>SMTZ1_10006772_pt1 | contig 11532 bp, 8 predicted proteins | sample DeeMarSWOR136_30_FD_25667 | JGI IMG/M metagenome (IMG submission 25667)
CGTTCCGAATACCTCGGGTATTCGGTATCGGAGAATTTTCACCGATCCAAAATCCGCCGTAAATACAATTGCCCAGGTGTTCGGCAAAATGACCGTAAATATGTTTACTTATTTTTTCAGTACCGAGATCAACATTTACAATAATTCGATTTGGTTTATTCGCTGCGAGCAGGCTGGCAAGATTCAACATCGAAAATAAAACGAATAATCTGATCAACTGCATGACTTTCTCCTTATTTTGAAGTTATATTTTTTTTTACAATAAATTATCCATAAATTTTCACGCCAAGCCACTAAGACGCAAAGAGACTTTATATACTTGTTTAGGATTAATTTTTCAGCTTAAAGTGATTGGTTACTGATTCCATCGCTCAAAGCGATGGAATCAGTATGAAATTTTATTCCTAAATGAGTATATTATAAACTTTAACTTTAAAAACTGAGTTTAGTCACCTGACTCAAAATAAATTTGGAAATTTTGTTCTTTCAAGACTTTGCGAGCTGGCGTCTTTGCGTGATGAATAATTCAGATTAAAGAATCAAAAAAACATTTTACTTTATGACAACCATTTTCTTTGTCCCAACAAAGTCGGTATCTCTCGCTCTTAATGTATAGAAATAGATTCCGCTGGCTAAATGCGAAGCATCAAATATCACGGAATGCACACCGGCAGAGAACTCCTTTCCTGCAAGTTCAGCGACTTCTTCACCAAGAAGATTGTAAACCTTTAGCGAAACAAAAGAATTATCAGGAACTTCAAACTCAATCTTAGTGGCTGGATTGAAGGGATTGGGAAAGTTCTGCCCCAATCCGTACTTTTGCGGAATTGCTGAATCCAACTGCTCAGGCACTGAGGTACTGGTATCGACTTTGGCCGTGAAATACAACCATTGAAGCTGGAATAGCTTGCCTGTTTCAGTGCCTGTGAATTTTAAATAAACATCATGGCGTCCGGAGACAGGCTCTACTGCGGAAGCAAAGGTTTTAAACGTTGTCCAGCCGCCAGAATTACTGATCGGGCACTCGGCAATTTTCTCGCCTGTTTCCAGCGAATCGAGCCACACTTCTATACTGCCACCCGTTGCACCGCAGGAAGCAATGATCTTTAACGAATCCGCTATCCTGTTATAATCAACATTGTCACCAAATTCGACACCGGCATACATCGCCCAGTCGTCCACGTTGATGTTGTTCAGTAAATACCTCTGTCGGTAGTAGGTCCGAGAGGTGCCAAATTGGTTGGCGTAACATTGGGCTAATATTGGTGTATAAGCATCACGGTAGATGTAGAGATCAAACCAGGCGTCACTCGATCCTCTCACGTACAATCCCTGTCGGGTTCCGGTAAATGTCGATAAATCAGAATAGGAATCGATTTGCGATATATCAACCGCCTGACCCACTTCTGTCCAATCGGCTCCGTTGCTGCTGAAATATCCGCTTATTTCGTGATTGATGCGCACCAACTTTAACCACAGCGTGTCACCCACATTGTTTTCCACCTCGTACCTGGTAGTTTCAAAACTGAATACGATCACCTTGTTCCCTTCAGTAGAAAAAGAGCTGACAAGCTTGACATACATTGCTTCGTCGCCTCGCATAATCCAGAGCCCGGCTTCATCTCGTGTTGACTTTGCTTTGAAATCGAGACGGGTGATGAGTGAATAGTTATGTTCGCCGTCGTTTTTAATCACTGAATTGGCTTTTACGGAGCTCTTAGGGGATAAGCGCAGCCACCCAGGTCGATCGGTAAGTGATGATTTATTTTGGGCAGTATAGCCCAGAAACGACCATTCAGGGTGCAAGTTTTCCGATGTGAAAAAGTCTGATGTTGGCCCCATCCAGGGAATTCCACTACTGGGCAGCGTTGGCGCTGTGAAAGACGAGTTGATGGGATAATCAGCCACAGGTTTATCGTTCGCATCATAGCGAACCTGGTTTAACAATCCCTGCCTCCCCTGTCCTATCCACTCACCTTTGGCATAGAGCGGATGAATAATCCAGGAGGTGCTATCGTCCAGCATGATAACCGGGGATGCATGATTCGGGCTGGTAAAAAGTGAAGAACCTTTTTGGGGATCGTTTTCATTGAAAAAGTCGCCCAACATTTCCCATGATGACTCTTCTGCTGTCAGGGTTCTGCTTCGCATCACTTTTTGCCCGCCGCCCAGGTTCCTGGCAAACGAATAATAATAGTATCCGCCATATTTCCACATCACTGGCCCTTCTGCATAACTGTATGGAAACGACGGAGCGGGATTTAACCAATTGAGATTATAGACAACACCGGTAGGTTGACCATCATCACCCAATTCAACAATGCCGTTATTTGGCTGCCCGTTTTTCACCACCAAATACCATTTATTATCGTCGTCGATAAAAATAGAATTATCATATCCCAAGCTGTAGGGAAGAGTCGTGGGATTGTTCCCTTTTACCGGCAGACTCCAGGGACCTTTCGGATCGGACGCTTTGACAAAATGCATGGTATTTGCCCTCGAAAAGAAATGCCAGTATTCTCCGTTATATAGTTATTTCAAAAATAATATTTGTCTGGTAGTGATGAAATCATCTATTTCAAGCCGACAAAAGTACACACCTGAAACCAAAGGTTTACCAGAATCCGAAAAGCCCTTCCACTCAACTTGATAGCAGCCCGCTAAGAGAAATTCATCACTATAAAAAGTTTTAACCCGTTCCCCCAAGAGATTAAAGATTTTCAGGCTTATCTTTTCGGAGTTTGGTAATGAAATTTTTATGATTGTGCTTTGATTAAAGGGATTAGGAAAATTATGATATAGTACCGGCCGTTTAGGAATATGAACTGTTTGCTCTTCATTAGCAAAGACCTCAGTGGTTTCATCTAGAAAGTTTAGAACTTGGCACATGACCTGGTTTCGGTCTGACTCTGGATAGATCGTCTCAAATGGAAATCCGAGATTCACTATTTTTGTTTCTTTTGCTCCTATTGTTCCTTTGTACTGAATCCCGGCATTATATTGATTGTCATATTTTAAACAAACAGAACTTCCTCCTGAGGGACTGATACCATCAGGGTAGGATACACAATAAATTCCATTCGTCCCATCATCAAAAGAAAAATTAAGATCATGAAAAATACCATCTGCTGTCCCATAAATGTTATATTGATCAACTTTGTCAACAACATAGCGGGTTTTAAGATAATTTTGATAGAATTCTTTGTCAGTTGTTGTACCTTTGTAATCTAAATCCCAGCCAATTTCTGAACCAGAGACAAACAGCCTGCCACCTTGCTCAAGAAAATCTTTCACGAACTGTTGTTCCTGAATGCTAAAAGTTTCATCAGCGGTAGATTCCTGGCCCAGGATCCAATCAACAATTTTATATTTTGTCAGATCAACTAATCCTTTTGAAACCGCTTCGTTGGATGCAGAGTCAAATGTATAGCCTGCTGCTTTTATAGCAGAGCCATGTTCAACAACAAAATCTCTAGTATTTCCCGGAACAGATAATCGGTCAAATCCATTGACAATTAAAACATCAGCTAAAAAAGGAGCTTTCGTAACTGCCAGGACTTCGGAGGCTGGGCTTTCGCCATACTGATTAAAAGCAGTGATTTTGAAAAGATAGGTGGAATCAGCACTAAGATTGGAATAAGTAACTAATGGTTGTGACAAAATTGATCTTAGCCGAAATTGATTTCGCTTTGTACCAATATAAACGCAGTACCCTGTTGCATCTGGTGAAATTGAAGACTTAATTCTGATTATACCACCACCAATATTTTGCACGTGAAAATCTTGAACAGCCATTGGTGAAGTATTACTCCCGAAAAGTTCCCTTAACGCTCCCCATAACTCGGGACGATCACCATCATAACCCAAAGCCCATATTCCTATTCCCTGTAACTCTTCCTCTATTACCAGTTGATATTTCATGCTCAGGCTGAGACTGTCATCATACCATGTTTGATACCAATTGCCCGACTGATAACGATACCAGGGTGTTTGGGATTCAGCATCCCATAATTTCCCCATGGTTTGTGCCTGGGTCTCGGCTGAATTGTATCTGAGGGATGAGCCCGAGCCTGTGGTTGATGCGCCTCGTACACTGGAACAAGTTGGCCAGCTTATACCGTAGTAAGGTAATCCAAGAATGATCTTCTCCTTTTGACCCTGTGTTGCAGATAGATAATCATTCACAGTCCAAGTGATGTTATAGGTTCCCCAGCCTGTCAATGGCGCTACAGGTCCAGCAGCACTGCTTCCTGTCCAATGATAATTGTAACCCATAATGAAAATAGCATCGCAAACTGTGGCAAGAGTGCAGTAGTCAAATTTGTTGCTCCAATTAACTGCTGGTAGAGCAATACTCACAGAAGAATTCGGTATGTATTTATGAAAAGTATCTGCCAATGATAGCATGAACAGATTTAAATTTTGTTTTTGAGAAGATGGGAATTGTTCAAAATCAATATTAATGCCATCTGCATTTGCCCGCTTAACTTCGCAAATTAAATTATTAATTAAACATGTACGATTAGCTGAATTACTCAGAAGTGTAGTTAACGAATTTGAGTCAAAATTGATAGCCACTAATACAACTTTAACACCATTACTATGAGCCAAATTAATCAGATCGGTCACAGGCCAGCCATTGTAATCAACGATATAGCCCTCAGAATTCACATCAACTCCGAAATAAGCAATAGTAGATAATAAATCATAGTTATAATTAGGATAAGCTGAGTTCATCCAATAGGGATGATAGCCGAAAATTGTTCTGGAAGGAATCGTAGCTTTTTCCTGAAGTGGAATTGCTGTTATAACACCTTTCTCTATTGAAGGATGACGAATTGTTCCTTTGTATAACTGGTGTTCGATTTGATGAATACTCGGAAAATCGTTTTGCTGACCATAGAGAATGATATTTGTGATTATTATCATTAACCACATTAACTTAACAACAGTTCCCTTATTAATATGACTCAATTTCTTAACTCCTGATGTTACAATATCTTCAATCGAGATTATTGAATATAAATCAATTTTTTCACCTGGCGTTGTTTCCCAGCACGAAGCACGTAAAAATAAATTCCACTTGCCACTTCTCTTCCAGCTTGATCATGTCCGTCCCAATAAATGCGATAAGTTCCCTTTTCTTGAAATTCATTTACCAATGTGCGAATTTGGTTTCCTAAGACATCGTAAATGATGAGCGTTACCTTCACCTCTTTTGTAGAAGGAGCGAATTGGGGGATTTTATAATTAATGTCTGTAATTTTATTAAATGGATTGGGGTAGTTTTGGGATAAGATTAAGGTTTCAGGTAAATGAAAATTAATATTCGATCTAACCACTTGATCCATTTCTTCACGATTAATTAGTTGACCCTGTTTCAAGTTGAACCATTTCACAGTAGGCCAGGTTTCAAGAATCCAATCAAAATATTCTTCGTCTTTTTCAAAGGTTGTGTACAGTGTACGATGGTGAGGTGAATAGAATTTGGATTCACCATTCTTTTTGAAAAGATGTTCTAATAGATGAAAAAACTCATGAATTATTATTTTTTCATTTCCTATTTGTTCCTTTAATAGCGGCTGTGCTAAAAAAGAAATTTCCTTATCAAAAAATTCAAAATCTCTAAACGTATAACCTGAATAGGCGGACCAGGAGGAGGTCGAATTCCACCATGAATAATAAACGAAAATAAAGTCATAGCTTAGCTCTTTTACATTTCGTTGTTCCAAATCAAATTTAACTTCTTCAGGTGAAAGAAAATAACCCCATCGATCGTCTTGATAGGTAAAATTATCATCAGTAAGTAGTCTGTTAATAGATAAAGTATCGACACTAATTTGAAGGATTAGAGTATGGTCCCAAAAATATCGTTGAAAATTATTTATGTTCTGATAAAGCTGGTTCAAATCTTGTGGCTCAAGCCTTTTTTCTCCAAATTCAGGATCAGCATAATTTTTGTAAATCATGATTAAGCCATTCAGATTTAACACTCGATCTTCGGTCTGGATCTTTATCCCTCCTAAATAATTATTCGAGTCTATTATGTCTTTTAATCCTGTGCCTGGATCAACATGAATGAATAAATGATTGAATCCATAAGGTAACCGAGCGGTTAATATTACAGATTTAGGCTCATTGATTTTCAACACATCTGCTAATACTGTATCTAAAGCGATAGTTTTGCGATGAGCAGAATAATCCCAGTAATTTCGATTAATATTGCCACTATAAAGTGTGATGTAACATGATTCTGCATCAACAGGACCAGCGTTTTGTACCGTTACTTTGATTTTTATTTGATCTCCGGTATTCCAATCCTGTTTTTCATTTATTAAATTAATATCACTCACAGTGAGATCGGTGACAATGTTCTGATCAATCCAAAATGACCATACCAGGCTTTGGATCTGATTATCGCTGTAAGAAGCGTAGATTGTCCAATAGTAGGGAGTTAAATCTTCAAGCTTATTTGAAATTGGAATAGTATAGCTTGTATCCTGTCCGATCCATTCATCAAACACGATCTTTCCATCTGGTTTTGCTATGATTAGACGATATTCAACAGGATCATCAGCTTGAATAGCATGCCATGAAAACGTGGGAGTAAATGTTGAAATTTGTGTTTCGTGAGCTGGATGAATCAATCTAACCAATTTATCAGAGCCAATATTGTTTATCGAAATCAAGGAGGTATTTTCAAGAGTCAAATCGTTGAACAAGATGTTTATCTCCGAAATATTATCGGAAGCGTTTACAGCAACAGGAAAGTAATTGAGTATTAATAATAAAATAAATGATATGTAATGATAAAAATGTCGCATCGGATTTTTGTAAAGCGATTTTAAATTGTTCGATAACGAATCGTTTGAAAATGATTAACAATATGTATTGATGAAAAATGGCTAATTGTCTGTCCGTAAACCGTAAAATAAGCTTCCAGCTTATGAGTTAAACCTCTATTTTTAAAGGCAAGCAGGGTGCTTGCGTTACGGATAACTGTCTTTTTCATACAGATAATTAAAACTAAAAATAAAATTTTAATTTTGCAAGATATTTTTATTTGAAACAATCAAAAAAAAATGAAACCTTTTTATGTCAATAACATCTAATATCTAAAAAATTAAAAACATTTTTTATTCAGATAGTAGTAAGGGATTTAGATAAAATAAACTATGCAGTATAGTTTTATAAATATTTAGTTTCTCAAAGTCAACAAAATACGAATTGGAAAGTTATTATTTCACTCTCTAAAAGAGGGGTTAGATACGATGGTAAAATATATATGGAAAACAGGAATTGTCGTTGTTGGAGCACTATTAGGATATGCCTATTATTATTATGTGGGCTGTAGAACTGGAGCTTGTCCGATAACCAGTAATCCCTGGATTAGTACAGGATATGGTGCCTTTTTTGCGCTGGTATTGGTTTTAGGTAGCAGGCGAAAAAAAGAAAATAGGGTTGAGGAGAGTCAATAAATGGATATAATAATGCCGATATTAATTTTGGCAGCTTATATTGTAATTATGAGATTTGTTTTGCCCAAAATGGGTGTCCCGACTTGAATGTCAAATGCATGTGACTTTCAGGCTGAACGTCGTCAGAAATCTGAAAAAGAAAAGAGAAATTAATTGGGATAATCTTAAAGGAGAATTTTTATGCCGGTTTATGAATATAAATGTAAGAAGTGCGGAACAGTGTTTGATGTTTTCCAATCCATTGGCGCTTCAAATGAAAATTTAAATTGTCCATCCTGTGGGGAACCAAAACCTGAACGAATTTTTTCAACTTTTGGATCAGGAGGTTCATCTATTACTGCTTCAAGTTCAGCAGGATGCAGTTCAACGGGTCCTTTTACTTGAGCTTGATAACCAAAGCAGTTGGCTTTGATCAATTTAATCATTTTTAAAAATTTTAATTAAAAAAATTGGAGAAAAAAATGAAAAATATATTTTATATCATGCTGCTAATTATTACGGTTACTGTTTTTAGCTTCTCTTGTAATAAAAGTGAATCGGTGGCACAGGGTAAATCCGAATCTAACAGCACCGTTGAAAAAGTAGGAATAAAAAATTTTACCTTAACTTTTAACAAGGGCTTAGAAAAAGCATCAAATGAAAAGAAAAATATGTTGGTTGACTTTTATACTGACTGGTGCCACTGGTGCAAAGTAATGGATGAAAAGACTTTTAATAATCCAGAGATTGCGAAAAAATTAAGTGAACGATTTGTTACTGTACGCTTAAATGCAGAGAGCCGAACAGAAACAGCAACTTTTAAAGGTAAAAAATATGACAATATAGAGATCACCAGAGCTTTTAGAGTCAGAGGTTTTCCATCTTTAGCATTCATCTCTTCTGAACAGGAAATTATCACTGTAATTCCAGGCTATATCCCTCCTGAAACATTTACCCTGATTCTGGATTATATTGATCAGGAATGTTATAAGAAACAAATGTCTTTTGAAGAATTTATGAAAAAGAAGGGTGAGTGCGAAGATAGCTTAAGGACTGAAAAGAGAGATGCCAAAATTTAGTTCAACTCATCAAATTGGAAATATTCTGCCAAGTAACTAAAGAATTTTACCCTTAGAAATTGAAATCTCGCAGAATAGACGCTTATAGAGCCATATCGACCATTTTTTTGTCGATAATTTTTTTATGTTTGTTTCTTTAGGGGATGCAAGTTCCTTTTCTGAATCTACTCTAAAGAAGCTATTTCTTTCAAGCGAAATCTTAAAAGAGACGTAGATTATTAAAGGTTAAATTATTAACCATTTAGCATCGACTTTTTAGCTCACAGAATTGAAATCTCTCAGAATTGAAAAGTCAGAATTTATTTTCTGAGTGATTTCAATTCTGAGAGCAGGAATTTTTTTTAGTTCTGGCTTGTCTAGTTTGGGATATAACAGATTAGTAGTAATTTTTTATAGTAAATATTTTTATTTAAACAATAAAACCGTAACGGAAAATAATGAAATCATTATGTTTCGTTGCGGTTTTTTTATTCCTACTAAATTTATTTTTACATTTTATTGAAAAAAATCTTGATTCAGATTAAATTATTTCTAAATTAATATTAGTATCAACAACCCAAAAAATTGAAAAGGTATCAAAATGTATCAAAATCAGAAATTCATTTATGATTCAAATGTAGAAACAGTTGCTCTAAAAAATTCTGGCTATAAAGCAATTTATACAGTGACAGAAAATATTCCAGTGATTTTGGTGGACAATTTTCCTGCTTTAGGTAAGTTAACAGCAATTCGTTTTTTAGAGTGGGTTCAGCAAAATCCTGATGGTGTTGTCTCTTTGCCGACTGGTAAAACTCCCGAACACTTTATTAAATGGGTTAATTATTATCTTCGGAATTGGAACTTGACGGAAATAAGGGAGGAATTAAAAAGTTGGGGATTAGAATCGACAAAAAAACCAGATATGACAGGTTTACGTTTCGTACAAATTGATGAATTTTACCCAATCAATCCCCAGCAGCACAATAGTTTCTATCATTATATTAAAAATTTTTACATTAAAGGATTTGGACTCGACATTTCAAAAGCACTCCTGATTGATGTTCATCGTATTGGAATTCCAAAAGATATCACCTTTGATAATGTGTTTCCCGATCAAAAAGTAGATTTAACACTGAGAACTCGTCAGGCTACAAGAACGCTGGAAAAACTCCAAAAACAGGTGATTGAAACCATCGATCAGTATTGTACTGAATATGAGACAAAAATTCGAAGTATGGGGGGCATTGGATTTTTCCTGGGTGGCATTGGTCCTGATGGACATATTGGATTCAATGTAAGAGGCTCAGACCACTATTCAACGACGAGATTAACTCAGACAAATTATGAAACCCAGGCAGCCGCGGCATCAGATATGGGGGGAATTGAAGTAGCGCGAAATCGGCTTGTGATCACCATCGGTTTGAGAACAATAACTTATAATAAAAATGCAGTTGCTATTATCATTGCAGCCGGGGAAGCTAAAGCCAAAATCGTCAGAGAAGCTATTGAAAATGCGGAAAGCAATCTGTATCCTGCTACAGTGCTTCAGTCCCTTCCGCACGCTCGATTCTATTTAACAAAAGGCGCTGCAAAACATCTGGTAGAGAGAAGATTTGTTGAGCTTTCAAAAAAAGAAACAGTGACTGAAGAGGATATCCAGAGGGTTGTTATAAACCTTTCTTCAAATCAAATCAAACCGATTGAAAAATTGAATAATGAAGATTTTAAGAAAAATAAATTTGGACAAGAAATTTTAAAGAAAACCAGACAAAAATATGGCTCATTGATTTCAAATGTGAAACAACAAACAATCTCGAAAATTGAAGATGGTCTCAAAGCAATTGAGGGTGAAGTGTTCATGCACACGGCTCCGCATCACGACGATATTATGCTGGGTTTCTGGCCCTATATGGTTCATTTGGTGAGAAATCCTGAAAACGAGCATCATTTTAATTACATGACCAGTGGCTTTACCGCAGTAACCAATAAGTATGTTCTTGGTTTATTAAAATCATTAAATGATTTTATCGATACCCCCAAATTTGCGAGATTACTCAGCGAAGGTTATTTTGATCCAGAAAATGAAAATGGACGCAATGGCGATGTATTTCAGTATCTGGACGGCATCGCTGCCCATAGCCGAACTATGAGAGAGGAGGCAGAAAGTCGAAGACTTTTGAGAAATCTAATATTTTTGTTTGAGGAAGACAGTCTTCCCCAGCTTAAAAACCGTATTGAAGAAATGATTAATTATTTTAAGACCCAATATCCTGGCAAAAAAGACATTCACTATATCCAGCAAATAAAAGGAATGATCAGGGAATGGGAAGCCGATCTGCTATGGGCATATTTAGGATTCAATTCCAAATCTGTTAATCATTTAAGATTAGGATTTTATAAAGGTGATATTTTTACAGAGGAGCCTCAAATTCAACGTGATGTTCAGCCAGTTCTGAATTTAATTGAAAGAATTCGTCCGACAGTTATCACCGTGGCATTGGATCCCGAGGGTAGCGGACCTGACACGCATTATAAAGTATTACAGGCGATTACAGAAGCATTGAAAATATATGAAAACCGATATGGCTCGGTTAACATCAAAATTTGGGGTTATCGAAACGTCTGGTACCGATTTCATCCAGCAGAGGCGACGACTTACGTTCCTGTTTCGTTAAACTCGTTCGCCAGTTTGGACCAGGCGTTTATGAACTGTTTTGGTTCCCAACGGTCAGCTTCTTTCCCAAGTTATGAATTCGATGGGCCGTTTTCCAGGTTAGCGCAACAAATCATGGTCGATCAATATCAGCAAATTAAAACATGTTTGGGCGAAGATTTCTTTTTACAAAATAGTCACCCACGATTGCGAGCTGCGCATGGATTCAATTTTTTAAAGAAAATGACACTGGAAGAGTTCTATCAACATTCGATGGAGTTGAAGAAATCAACTGAAAATAAGTAGAAATACCCTCTAGTAACAGTATTGAAATTTTAACAAGGTATCAAATTTAATTCCATGA
>SMTZ1_10038085_pt1 | contig 11532 bp, 9 predicted proteins | sample DeeMarSWOR136_30_FD_25667 | JGI IMG/M metagenome (IMG submission 25667)
CTCTCTATATACACCGCATGGGAGGAGCGAGAGAACGGTATCTATGAGTATATACGGGACATGTATGCAAAGGCCGGTCTATATTACCTGGGGAGAGGAGAGGCAACGAAACCTGAGTATTTTAACATGTTCATAAATAAACGGATTCAGAAACCAAAAGATTTTGTTGGACTAAAGCTCGGAGGAAGCACAGCCTTTCATGGTCAGTATAAGCGACTGGGGGCCAGCGTAACCACCCTTGCAATACCAGAATACCACTCGGCCATGGAGCGCGGTCTTCATGAGGTGACCAAGTGTATTATTGGTCATGGATTTTATCGGTGTACCGTAGCAGTGCCAGTCAACTTGAAGACCTGGAACCGTATACCTAAACATTTGCAAGACCTGCTTACACAGTGTTTCGCTGAATTCGAAAAAAAGTACCAACCCTACGAGGCAGAACAAAAAAAATTGGCACTGAAAAGGGCAGAGGCCGCAGGAGTTGAGATTCTTTGGTTCCCGCCGGATATGGCTAAGTGGTATATGGAGTGCGCCAATGAAGGATCATGGGACTACGCGCGAGAAAGATTCCCAGGTGATGTTATTCCTAAATTGAGGGAGCGAATAACAAAATAGCCTGATAGTTAATAAATTCCGCAACCTTCTGCATTGGCTAGGCTGAATTAATTGAGCAGGTAATTAACGTATTCTCTCATCTGTAGAATCCGATTGTATGTAACCTGTCAGGGAGGGACTAAAAACCCCTCCCTGACACTTTCTTCCTATTGATCTATTAGGACCTGTTTCTATGAAGTTAATAACCAAGGTTACTAAGATTTATGACCGTACCATCGATATTTTCGCGTTCTTAGCCGGTATCCTCGTAATTTTTCTTATGATTAGCGTTGGTTTAGAGGTCGGCCTTAGGTATTTCCTTGGGCGTCCAACCAGTTGGGTAGTGGAAATCGCAGGATATATTCTTCTCTACATTCCTTTCATGGTTGCTGCGTGGGTGTTAAAACGGGAGGGACATGTAAGAATGGACTTGGTGCTCAACAAGTTCGGTCCAAGAACCCAGCCCCTCATAAATGCTCTTACCTCGCTTATAGGCGCTCTTATCTGTTTTACCCTTACCCTGTTTGGTGTAAAGGTCTCCTTTTACTTTAGAGGGTACCAAACCCCTACCATCCTCATGCTGCCCAAGTCCATTATTATAGCCATCATCTGTGTTGGCAGTTTTTTTCTCTTCATTCAATTCCTGAGAAGGACCTTCAGCTACTTAAAAAAATGGAGAACTCCTGAAAAAGAAGAGGAGCCTACAGAGAAGCCTGAACTTAGACTATGAGGTAAAAATCATTGGAATGGCAACTTGTGTTACTGCTTATATTTGGCAGCTTGATGATCTTGATGGCAACTGGAATGCCAGTTGCCTTCTGCTTCATGTTTATTAATCTGGTGGGAATGTACGTCTTCTTCGGCTTGACAGGTCTCGAGCAGCTCATAATCAGCATGTATAGGACCTTAAACACCTTCATCCTGCTTCCGATTCCGCTGTTCATTCTCATGGGCGAAGTGCTTTTCCACTCAGGAATTGCCCCGGTGTTAATAAAAACCCTGGATAAATGGCTGGGGCGATTGCCTGGCAGGTTGAGTTTGCTGGCTGTGGCTTCCGGGACTTTATTTTCAACCCTTACGGGTACCAGTCTTGCTAGCGTCGCTATGCTGGGATCGGTACTTGTGCCTGAAATGGAGCAGCAAGGCTACAAAAAGTCCATGACGTTAGGCCCCATCCTGGGTAGCGGCGGTCTCGCCATGATGATTCCTCCTAGCGCTCTAGCTGTCCTCTGTGGGGCCATAGCAGAAATCTCAATCGGCAAGATTTTGATCGCCATTATCATTCCTGGCCTGGTTATGGCTGCTATATATGCTGCCTACATCATCACTAGATGTTGGCTTCAACCTTCTATAGCCCCTACCTATGTAATACCCCCTATACCCCTATCCAAAAAGCTTTTAGCCACGGCAAGATATGTCATACCACAAGGAATCGTTATCTTCTTGTGTATTGGGGTTATTTTCCTAGGCGTTACTACTCCCTCGGAAGCAGCAGCTACCGGCTCCATTGGTACTATCATTCTGGCTCTATGCTATAGACGGCTAAATTGGGAGGTATTGAAAAAAGCTATCACCGGTACCATCTCGGTTACGGGCATGCTATTTCTTATCATAGCAGGGGCGACAGCATTCAGTCAAATCCTTGCATATAGCGGCGCCAGTGCTAGCCTGAGTGCACTTGTTACGGGGCTTCCTGTAGCCCCCATCATTATTATCATGGTGATGCAGGTTGTCATACTGTTCCTCGGTTGCTTTATGGATGTGGTCTCAATTATGATGATTACTCTCCCTATATTTGTGCCTGTAGTTCTTTCCCGGGAATTTCACCACCATTTGGTCTGAGCTTGTTTGTGATGAAAGGGGTGGCTCCACCGGATACTACGATGGGAGATATTTACCGAGCCGCTTTACCGTTCTGCGGATTGAGCTTAGTGGCGATGGCATTGATTATGGCCTTCCCTGCGCTGGCCCTCTGGTTGCCAGGATTGATGCGTTAGACTTTTACTTATAGATACGGCAAAGGGTACCTCTCGTTGGAACCGAGCCGCATATCTTCTCTCTGGGAGGATCTGCCGACAAAACAACATTGATATTGGAATCAAAACAGCCGTGCTCGGGGGCTGGTTTTTCTGGGAACCACCATCCATGAGGCGCATGTACAACTTGCGGATGAATATTTGTAGTAAGTTTTGCCTTGAACTTAACTCGCTCACCTTTCACCTTTGGTGTTTCAATCCATACCCAGTCTCCATCTTCAATAGTTGCCTTCTTTGCTGTATCAGGATGAATCTCAACTTCCGGGTCAGGTGCCAGCTTTCGCAATTGAGGGATCTGCCGCCCTTCTGAATGAAAATATTCCATGGATCTTCCCCCAGAGATGAGAATAAGGGGATACTCCTTTATAAGTCCCGGAGGGCTTACCGGACTTTCGGGTGGTTCACAATAGCGAGGCAAAGGATCATACCCAAATTTTTCAAAGATGGTTGAGTAGAGCTCTACCTTGCCCGAGGGGGTATCAAACCCTCTTCCTCCATATTTCTTGTATCTCATCGGTTCGATAATATACCCTTTCCTCTTAAACTCATCGAATGTTAATCCCATACCCCGTACCATCCAGTCATAACATTCATTCACATCACCCCATTGAACAATTTCCCTGTTCGCCCAAGGTATTCTTTTAATGAGTTCTATAACTATTTTCAAGTCGTCCCAACACTCATAGAGAGGTTCTATCGCTTTTTGTCTCGCACTAATGTAATTCATGTATGGTATGTCGCAACACTCATCCCTCTCAAGCCAAGTTGTTACCGGAAGAACATAATCCGCTAATTCAGCAGATGGTGTCATAAAGAAATCAGCGACCACAAATAAGTCGAGCCTTTTAAGCGCGTCCCATACTTGTTTACTCTTCTGTACGTTTATGACTGGGTTACCTCCAGCACAATATAACGCCTTGAGAGGGTAAGGCTTTTCCGTGAGCATTGCTTCAACAGCCAGAAAAGAGGTAACAAAGGGGAGTCTCGCTTCAGGCCCAGAGATGAGGGGAAATTCTTCACCCCCTAGACGTTTTCCTTCCACTTGGGGACTCGGTCTCAACCACCTTCCGGAACCCGCAAGGGCAATGGTAGGAATGTATCCTTCAATATGCACCGGCAGTAAATTTCCGCCTTTGACGTCAATATTCCCAGTAAGTGCGACAAGAATGGTAAGGGCACGATCTGTTTGAGTGGAATTAACATTATGTTCAACTGCAACCCGATGATGAAGGGATGCCGGTTTTGTCATCGCATATATCTCGGCTGCTTCTCTGATTTTTTCGGCTGGTATCCATGTTATCTCTGCTACCTTTTCTGGCGCATAGTCTTTTGCACGCTCCCTAAGTTTGTCAAACCCACTACACCATTGAACAACAAATTCTCTATCATAGAGTCCCCTGTCAATGATTACATTCGTCATCCCAAGAGCTAGTGCAACATCTGTTCCTGGTCTGATTTGCAGCCACAAATCTGCTTGGGAAGCTAACGAGGTTTTTCGAGGATCAATGACGATAAGCTTCGCCTTTCTTTTCCGCTTTGCTTCTGATATCTCTATCCCTCTCGGTGGATGTGATATCAGGGGATTTCCGCCCCATACCAAGATGCAATTAGCAGCCTGATAATCCGGCCCCTCCTCCATCATAATGGAATGTCCGACCGTTACGCCTTCGGCTACTAATGAAGGAACGCTTATTCTGTTGGGGCTGCCAAGGGCAAAAGGGAGAAGCGCCGAGCAAAGGGATGCTCTTGGACCTGTCCCATGAATTGTGGCGATAGATTCTGGACCGTATTTTTCCTTAATCTCTGTTAGCTCTATTGCTATTGCAGTCAGGGCCTCATCCCATGATACCCTTTTCCACCTACCTTCTGCCCTCGCCCCCACACGTTTTAATGGATACTTTAAGCGGTCAGGATGGTATGTACGCTCGGGTTCGGCTCGTCCTTTTACACATATGAACCCTCTGTTCATAGGATGGTTGGAATCTCCCTCTATCTTTGTAACTTTCCGATCATCGACATGGACCATGACCCCACATTCACAATGGCAAGCTTGGCATACAGTTCTAACGATCCTTTCCACCATAACCTCCTATGGATCGAAGACATAAATAGGAACAACATTTTGACCCTTCAAGGGTCTTATGGCTGCTTACATCTTTACATAATAATCCGTTAGATTTTTCTCTCTAAGCCCTCCCAATACTTTTCCCTTAACTCCCGTTTTAATATCTTACCTGCAGGGCTTTTGGGAAGGGCATCAATAAACTCCACTGATTTTGGTGCCTTAAAACGGGCCAAGTTCCGCTCTGACGCTTGTCCCCTTCTTCAAAACAATCACCGCATGAACCTTCTCAACCCAATACGGGTCGGGAAGACCGATGACAGCCGCTTCTTGGACAGCAGGATGCCGGTAAAGAATTTCCTCTACTTCCCGCGGAAAGATATTCTCCCCCCCGGAGACGATCATGTCCCTTTTCCTATCCACAATATAGATGTAACCCTTCTCATCATAGCGGCCCATATCCCCGGTGTGTACGAAACCGTCCACCACAGTCTCACGGGTCTCATCCGGTTTATGCCACCACTCTTGCATCGTACCCTTGCTCTTGACGACTATCTCCCCTACTTCACCAGGCTCCACATCTTTTTCGCTACCGTCCACAATTCTGACATGTACCCCGATATGCGGGAAGCCAGCTGAGGTCAGGATTTTCTGTTCCTCGGGAGGTCTATCCAGAACATTGTGCTGTTTCTTCGATAACATGGTGACGTTTGGGCCATCTTCCGTTGACCCGTAAAACTGTATAAAGATAGGCCCCCACTTCTCCATCCCTTTTTTCAATAGCTCCAGGGGCATAGGGGAGGCGGCGTAAAACATTCGTTTCAGGCTACTGAGGTCATACTTATCGACGTCGGGCAGGGCAAGGAACGAAGCGAGATGAGTAGCTACAATATGGATATCTGTAGCTTTCTCATCCTGGATCGCTTGTAAGGTGGCAGCAGGGTCGAAGGATCGTTGGGGCATGATTACATTGCTCCCGCCAACAAAGAAGTATCCCCAGAAGTTTCTTGCGCCGCCAACATGGAAGAGGGGCATAATCTGTATATGTTTGTCACCTTGTTCCAAACTAAGTGCTATGGCAAGCCGCCTCGTATCATCCATACCACGGCCATGAGTATACAAAGCACCACGGGGAATACCGGTAGTGCCACTGGTATAGAAAATGAAAACAGGATCGTCTTCTTCAACCTGAACATCTGGTTCTTCCTTTGAATAGGTAGCCAACAGATCGCGATGAGGAGCCATCTCTGGAGCAGTACCCTCCAGTGAGATGAAATTGTTAACCTTCGGCAGGCGGGGACGCAAAGAATTGGTCAACTCTACTAATTCTGGGCCAACAAAGAGGGTATTTGCTTCAGAATAATTGATAAGATAATCCAACTCGTCTTCTTGTAATCTGGGGCTGAAAGGTGAGGCGATAAATCCCCCCTTCATCGCTGCCCCGTAGACGTCCGCGTAATCCAAACAATTCCAGGACAAAACGCCGAGCACATCTCCTTTTCTAACTCCCATTGAGTGTAAGGCATGAATTAAGCTATTCACTCTGGCGTTTAATTCAACAAAGGTTACACTCTGGGCTCCGCATTTGAATGCCTCCTCATCTGAATAGAGCAATGCATTCCTATAGATGATGTCAGCATAGACCCCTACGTTATAGCGAGACAATTCTTTTGGCTCTCTCACTTGGTTGAAGCCGACAGTGTTTAGGAGGAATATTGGCCTTTTTCTTTCTACAGCCTCTCCTTTATGACCAAGATTATTTCCCCTCATATTTCGGCTTTCTCTTCTCGCGGAAGGCCATCAATCCCTCTTCGAAATCCTTCGTGGACATAATATAGGTTTGGAAGTCATCCTCAAGTCGCAAACCCTCTTCGAGACTCATGCTCAAGCCCCTGACCATGCATTCTTTAGCTGTTCTCACTGCCAGGGGAGCCGTTTCACAGATAATTTCGGCGAGCTTTTTGGCTTCGGTTATAAGCTGATCCAGCGGCACAACTTTGTTGACCAGCCCTATGCGGTAAGCCTCCTGGGCGTCGATCGTCTTCCCAGTGAACAGCATCTCAGCAGCGATGCGTATCGGAACGGTGCGAGGCAATCTTTGCGTACCACCCCCGCCAGGACACAATCCAACTCTCACCTCAGGCAGACCAAATGTAGCATTCTCTGAAGCAATCATCATATCACATGCAAGGGCCAATTCCAGTCCACCACCTATGGTCAAACCATTACAAGCTGCAATAACAGGTTTCCAGAGGTCCAGTCCACGCATGATTCCAGCTGGCCTTTGCCATTTTTTGTCCGGAGTCTTTCTGACGAAAGGGAGATAGTCTTTGATGTCTACTCCAGCACTGAACACCTTCTCACCCGTCCCCGTAAGGATACCAACCCATAATTCATCATCATCACGGAAATCAAGAAGAGCGTTGTGCAGTTGCCTCATGCCTTCAACATTCAATGCTCCTAGCGCCTCAGGTCGATTAATTCTAAATATGGCGATTCTGCCTTCCTTGGTAAATTCAACAATAGCCATCCTGAACCTCCTTTAATTCTGAATTCAATAGATTGCTGTCCAACCCTACTAACCTTTCCAAACCATACACCAACCCGATCGGTAAGAAGATAATAACGGAAGGGCCTTTATTTCGATTGGAGTGTATTAGATTATTAACAGGGTGTCAATGAAAATTGACGAGGGATTGAAAAGGTTATGGAGCGGCTTACTAAGAGTAAATATTTGACAATTGAGTCATTAAATTTTACAAATCGACCCTTAAATAAAGGGGAAAAATTTTTTTAGGAGCTTTGTATGTAATGTCATCGATGTGGTAGTATGATGGCCTATGAAAAATTCTTCGGTCCTGACGAGCCTTTTTCAGGTTTGAGATGCATCTTGTCCGGGAGATTTTCGATCAGGTGATTTTGGAGAATCGTCAGGCAGGGAGGGGTAGACGGAATAGGGGCAAGAAGGGAAAGTCTAATACCTGATGGAACACAGAGAATGACGGAGATACAATCCAGAAAGGGTTATTTGAATAATTACATTTAGATTTCAACGGGTTACAAATGAAGACGCGGGTTCGATTCCAGCCGCATCCACCGGTTTTAAATGAAAAAGCCCCTACGATTTCGGGGCCTTTTGATTTTGTCACACAGAAAATTTCTCTTTCCAGACTCTTCTTAAATTTTCTGAAGTTCCGGGATACCCTCTTCATGGCTTCCTGTAAACGTCTCAAATGATAATCAATAAAAAAGGGAAATGTTTTTCACATGTTTTAAGGAAGGAATTTGGGACTTTTGTGAAAAGTACTTCCACTTTTGGCACGATTTGGCACTAAAATTGCTCAAATTTACGTTCATCACAAGGGGGGTCCTGCAATATCATCATACTTCCTGATTGGGCTAAAGAAGTTTGATGAATCCTGGTAGGCTCAAGGTGAATTTCAATATAAATCTAATACTCAAACAATTTGCTTTATTCCAATAGATCAAAATGGAGTGTTAGATATATGGTAGCGTATGAAATCTACTGGTGTGATGAAGCAGGGAAGGAATATTTTATTGGGATACTTCCGGAAAGGAGAAAAAATCCAGAGAGGCCAAAGACATATTCTTTACCCAGGTGGAGATGTAAATTGAACTAAGGGAGTGGGGTCGGGCATTCGTCCCCGGCCTTCTTGGTGGCAATGACTCCTGGCGTCGAAGAAACCAACTTTTGCTGGGAGATCAGTTCATATTACCCCATACTTTTCACCCACTTTTTTGAACGCTTTCACTGCCTTTTCGAGATCGTCCATACTGTGAGCAGCACTCATCTGAGTCCTGATTCTAGCTTGACCTTTTGGTACGACAGGATAGCTGAAACCAATTACGTAGATGCCCTCTTCCAACATATCCCTGGCCATGTCGGCAGCCAGTTTTGCGTCCCCTAGCATAATCGGGATAATGGGATGGCCAGCACCGACCGTCTTAAACCCCAATGCCTCAATTTCTTTCCGGAAAAAAACGCAATTTTTTTCAAGGCGGTCTCCCAGCTCCGTGCTCTCGCTCAGAATTTCCAAGACTTTTACGGTGGTATAGGCGATGACTGGAGCGAGGGTGTTACTAAATAAATAAGGACGACTCCGTTGTCTTAATAAATCTACGAATTCCTTTCGAGCCGCCGTAAATCCACCAGAAGCTCCTCCCATGGCCTTCCCAAGCGTCGACGTGATGATATCTACTTTTCCCATCACCCCATTATATTCGTGAGACCCCTTCCCGTTCCTCCCCAGGAAACCTGTTGCATGAGAATCATCCACCATTACCAATGCTCCGTATTTCTCTGCAAGGTCACATATACCCTTGAGATTGGCGATGATTCCATCCATGGAAAAAGCACCATCTGTGGCAATCATTTTTATTCTGGTACCTTCCCTCACAGCTCGTTTCAGTTGGTCTTCTAGGTCATTCATATCATTATTTTTATATCGATACCTTCTGGCTTTGCACAGCCTTACCCCGTCGATAATCGAAGCGTGATTTAATGCATCCGAGATAATGGCATCTTCCTCTCCCAAGAGCGCCTCAAAAAGTCCTCCATTCGCATCAAAACAAGATGAATAAAGGATGGCATCGTCCGTCCCGAGAAAATTTGCGACCTTTGATTCCAGTTCTTTATGAATATCAAGGGTTCCGCAAATGAAGCGGACACTTGCCATTCCAAAACCATACTTTTCTAAACCTTCATGGGCGGCCTTAACGATCCTTGGATCACTCGCTAAGCCCAGGTAATTATTTGCACATAGATTAATCACCTCTCCCATTTTAATCTTTATGTGGGAGGATTGCGGTGAAAAGATGACACGTTCCTCTTTGTAAAGACCTGCCTTTTTGATATCCTCGAACTCCTTCAAGACAGGTTCTGGTATCCTTTTTGGCATATGAAAAGCCTCCTCAGCTTATCCACTAGAGATGGGGCGAAATCAAATCAACCCCTTTCGGTGTTTTTCCTTGAGTACTCTAAGCATGTCTTCGGTCGTCATCACCAAGTCATATTTTGGATCCCAACCCCATTCCTCTCTTGCACACGAATCATCCATCTTATTTGGCCATGAGTCCGCAATACTTTGTTTCACTGGATCGATGGCATATTGGATCTCGAAATTTGGTATATGCTTCTTAATTTCAGAGGCGATCATTTGAGGACTAAAGCTCATGGCCGTGACATTGAAAGCGTTGCGGTGTTTCAATTTAGAAGGATCCACTTCCATCAAATGAATGGCCGCCTCGAGGGCATCTGGCATATACATCATATCGAGGAATGTTCCAGGACGCAGAGGGCAAGGGTATGCTTCTCCTTTGACTGCGGCATAATAGATTTCCACAGCACACTCCGAGTATCTACATTAAATCGTTTGAAATAATAATCGCTCAACAGCTCACCCGTCACTTTAGTCACCCCGTACATGGTTTGCGGCCTTTGGACCGTATCCTGCGGAGTATTATCGAGGGGAGTGGTGGGCCCGAAAGCACCGATCGAACTTGGGGTGAAAACCGCACAACCACATTCACGCGAAACCTCAAGGACATTTAAGAGGCCATCGATGCCAACATGCCAGGCTTGTTGAGGCTTCGTCTCGGCTACAACCGATAGTAAGGCTGCGAGATTATATATGGTATCGATCTTATGTTTTTTCACGATTTCAGAAAGCTGCTTTCGTTTCGTCACATCCGCCGCCTCCGTTGGACCTGATTTAAGCAATTCTTGTTGGGGCAGGGTCTTATGAATTCCTGCGACGACATGGTTGGATCCATATCTTCTCCGAAGTTCCATGGTTAATTCTGACCCAATCTGACCTGCTGAACCGATGACGAGAATGTTCTTCATGACCTCCCGTTCCTCTAAGCGGGCTTTATCTTTCTTGAAGGAAAGGCAGGGATATTCCTCTTCGGTAGACAAGGGCTTGACAAGAGGCGATGAGGTTGTTTTGGTCCTCTACCACTTTGATATCATAGCTAGCGGTCTTCTGCGTGCGGCTGAATTCCCGTGCCTCGGCAACGAGTTTGCTTCCTGAAGAAGGAGAGGAGACGTAGGTGATATTCATATTCAAGGCGACAGCGATGGTGCCGTGGGAGTTTGAAGCGGTTTCAAAGGCTTCATCAATAAGGGCAAATATTGCCCCTCCATGAGCCATCCCCAAGATGTTTTCCATATCTGGAGTGAAATTCATTGCCACCTTCGAATAGCCAACGTCGATCTCTACCAGTTTAATCCCGAATTTTTGAGCAAAAGGTTCCTTTTGGATCTGTCTGAAGAAGGCGTCTTTCACATTTTTGTCCATCCTATTTCCTCAATTATGGATTTTAAGAATTTTTGTTAAAAGAGAGGGTATAGAAAAGTTTACAAAATCGGAATAGGGGGGTCAACATAAATTTAGAGGGTTATTTTTATGTTGAACTTAGGCAAAAAAACCATCATATTGATAAAGAAAGTTGTTTATAATAGTATTGATGAGTTAACTGAGGAGAACATAGAATGAAAAAACAGTATAAGTATACGAATCGGTTAATGCATGAGACCAGCCCTTATCTTCTGCAGCACGCGCATAATCCGGTCGATTGGTATCCATGGGGAGAGGAAGCTTTGAACCGGGCCAAAAGGGAGGATAAACCCATCCTCCTCAGTATTGGCTACTCCTCCTGCCATTGGTGCCATGTCATGGAGAAGGAGTCCTTTGAAAACGAGGCAACTGCTCAGATCATGAACGAGCGCTTTGTTAATATCAAAGTCGATCGGGAGGAGCGTCCGGATCTGGACGAGATCTATATGAATGCTGTGCAGGTGATGACCGGTGGTGGGGG
>SMTZ1_10006776_pt1 | contig 11530 bp, 8 predicted proteins | sample DeeMarSWOR136_30_FD_25667 | JGI IMG/M metagenome (IMG submission 25667)
TTACATCAAACCCAATCTTGGTAGTCAGTCTTGTAGCTGTCTCAGCACCAGGGTCTAGAGAGCTTCCTGTTTCTCTCTCTTTGATTACCATGTTTTTATCGCCTTGGAATCGTGTTGCCATCGCCCATTCTCGTTGTAGTTCATCGTAAATGTCAATATCCTCATCATAGACCCATACATGTTTTCCACTGCGATGCCCTTCAAAGGCTCCTTCGATAGCCCTTAAGCCATCATCACTTCTCTTCTTCCTAATCTTAACTGCTATATGAAGCCAACTTGTTCCCCCAGGTGTGATATGTACGTCAACCACATCTACTCCCTTCTCTGCGATTTTCATGAACACTGTTGGTTCACGAGGCATTCCCATGAGTATCTTGTGTTCCAAACAACCAGGGAGGAGTGCCTGCCATATCGCATTTGCTCTATGGGTGATCTTCTTCACCTCAAAGACTGGCTCTGCTCGAATCATGTCAGCAGTTTCTGTGATGTCCACGAAGGGGCCCTCCTCATGTTTCTCATCCCAAAACACCCTTCCCTCAAGCACGTACTCACAATCTGCTGGTATGAGCAAATCCACTGATTTGGCCTTTGTGACTCTAATTGGTCGAAGCGCATTAGCAATCTCTAGTTCATCTATCCCGATTTCGACTGTGGTTGCTGCAGCAATTAGGACCTCGGGTGTGTTTCCAATACAAAACGCAACATCGACTTCTCCATTTCTCTCCAAGAATCTGTGGAAATCATGATTACGTACAACCCTCGTGACCAATCGATTCTTGTCTATCTGCATGGCTCTGTGAAAGTCAAGGTTTTGCCCATATTCTGGGTCTGATGAAACTACCACTCCCGCGGAGATATACGGTCCGCGTTCCACCTTATTGTGGGTTAGAATTGGAATATTGTTAAGATCAACCTCTTTCTCGACAACCTCTTGGCAAGCTGCGTCATCTACCATCTGGGGGATACTACGATTCCCTATAGCCTTCATTAAAGCTGGTATGATATCACGGGTTTCAATCTCGAAGTAATCAGCAATCTGTTCCTTTGTGTAAAAGAGATTCCCTACAACTCGGACATCATTTTCTCTTACGTTGGTGAAGAACACTGGTTTAGGTTCAAGTGCCTTGAGTACGCCTGCAATCTCAAAGTTCTTAGAAATACTCTTTCGCACAGTTGTGAGTTTTTCTCGATTTTCTAGAATCTTCACATAGTCGGCAAGGATCATAAATAGCATCTCGTTGCAGATTTGATTGCGAATTACAGAAATGATATTCTTGGTAAGGGTTTCTGTAGGCTGGACCGGAAAAGGATGGCGCCGCCGGCCAGTTCCAATCTGAGGGCTAGCAACGAATATCTGTTCAATCGAGATACCATACAGAATGGTACGAATCCTGTGCACTCCAGCCCTTTTTATACCAAATTACTGTTAAGCATGGCATCAGGAGCACTTCCATCAATGAAAACCACCCATGCTCGATTGGCATCTTCCATTCTGCTATTTGCAATTGTTGCATTCTCTGTAGTTTCTATTCTACCCTTGGATTATGTGTTTGTTGGAGATGGATTTAGTCCTTTCAATACATGGAGCCCAACACAGACTGCCTATTTCGCCATTGCTGGACTCATTTCAATATCCATGTTGATTCTATATATCATACAAGAGCGGGAAATCTCTCCTAGAGGAATGATTCATATCCCTCCAATCATGGGACTCTCCTTTCTCATTCTCTTCTCAATTGATTCTCGTCAAGTACTGCATTACTTGCCCTATCTTCAAGTTTTCCTCTTTGACGACTTTGGGAGTCTGTTCCTCTTTGGAGGTCTTCTTGGTACTTATCTTGCATACCTCGTGTCCATCAATTCTCGCAAGAATGAGGACATCCAAGACTTCTATCTCAAGTTCGCTACCCGTTCAGTTCTGGTTGTGTTCCTTGGTCCAGTTCTTTTAGGCACAGCGTTCTTCTTTGGTATCTCTCTATGTATGTTTCTTGGTCTGCCAGTCTTTCCATTCTATGGCGAAGGAATCATCGGATCTGTCCTTGTCGTATCAGTCTTACTGAGCATGTATGTCACAGCTAGAATTCTCTATTTCCTAGAAGACTACAATCTGACTCCTCTCAAATCAATCAAGCTCGAACAGGTTTTCAGAGTGGCCTTCGAGTTCATTGTTGCCTACCTATGCACTACCGCGGGATTTTCATTAATAGGGGGCCTAGTCACAGATGGTATTCCAATACCAGAGATAGTCCCTTTCAGTCTAATAGTTCTCGGATTCTATGCAGTCATCCCATTCAGTATCTTACTCACACATCATAAGATCCTTCCAAACCCCTCTCCTACTAATGAGGCTGAGAATTAGAGAGTTCAAACCTTTAGATACGAAATGCAAAGTGGAGCCGCAGGGATTCACTCAGTCTTCAGCGGGATAACCTCTCCAACTTTTCGATACTCACGGGACCAATACATCAAAGCACTATCACGCTTATAGTTCTGGTCAATATGTGCTGCCTTAATCTCGCCAATGAACCACCGATGCGAACCGCCAAAATCAACCTCGTGGACCACTTTACATTCCAGACTTACAGGACATTCTTCTATCAGAAAGCTGTCTATGACCTTCCCCTTCGTTGGAGTCAGTCCTGCCTTTGTGAACTTATTCGCTTCTCTCCCTGAAATACTACCGCATACACGCACTGCTTCTAGCTGGTCTGCTCTTGGAATATTGATTCCATACTCTCTTTTACTAGAAATCAATTCAAAGGTCAGTCTTTTCGGAACTATACCCACCATGACACACGGAGGTTTGAAAGAATAGAAGCTGAATGCAGCTGCAGTCATGATGTTCCTATCTACTGTGACCAATACAATTGGAAACCCCGGGATAGACATCATTCCATGAGTTGGGTTCTCCTCCTTCTTCATGAACAATCAATCCTAACGATTGTAATAGGATGAATGAGGACTAAGAATCTAGCGAAGTATGAGAATAGATGGCGCCGCCGGTAGCAGGTGTGGTGACATAGTCAAATAACTAATAATCCCGAAAAGACCCTAAAATTCATGAGCTAGAGATTTGCTTTTGGTATTGAGTTGCTAAGCGATGATAAAGGATTTCGAAGGGAAAGTCGCTGTTGTGACAGGTGCAACATCTGGTATTGGGCGGTCACTTGCTACTGCTTTTGCTAATCGTGGAATGAAAGTCATCTTAGCAGATATCAATAAAGAAGCCCTCGAAGAGGTAGCCCAAGAACTAGGTAAGATCAGTAATGAAGTCCTGCTGAAGGTAACTGATGTAAGTGACCGTAATCAGGTTGCAGAATTAGCAGACTTTTCCTATGACACTTTTGAGAGTGTAAATATCCTCTGTAATAATGCTGGGGTTTGCCATTCTGCACCAATACGTCTTCTATCACTAGAAGACTGGGATTGGGTCCTTGGTGTGAATTTCTATGGTGTTCTCTATGGAGTTCATTTCTTCCTTAATCGGATGTTAGAAAGCGACAATCCATGTCATATTGTGAACACTTTCTCTGATTTTGGTCTAGGTGCTGGAAGTCTAGCTCCATATTCAATCACAAAACATGCAATTATTGCTCTAAGTGAAAGTCTGTACGGAGAACTATCCAAAACCAATGTGGGTGTTTCTGTACTCTGTCCAGGTTGGGTAAAGACTGATCTTCTTAAGAACACGGAACACCTTGGTCAGCAACGTTCAGGAGTTTTGGAATTAACATCAGAAATCTTTGAATCATTGAATCTTTCCAAGGAGAGGATTGAAAACGGATTTAGAACTGGTGTAGAACCAGATTTCATAGCTGAAAAAGTAATCAAAGCAATAGAAGAAGACATCTTTTACATTATTACTCCCTCAGAAATCATTCAGTCTGCTAAAGCCCGTATTGATTTGATGAACGAAAACACCGCTCGATTAGATAGAAGCTAAAGAAAGTGGTTTGAAGAAGTGGCGCCGCCGGGAGCTGCTGCAAACCCTTATTGAGACAAAAAGAGAGATTCAATTGAGGGAGAAGAGGCGGTCTCTTGACGCAGCGAAGTGACATTCAAAGTAGCTATTGCGACTGGTGCGGAAAACCACGCGACCAGTGGACGAATAGACTACGCTACTGGGGGCTGAGGAAACACTATTGTTCAGCTAGGTGTTACGCAGCCGGTGAGTACCAAACGAACCTCTATCTTGCTCTCTGCACTATCCCCGTTCTGGGTCTTGCAACTGCAATCCTCTCATTTCAGCTATTATCCAATCCATCCGAGTTTTATGTTGGTGTGGTTCTGCTTAGCGTTGCCATATTCTTTGCATATTCATCCGTCTGTATTTGCATACCTATGATTGGTCGGGCTGGACGGGTCATTGAATGATGAGGGTGATGAAATCTCCTACCTCGATGGACTGAAGTATGTCATTGCCTCTAACCTATCAGCCCCACTGAGCTTTCTTGGAAGCACTGAAACTTCGGGCATTTCGTTTTCTCCGTTCCATGATCCAAGCAACTTCAGCATCCAGAAATGGACGGACATCCTTGTATTTTGTACGCTTGAGAACATGTCCAGCAATGCCTGCGGTGCAAAAGAGGAACGGAATGAAACCTGGGAATAACCAAATCAAGCCCCACATTGGATTTGCTCCGAGGGTGTTCAGTGTGACCCAGAGCCATGTAAATAAGGTCGCACCTAGATATGCCTGCAGCAGGATTGCGACCTTGATAGCTTTCTTGCAACTGAAGTATGCTGCTTCTCGATCTTCAGTAATCTCATAGATTCCATCAAGTCGGGGTTTGATGACATTGGCTAGTAATAATCGCGCAGACTCCATGGATGTTGTGAGGCTATAGAAAACTCCAATGATGATGATGAACACGGGTATTACCAAGCCCGGAGTCAGTATCCAGTCCTCAATAGGAACCAATAGGAATTCAACTATCAACACACTGAGTCCGACCAGTATGTGCAGATTTCGGACTCGCTTTTCCATCTCACCAGAGACGAGGTAATGCTCGTCATCATAAGATGCATTTTTTGACAATTACGACCTTCCCATTTTCAGTACAGCCAGGAAGCATGGAGTACTGCAATATGCATTTTGGTAGTTGTGGTTATCAGGGCATATGCACACAGAGTGGGTCACCATAACAAAGACAGCTCGACGTGAATAGGTCAATAGAAGATGTGGCGCCGCCGGGAGCAGGCTATAGGGTGATATCTCTCAGTACTAACAGCAATGTTAATATTGAAACCCGCGACCTCAGCCAACTCAGCCACCGTGGCTCAGTAGGTAGGGACTATTTCTATCGAAGTGGTCTGCCTAAAGCGACAGCCTGTTATCTTTCAGCCAACAGGTTGAGAGCCAGACAGTTGTTGGTCGGAGGTTCGAGACTCCCCTTGACTACCAAGGCTGGAGCGAGCTCCCTCCCGGTGGCGCCACTACTCTTTCTTATTTTATCTATGAAGCTACCAATCCCTAAGCGGTCTTTTATCCATCCAATTCTCAGCAGTTTTCCTTAGCCACCTTTCCACAACCTGTTTCTTCCTGATGTCGTTTGGAGGACATTCCATAGCCCATCTAATTGTGTCATCTTTAGAGGATGTGGCAGCGACCCAACTGACCGATACTCTACCAGTTCTAGGATAATAAGACACATGTTGGGGATTTACAGTAATCTCAAAACCCAGACTTTCAGCTAATCTTGTTTCATCATTGATTAAATGATTAGTAGACTCATTTACTACTTTGAGAAGGCTCTTTGTTGCTTTCGAAATGTCAGAATTATCATCGTACTGCAAATCCTCAAGGTGTCGAATAGTGAGAATTGATTTAGGAACCAAACCCTTTAGCTTCTTTCCTTCTTCCTTTACTACCTCAACCTCTGCAAGCCCAATCTCAGACTCAAACTCATACTTCTCCCTTTGCTTATCCACATAGATAGCATGACTACGAAACCATTTGAACTTCCCGCCAGTAAAACACCCGTCTTCGGGAATAAGCTCTTCTAGATACGCCCATTTGGCGGTATCCGACCAGTCCATGAATCCAGCAGGGAGTCCAGGATTGTTGATGGTCTTGTTCCCGGGTGTCAAACCCTCATTGATTAAGATGAGACCAATCTGACAATGAATGTGAATATCGTACTTTCCCTTGCGAAACTTTGGTTCGAGAACGATATCTCCAAACTCACTTACAATGTCTTGAACCCTCGATATGCGTCCCAGATGCGCCTCATTATATGAGATCCGTCCCGTGTTCCATAGATGACAATCACTTGCAACAGTTGCTACGAGTCTTGCTTTCAACACCTCAAGTTTCTCGCCTTCCGGAAAGCGTGGATTTTCTATCCCTGCACGTCCACTGATTCCTGCGACCTTGACAACAGACCCCTCCAAATCTGAGAGCATCCTTCCTGTAGCATCAAGATACATTCTGATAATCTTACCCTCAATACGAGTGCTATGAATATCAAGTGGTTTCTTCCTTGCGGAATCTCCTCCTTCATATTCAATCAACTGCCTGACAACCTCAGAAATTTGTGGCAATTCTTTGCGAAGGTTCCCTTCGATACCCAGATTCCCGCGCAGCTCTTCAATGATACGGACAATCTCCTTTCTGTCATTGAAATAATAGAACTGGTCCTCATATGCTTCCACAAGCTCATCAGGTCTATGTTTTGGTATCCATGTGTATATCCTATTTTCAACTACGGCAACACGAGCTCGAACATGTTCAAGTCCTATGGTTTTTGAGAGAGATTCTTCTATCTCTTCCCTATTTGTGCGAAGACAGCGTTCGAATTGTTTGATGTTCTTTGTTTCAAATTCAGCATTCAAATCAGCAAAGTAGAATCTATGGGTTTCATCAGGAGTAACCCTAACCATACGTGCGACTGCAGAAACCAAGTCTTCTTTGGTAGGTTCTTTTGTTTCTCTTAGAGGCTCAAACGCATCTCGAACAACCTGATTCTCTATCTGTTGTACAGTTTCCTGTTTTCCAGTTTTATCAAATAGTTCAAAATCACGAAACCTCCTCAGAATTGATTCATCTATAGTAGGATTGTTCTCATACCATTCTTTTACACGTCTGTCTTCTTCATAGCCTCTTAGCTGCCTTATTTGAGCTGGTTCAATATCATTCCAAGAGTTGCTCACGAATCCTTTACTGACTCTATAGGCTTCTGCAATTTCATCTCGTTTCATTGAATGGTCGTTTCTGATCTGGAAGTATAACTCACTGAACTCTTTCCTCTCATCGAAATCTGACCGCTTGCTTTCATTAGGATGTTTCTCAATCAACTCATCCATGTCTTCCATTGATTCAATCTTTACCTCAGGTGGTCCTCCATGAACGACTTCATACATTCGTTTGAGTTCTCGAAACTCTAATTCCCTAACCAACTCAGGCGGTTCAGTATTCTCCTTATCCTCCAGTTTACAATACTCCGCCGCATCTTGATATCGTTTATCAAAGTCTTTTCGAGCCATTAAATCAGCGTGGTTCTCAAGTGCTCTATCCAAATCCGTTTCAGAATGAATCTCCCAAGGTTTTTCAGAAACTTCCTCTGCCTCCTTTGGTTCAGGAACCTCTGGTCGCTCTTCCTCAAACAACTCTTTCGCGACCACTCTAGTCCACCTCTCAACAATCTCCCCCGTTTCCTTCGACTTCTGCTCCTCCTCGACAATCTCTCGAACAGTTTCCTCTATCCATTTCTCAAGGTCCCTACGTTCTGCATTCTGAAGAACCCTCTCTATACGCTCTTCTACCGAGTCTATTTCTTCAGCTTCTGTGTTCTCTCTGACTTCAACACTCTCTCTAGTTTCCCTCTTCCTTGAAAACTCGCTCTCAAGATTTCCCTCCATCACCCTCTCCTCATAACGAAACTCTTGGGTTTCACTCTCCTCCTCAGATGCCTCATTGATTACCTCCTTCTCCTGATTATCAATCTCTTCCAAAGCCCTCCTGAGTTTCTCCTCAGTGGACTCGTTAGCTCTCTCCATCTCCTCTACTTCCTCAAGAGCATCTTCCAGACGTCGGGATATCTTCCCCGCGTTTTTCTCCTCCTCTCTGAGTTCCTTGACCACTTGTTCCACCAACTCCCTGGCAGAAACTTCTGCCTGTTCGTCGGACTCAGACGCATCTAGAGATTCTTCTCGCGCACGCACTAGTTCTGCGGCAGTCAATTCCTCGACTCTTGTTTCCTCAGTTTCTTGGCTGTACTCTCTCCGACGACGCCGGACATCATCACCGGATACGCCTTCCACCAAAATCCCTCCTAGGCTTCTAAACTCCTGATGTCAAATCCTTCTTGATGATCACCCATCCATGCCTCTAGCATGACCTTACCTTCTTCGGACTATGGCTACAGTAAGGTACATACATATCCAAAGCCCTTTGCACAGGGGTGAAGACCGATTGGGATTCGTTGTATTCTTGAAAATTACGCTCTAAACCGAAGCGGTTGAGTTATGAGCCATTATGACGTATAATACTAGTTTTGGAGAGTTTTGGGCTCTATTTCGTGAATTGCAGGTGTCCTTTGTGCATTCAGAATTAATCCTCTGACCTACAATTTCGATTTTATGCAACTTAGCCACGGCGGCATGTTCTCGTGAGTCGCCTCTGATTGCAATATTAACATTGCTATCAGTCACTTGTTCAGCATCGGGTTCGATTTCATCTGTCAGCACATTTCTGACATTGAGTTTCTCGACCTCTGAAAATACTTAATAGAAACCTCAGCCAACGTTGCCAAACTATCCCTCTGAATAGCAATATGTCAATGATGCCTTGATTCAGTGGAGAACGCAAGACCTGCACATGTCTCTTTTTTTCTAAGAACTGAGGGAGTTAGAGTTGGGAGGAGAGAGATTGAGAGAGAGATTGGATTACAAGATAGTTGGACTAGCAATTCTGTTTCTACTCTGTTGGATGGGCTTTAGCCCTCTAGCAAGTAGAGGCGCAGTAGTTTGGTCTGATGACTTCAATGATGGTGACTTTGATGGATGGACCATCTATGAAAATGCATCAAGTTGGTCAGCCACCAATAAGTATCTACAGATAGATCAAGGAAGTGCTGGCGGAATATCTCATCCCAGTACTGTAGCATATGGGACATGGAGTTTCGATTACAAGGCTCATGAAGATACTTTTGATGGATTTGCAGTTGATTTCATCAGTAACGATGTTAATGAAGTAGGAATAGGTGGTTGGAATTGCTATTGGCTTGCCTTTGCCCAAGCCTATACACAAGAAACCAGGGGCGTCGCTTTAAGTCTACATTATTATAACTATTCTACTGGCGACATAAGAATCGATCGTGCCGAAGACTACATACCTCTTGCAGGTTGGCATCACATAGAAGTGACCAGGACTACAGCTGGTCTGTTCTCAGTATACCACAACGGTTCTCTGATTATGCAGGCGGAGCACACAGAGATGGAAACATCTGAGCTGTTTGTCCTTAATGGAGATCATCTAGAGATGTATGACAACGTTGTAGTACGCGATGATATTGGTCCTGATTGGTTGCTGATTGCTGCTATAGGAGTGTCTGCTGTTGTGATCATTGCAGTTGTGGTCATCATTCTGAAACGGAGGTGAGGCAAAACACAGGTGTCGGTGTTGTATTGTCTTTCGGATTTGAGTATCTACTATACAGACAAGAGGAATAGAGACAGCTTCAATTCACCCAAGATGACAACAGCCACGAGGACTGGCCTCCTTTTCTCTCATCATAATCCCGAAATGGCTGTCTAGTAGATGAGCTAACTTAGGGCAGACTCTACTCGGCTATTATGAGTGAAAGACCCATATTCAAGGTCCATCTTCCACTTCTTCATTGTAACCTCATCAAGGAGACCCGTGATAGATGATTCCTACTCAATCCTTTGGTCGCACAAAGCATGCGAGCACCCGTATCATCTTTGGGGCATACGCCTTGAGTAACGCCACGAAGGCTCAAGCCAATGATGTTCTAGAGATGCTATTGAAGTTTGGAATAAATCATATCGACACAGCACGTATGTATGGAGCTGCCGAAGAGCGGATTGGTGAATGGATGGATCAGCATCGTGATGATTTCTTTCTCGCAACCAAGTCACGAAGCCGGTCATATGAGGGAGCCTGGAAGGACCTTCAACGGTCCTTGAGCAAGCTGAGGGTCGATTATGTTGACCTCTGGCAGATGCATGGCTTGACCAACCCCGTGAGTTGGGAAAAGGTGATGGCTCCGGATGGTGCCTTGGAGGCTTTCATTGAAGCCCGCGATAAAGGCCTGGTGCGATTCCTGGGAGTAACAGGTCACGGTAAGAAAGTTCCAGCAGTGCACAAACGTAGCTTAGAATGTTTTGATTTTGATACAGTCTTATTACCATACAACTATTTACAGATGCAGAATCCCCGTTATGCGGCTGACTTCAATGAGTTAGCTGGATTGTGCCGTAGGCGCAACGTTGCAATGCAGACCATTAAATCCGTTTCTCGACGGCCATGGGGGACCCGTCCCAAGACTTACAACACGTATTTCTATGAACCACTAGAAAATCAATCTGCCATTGATAAGTCGGTGCATTGGGCATTGGGTCTTCAGGATAGCTTTCTGATAACAGCGGGTGATATGCGGATTCTGCCCAAGATATTAGATGCTGCTAAGCGTTTTGAGAAGCGGCCATCTGACATCGAAATGAGCGCTATTGTTGAGGAGTTTGATATGCAGGTGATAGCAGCCAGTGTGAGTGACTTGAAGTAACAACTGCCATTTCAATTAGTAAATATAGTATCTTTGGGACTCCCAGATATCTGGAGTGTATCCAATGAGTAGAATCTGGAAGCCCGAGATGCCTCAAATCAAATTTGGTAAACCTCATCATTTCGAAGGCTGGTACTACAAGATGGTTGATTCTACGGAGGAGAACGCACTTGCTGTGATACCAGGCGTATCATTCGGTGCCAGCAAAGATGATAGCCATTCGTTCGTCCAAGTCCTAGATGGCCGCAACGCACGCTCCCATTACTACAAATTTTCTATCGATGATTTTTCAAGTTCCTCAAAGGATTTTGATATTTCAATAGGAAGGAATAGCTTCTCACTAGATGGAATTTCTCTCTCACTTGAAGACACTTCAGGTTCAGTCCATGGAAAACTCAGTTTCGGGAGGACTATTCCTTGGCCAGTACGACGGCTTAGCCCTGGTGCAATGGGTCCATTTCGATTTGTTCCTCGTTTGCAGTGTCTTCATGGTATTCTAGGCTTTGACCATGAAGTCCAAGGTAGCTTGGCTGTAGATGGCCATGCAATTGATTTTTCTGACGGCCGCGGATATATTGAGAAGGACTGGGGTCGGGAATTTCCAAGCGCATGGATTTGGATGCAGTCAAACCATTTCAAAGAGCACGGGGTGTCTTTCTCTTCTTCTATTGCGAGCATTCCGTTCGGTCGTGGCATTTTCACTGGTCTTCTAGCAGGTCTATTATACAATGAGAAAGTCTACCGATTCACGACCTATACTAGAGCGAAGTTCTCTACACCTA
>SMTZ1_10006777_pt1 | contig 11530 bp, 11 predicted proteins | sample DeeMarSWOR136_30_FD_25667 | JGI IMG/M metagenome (IMG submission 25667)
CGATGGCGACTGAAATCACTGCTGAAGCCCCTATGCCGAGTCCCATGGCAATGCTCGCGATGACGAGCACAACAGGAAATGTGTAGCTGAGGGCGGCAAGCTGAACAGCACCAAGCCTCCCGACGAAAATCGTATCCACCAGATTGAAGGCCACCATGCTGAGAATGCCGAACATCATGGGGATGGTGAGACTGACAAGCGTCTTGCCGACCGGTCCCTCGGTGAGAACGGCTTTTTTAATGTTCGGCTGCATTCGGTTGCCTCGCTACCATTCGTTTCCCCGCAGGTGAATATCTCCCGGGGGCAGCTCCTCGAGACGGATGGGATAGTACATGGAAACGATGTGCTCGCGCATGGGAAGCTCCCTGCCCTCAACGACACGAGTAATGGCCCGGTCCGTTATTTTTTTCCATCCCAGTTTTGCGTACACCGTCTCAAGCCATGCCTTGCAGAAAAGCAGACCGAGATCATACCCCTGCAGGGCCGCCTCATGCAGAGCAGCATCAACAACCCTGCCTGCAAGGCCGCGCTTTCTGTACCGGAACAGGACGTAGACATTCATGATACCGGCAACCCGGAGGTTTCTGCTGCCCACGATAATGTTCTTGTCGATGGCAGCGGCATGCGCAATGACCTTTCCCCTGCGCTCGATCACCGCATTTATTGCGGGGTCGTATCCGTTCCACGCCCTCGTTTTGGAATACACTGACGTGTCTTCCGGAAAACAGATGCAAAGGCCATCCCTGATCAATTGGTCGGTCCGGGCGTCAACATCTGATTCGAGTATGATACGCGCATGAACGACACCCACCACAAACTGCCCCACAACTACCATGATTCCAATGGTTCCCTGTCTTAAAGAGGAATGTACAAATTATGACATTGTGATGATACTTTGCTAGATTATTTTTCTGTACCGTTTCTCTGCGAGTGGGATACGTAGACACCGACCAATGTTGCGATGAGAATACTCATGAAGAGTACGCCGGTGATTGCTTCGAGGACGGCGATTGATCGTACAATTCCAAAACGCGGTACAATGTCCCCATATCCAAGCGTTGTCAGGGTCGTGAAGCTGTAGTACACAAGATCTGCGGAAGTCCCCACGGACGCGGCACCTTCGGGACCGCTCACCATGAACGACCCCGGCTTAACGACCGCTATAAACATATACACCCCGCTCCAGGCAAAACCAAGCAAAAGGTAGATGGACCCTGCTCCGAACAGCAGATTTGCGGTCACCCTTTCCGCATTCAAAATGAACCTGAGCAGCACATGGATTGCAAAGCCGAAGAGGACCGTCATGAAGAGAACGGAGATAGCCCTCACCATAGGTACGTTGGTGAAAAGATTGAGCCACATGAGAGCGATCCAAGGAACTCCGATAGCAAGCGCGCTCAAAAGCACATTCCTTCCCTTCTTTAGCCCGTATATGATTGCGATGAGGATGAAGGTGAACGTCATGTTCAGGAATGTCCCGCGAAATACACTCCCCTGGAGCAGGGGATAGAGGAATATCAGAGAGATGAGAAGGATAAGAAGATAGAAAAGCCTTCCTCTCACCAAGTTTTTTCGAGGCATTTAACCGGCCTGCGTGTATTGAAATTTTTTACATCTGCAAACGATAATAGTTTACTGAATTACAGATGTCAAGGCAGGAAAAAAAGGCGCATTCTTCGCGCACAGATACGATTTATCCTTCCCTTCCATTGCGGGCCGGAAAGTACGGAGGCCTGGAGGATGGATAGTGAATCGATTTCTCCATGCAAAAGGATTCTTTACGTTCTCCTTCTCTGCCCCAGAAGAATGATGTCACGCAGTGCCTCTCCGTTCTTCGCGTTCATCCACCTTTTCTCAAAATCGGGTTCATGCACGATCTGGGCAATGGCGGCAAGACTGACGAGATGAAAGTTACGTTCATCCCTAGTTCCCAGGAGAACGAACACCGCATGAACATTTGAAGTGGTTTCTGTAAAAAAAATACCCTTTTTATTCCTTGCGATGAGCATCGCAAAGTTCCGTTCTCCTTCGATGACGATGTGGGGAATAGCCAGAAAGGGAGTTATTGCGGTACTGCTTTCTCTTTCTCTTTCCATCAGAAGAGCGAGCATGGTGTCAGGGCTCATATCAACGGTGTACGCCAGTGTATCGGACACGGTATGATAGAAATCTTCCACCCCCATTTTCCTGTCCAGGTCGAGCACCGGACTCTTCTCAATCAATTCGTCAAATCTATCCTTGACGATCTCGTCCCGCTCCCTGATTATCTCCCGGAGTTCCGTCTCCAGCGAGCGCGTCGTGAGCTCCTTTGCCGTAACCGATTCTATCAGGTGCAGCAACGCGTACTCACGGTAACCCCGCAACCTTCCATAGAACCAGTATACGAAGACACCACCAAGTATGAGGACAAGACACATGAGAAGCGCTTCTCTGCCCATTTCGAGCATGAGGAAGACGAGCCCCAGGATGCCTGCAATCTGTAACCAGGGATACAGCGGGACCCGAAACTTAGGCCTGTAATTCTGAAGGCGGCTCTCCCTCAGTATGATGACTGACAGGCAGGAGAGTATGTTTGTGAGTATGAGTACAGTCGATGCTGCCTCAACCAGCGTCTCCAGGCGCAAAAACAGGGACACCATTACAAAGAAACCGGTGAGAAAGAGAGCATTGTGGGGGGTCCCGTATCTTTCGTGGATTCTTCCGAAGGCACCGGGGAAGAGATTATCACGGCTCAGAGGTACAAGCGAACGTGCCGCGGTCATGATTCCTGCATTTGCAGTGGTAAGAAAAGCCAGTATCGCTCCGACACTCAAGGTTATTCTCCCGGCCGGTCCCAGTATGACAGCCGCTCCGTCGGATATGGGTGTTATGGTCTCATCAAGCGCGGAAGGTGATAACACCCCCGTTGTCACGAAAACCATGAGAACGTACAACATACCGACCACTACAAGCGAGAGCATCATACCGAGGGGGATGTTCTTTCCCGGGTTCCGTATCTCTTCGGCTATGCTTGCGACTTTGAGAAGCCCGGCATAGGAAACGAAAACAAAACCTGAGGTCGAGAGAACAGCTCCGAAACCATGGGGAGCAAGGGGGGTAAGGTTCTCATGCCGCACCGAGGGTATTCCTACAACGATATAGATGAGCATTAGAACCAGCAACCCCGATACGAAAACCACCTGTACCCTCCCTGCTTCCCTGATGCCGAGGATATTAATTGTGACAAAAATGATACAGAACACCACGGCAATAATGCGTATGTCGAGATCGACGAGAAGAACGGTAAATACAGACATTCCGATGAGGGCGAAGGAACTTTTCATGGAAAGAGAAAACCAGCTCAGCAATCCGGCCACAGTGCCCACGGCAGGACCCATACTCCGCATGATGGTGAAACAGTCTCCTCCTGCCCTTGGCATCGCCGTGGTCATCTCCGCTATGCTGAGCATGCCTGGAAGCGAGAGCAGGCCGGCCAGCAGATAAGAAATGACAACCGCCGTACCTGCACGGGCGTGTGCAACACCGGGAATTATGAAAATCCCCGAGCTGATCATGGCGCCTGACGCGATGCAGAAAACGGTAAATAGATTGAGCTCTCTCTTTAATTCCATGCTCTGTTCAAGGGACCTGATCACGACTGCAAACAACGCCTAACAACATTTTCGAAACCACTCGCTCACAGTACGATCTCCCTCCCCTCACTCACACCGAAGCAGTCGACACTGCTCCCCTTTTTTGAAATCAATACCCGGCACACTCTGACTATCTTTTCGATCATTGCATCTGAATGATCTATATCGTGGTGAAACAAACCGAACTGTTTCACCCTGGCACTTATCGCCAGGTCCATAGCTGCAATGAACGAACTGTGACCCCACCCCTGTGCTTTCTGATATTCACCGGGAGTGTACTGCGCATCATGGAATAGGAGGTCAGCTTCTCGACAAAAGGCAATGTAATCTGACTTTTTTCTGCTTCCCTCGTGGGGAAAGTCGAGCTCGTTGTCGGGCAAGAACACAAACGCCTTATCCCCCTCCACGATTTTATACCCATATCCCCCGTCCGGATGGCTCAGTGGTATGGGAAAAATTTCGGCAGATCCTATTTTCTTCACCAGCGGAATGCCATTGGTAAAACTGAACTCCGCCTTCATCGCGCTCAGACGAGCGGGAAAATAGGGGGGTTCCATCTGATGAGAAAGATACCTTCTCACCGATTCCTTGGCAATCGGCCCACCCCGGACATGGATGGTGAAACGTTTAGAGTAGGCAGGGAGGAAGAATGGAAAACCCATGAGATGATCCCAATGAGAATGCGTGAGCAACAGGTAGATTTCATTGAGTTTCTCATCCTTAAAGAGCTTTTGACCCAGTCTTCTAATCCCCGTGCCCGCATCGATGACGATGACTGTTCCGTCTTTAAGCCTGAGCTCCACGCACGTGGTGTTACCACCGTATTTGAGTGTGTCCCTGCTCGGTACGGGTAGGGAGCCCCGGCACCCCCACACAATTATTTTCACAGCCCTCAACTCCTTCCTGCATGCCGCCTGAATTATACCAGTATCTTTTTTATCTTGTCCAGAAGCACCTCGATCCCGTGGGACTTGTCATAGTAGTCCCGCGCTCCAGGCACCAGCCGTTTCTGTACCTCCACAGGATATACACTTGCAACAAGTACGTTGTTGGTTACATGAAATGAGTGCAATATCTCATAGAGAAGATTGCCCTCGATCTGAGGCATCTTGATATCCAGAAGGACGAGATCCACCTTGTCCCGCACGAGTACATCATATGCGTCTACTGCATTTGAGGTCTCGATAACATCAAATCCCTCCTCGGTGAGAAATTTGGTATAGATGTGTCTGATTCTGTCCTCGTCCTCTACCACAAGAATGCGTTTCATGCGTTCTTTTCCCCCCTGTCGATTGTATGTTGCACCCCAGTATAAAGGACATTCATTATGTGAAGATTAGAGAAAGGTTAATTTTTTCTAATGTTCGCTGGGCCGTTAAATTTACTTTTATTTTTATCGGGTAGGAACTACCATTATTCTACATATACACGTATGCGGGATGTGGGAAAATATCATGAAAATACTGTTGATAGAGGACGAGCGAAAAATAGCGAGTTTCATAGAAAGGGGCCTCAAGGAAGAACATTTTATCGTTGACGTGGCATACGACGGAGAAAACGGAAGTTACATGGCGCAGGTCAATGACTATGACCTCGTCATTCTCGATATCATGCTTCCAGGCAAAGACGGTGTGCGTGTCTGCACTGAACTGCGAAAAAAGAAAATCGATACTCCCATTCTCATGCTTACTGCACGAGACAGCATTCAGGACAAGATTTTCGGGCTCGATGCAGGAGCTGATGATTATGTAACAAAACCCTTTGCATTTGAGGAATTACTGGCCCGGGTGCGGGCTCTGCTGCGCAGAAAAAGTAGCAAGAATACAATGAACCTGAAGGTGGCCAATCTGGAACTGGATCAACGAACCCACAGGGTTACCCGTGCGGGCAAGGAAATAGAGCTGACCAACAAAGAATACAATCTTCTTGAATACCTGATGTTGAATGCCAACCACGTTGTGACGAGAACGATGTTATACGAGCATGTCTGGGATGTCCATTTTGATACATTTACCAATGTCGTCGACGTGTATATCAACTACCTGCGCAACAAGATCGATAAGAACTTCGCCAAACAGCTCATACACACAGTGCGAGGGACAGGTTACATAATAAGGGAATAAGAAGTTGAAAATACACTCCATCAAATTCAAAATAAGAATCCTTTTTGTCGCTCTACTGGGAGCCATACTGTTCGTGTACAGCACGTATCTCTATGTCAGTTTACGGGTCACCCTGTACGAAGAACTCGATAATGCATTGATGATGAAAGCGAAGGAAGTCGGAGACACAATAGATATCTTATCCAGGAGATACGGAGAAGACGGCTCCGATGTGCTGCACATCGTCAGGAAAGTCATAATCTTTGAAGACCTCCCGGATCCCGATGAGTTGGATACATATCAAGAACAGTGGCTGCAAAGAGTGGATAAACTGGACCTGAAAGAGAGTTATATTGATTTTCTCAATTCCAGAGGCGAGTCTCTGTTAAAATCAAACAACCTGAAGGGTCGGCTCTACAAACTCGATATTCGATCACTCCAAAATCTGGAAGATGGGATCCCGGTCTATAAAAATATAATGAAGCAGACTCAAAACATAAGGACCGTAAGCTATCCATTCAGTCACAATGAGAAACACTACATCATCCAGCTGGGATCTTCGCTGAAGCCCACCATACACATTCTGAGAAACAGGCTGATCCATATTCTAGCCAGCATTACCGTCATACTTTTTATATCGAGCCTCTTCGGTCGAATATTTTTCAACAAGCTGCTGAAGCCGGTTTATCAGATAACGAACACTGCAAGCCAAATCACCGATGAAAATCTCAGTGCACGGGTCGATGGTACACGCGTTGACGAGGAAATGAAGTATCTGGTAGATGCATTCAACAATATGATCTCCCGTCTCGAAAAATCCTTTAAAGGTATTTCTGATTTCAGCTCCCATGTTGCCCATGAATTGAAGACTCCCCTCACCATCATAAAGGGAGAATCGGACATCGTTCTACGAAAGGAGAGAGAAACGGAGGAGTACAAACGTGCCATCACGGCCATACGGGAGGAATCCGACAGAATGCTCAGTGTCATTGAAGACCTCCTCCTCCTGGCCAAATTGGATTTTCCCCACAGTGCATACACCTTTGAGCGAATTGATATTACTGATCTCATCAGAGAAATGTACGACCTGGGCAGCACACTGGCCATGGAAAGGGGCATAAAAGTCACAATGGAACACACCGATAAGCCGCTTTACGTTTACGGAAACGAGTTGCATCTGCGGAGGATGTTTTTAAACCTGATCGACAACGCCATCAAGTATAACAGGCAAGGTGGCACGGTTGATATTCATGCAACACACAATGACCAGTTCATTGTTGTTTCAGTAACCGACACCGGCCCCGGCATAGCAGAGAAAGATCTGCCGATGATATTCGACAGGTTTTACCGTGTGGAATACGCAGGTGAAAAAAACGTGTCCGGCACAGGATTGGGTCTGAGCATCGTGAAATCGATCATCGAGCTCCATCACGGATCTATCCAGGTGACAAGCGAAGTGGGCACAGGTTCCACATTCACGGTCTCCATACCCATCGCATGATCCTCCTCCTGCGTACGTTCGGATGCGAAATACTTCGATGACGGCGCCTGATTTGACGCAGAAGGATCAGAACAGCTTTACGATCACCAGGCCCTCGCTGAAGTCCGCAACGTACAGATACCGGCCGCTCTGGATCACGGTACGGGGGGACGCATTTGACTAGCTGAGCGGAGCAAGGAGAGGGAGCGGCCAGACTGAGGTGTCGCTGGAATCGTAGATCTCTAAAAACCCATTTTCGGGCTCCCCAGCCGTATATTTCTCACCAACGACACAGATTTAATTTCCGAAGGTCTCGACATCGTATCCCTGCCCATCATCACAATGAGCGTAAAACCGTTGCGGATGAAACCCTTTACCCTTTTGCCTGCTGGCATGTTCTTACCCTCACACGTTTTTCCTTCCATGATTACTATGATCTCACAGAGACGAAGATTTTCAATATAACAGTGCTGGACCTGTACCGGGTGTTGTGTACACCGACATGAGGTGGTTAAGGTTTTCAAAACCCTCGGAGCTCGTTATCTTTGATCCACCTGTCCCGCTTCCTGGAAAACGGAGCTATCGATGAACGAAAAGAGCCGTGTGATACATTGTATCCAATTCAAGAAAACCGACAGAGTACCCTGGCAGATCGGCTATACCTCAGAGCTCGGACTCAAGCTCATGGATGCTCTGGATCTGAAAGCGGAAGAATATGTTGTGCTGGGCAGAAACGTGTTCACCTTCAACCGGCTCGATGATTTCCTGGGCAACCACCTGGCATTCATCAGGAACCGCGCCGTGAACAGTGTTCGAGAGGTGAAACCGGACATCTTCTGCGACGAGTGGAATGTTCTGTGGGACCGAAGCATCGACAGGGACATCGGGACACCGGTCAACTGTGTGCTCGAGGACATGAACCTGGACCGGCTTCAGGTACCTGACCCCCTCGATCCGGAACGCTTTGCACACTTCGATCCGATCATCGAGATCAACGCTCACCGGTACATCCTGGTCAAGTTCTCGTACAGCCTCTTCGAACGGGCCTGGTCGCTGCGGGGTATGGAGAACCTGATGGTGGACATGGTGCAAAATCCCTCTTTCGTACACGAACTGCTCGACGTGATCAACGACCACAATCTGAGACTCCTCGACCATCTCTGCCGCTACACAATCGACGGGATCTATTTCGGTGACGACTGGGGATTTCAGCGGGGGCTTCTCATGAGCCCCGACATGTGGCGTGAGTTCATCAGACCCAGGGTCAAACGTATGTACAGACGGGCGCACGAGCTTGGCTGGGAAGTCTTCATACACAGCTGCGGCAACATCAGCGCAATTTTGGATGATATTGTGGAGGCGGGCGTCAACGTCTTCAACCCCTTCCAGCCCGAGGTCATGGACATCGAAGCGGTTATCGAAAAACATGCCGGGCGTCTCGCCTTCTATGGGGGTCTGAGTATTCAGCAGACACTGCCCTTCTGCAGCACTGAAGAGGTGAAGCGGGAGGTCGAACACCGGCTTGGCCTTGCACACCGGTTCGGGGGCTACATCGTCTCGCCGTCACACGACATGCCGCCTGACGTGCCGGTGGGCAACGTGCTTGCCATGGTCGAAACGCTTAAAAGCAGTGCCGGAAAGACATAACCGTGTTGTGCTGAGTGTTCAATGGGCACCAATCGCATCGTGAGTTGCACGAGAAGCTTCAGTCGATGGCTTCGAGCCTGCCAAGCCCGGTTATATGCTGCTTCAGCCGTGGTTTTCCCCTGAACAGGACCTTCCCCACACCGCTCATGTGCACATCGAGCTCATCGCTGACATTGACCGTGCAGGTACCCACACCGCTGGAATGAACCGATCCCTTTTTCGCCACGAGCTCCGATGAGTCAATGCAGCCCGCCCCGCTCAGCATCACGTTGTGAAATCCCGTCTTCCCGAACAGCTCGATATAACCGACCCCTGAAAGCAAAGAATTGAGGTTCTCTGTATCTAAATGTAGTTTGAACTTGCCGGCACCGCTCACTGTCAGCTCCAGGCAGTCCACCCTGAGGGGTTCGCTGCACTCGATCGTGCCGGCGCCTGATATGAGAAGGCACCGAATGTCCTCCATGGTAATATGGAGGGTGACGTTCGACATGTAGAAGATCGCCCATTTCTTCATGGTCACGGAAAGTGTACCGCGCTTTACCTCCGTCAGGATCCTTGGGAGAGCGCGCACTGGCGCTTCAACGTGTACCGACTGCGGCGTTCCCTGCTTCAGCTGGATGGTTCCTACCGCTTTGAAGATAACGCTGTGAAAGGGTGGAACGGAGCGCTCCTCCGTTACCCTGCGGTCCGCATTCATAGGGACTCCTCCTTTTCAAAGCCGGGATCAAGCGCCGCTTCGGCGCGTCTAGAGTACCGTACCAGGGTTGAGCAGGTGGCCGGGGTCGAGCACATACTTGATAGCCCTCATGTCATCGAGCGCTTTCTTGGAATACTGTATTCGTAAAAACTCGCGTTTCAGTTTTCCTATGCCGTGCTCTGCTGAAACGGACCCTCCCATATCGACTGCTTTCCGAGCAAAGCCCAGGTACAGGTCTTTTGCCCTGAGCAGCTCCTCGTAGGTGGAAGGCAGCATGTTGACGTGGAGGTGGTTGTTGCCCACATGCCCGAATATGACATGCCTGATACCCTCTCTTGACAGCGCCTCGCGATAATACCTCATCATGTCCCTGAGATGCTGATCCGGGACAGCCATGTCCGTTCCCACTTTGTGTATTCTCTCGTCCTGACGCTTGTGGCTGGCGATGATCTTGTTGATGGATTCTGGAAGCGCATGTCTGAAACTCTTGAGCCTGAGCTGGTCGCGCCTTGTGAGCGCGCCCCAGGCTACGCCCGGGTTGCCTCCGCAGCGGGCGATACGCTGCGCCCATGATGAAAACTGATCCTTCAGGCTGCTTGCTCCGGTACCGGTGAATTCGAAGTATACGCATGCCTTCGACTCAGGAATCTCGGGTAAGTCCGATATGGGTCCCTCTTCCTGCCGCTGCTCTGTAAGCAGAGCAAGGGACTCCTCATCGAAGTACTCGAGAGCCAGTGGTCGGTACTCCCGCCCTTCGATCACGAAGTCCAGCGCCCCGTTCTCTGTTGGAAAGAAGGCGGCTCCACCGAAGATTGCGGGCGGTTCCTCGATGAGGCGGATGGTAACAGCAGCGATTATGCCGAGTATGCCTTCACTCCCGATGAACAGGTCGATCAGGTCCATGGATGTACTCGCGTAGAGACCGGCTGAATGTTTTGTCTTCGGCATGGTGTAGCGTGGTGCCGGTATGAGAAGCGGCCCTCCCCGGGCTTTCTGCATGCTAAAGACGCCGTCCCTGCAGGAGACGTCACCCCGTCTGATCCTGAGGAGCTCTCCTGAGGCGATTATCACGTCGAGGCCGGTCACGTAATGACGGGTAGGTCCGAAAAAGAGAGTCCGCGCTCCAGACGCATTGGTGGCCACCGTGCCGCCGAGTGTTGCCGAAGTCTCAGTGGGGTCCGGAGGATAAAAATAGCTCTTCCTGCTCTCCCTGAGATGCTGCGATGCCTCGTTTTCGATGCCGACCTCCCTGTTCCTGAGCATCTGCACGAGATCGGCCAGCCTGAGACCGCTTTCAGCGTAGAGCTCGAACTCCCCGTTGCGAGCGCTGAGCCCTAGAACCGAAGTCATCTTATCCAGGGACAACAGATATCCGCCCTGTGGCACGGCACCAGCACAGATTCCCGTTCTGCCACCGGAAACGGTGAGCTTCTTTCCCTTGTCCGCTGCCTCTAGAACAACAAACACGATGTTTGCGAGTGACCGGGGGAAGAAGAGCGCCTCCACATCGCACCCGAAGGTATTCGATTCGTCTTTGAGATAGTCGGAGTAGTCCTCCCGGATCTTATCCGAATCACGTACGATCTTCATCCCCTCTGGATCGGGCTCGATCCGGTATACACCGGTCTTGTACTGCATCTTCAATCCATCTCCTCGAGTATACGGGGAATAACCTCGTACAGGTCGCCCACGATACCGTAATCTGCCACGTTGAAAATCTGTGCCTCGGGGTCTTCGTTGATCGCGATGACCGTCTCGGCCCCCTTCATGCCTGCAAGATGCTGGACCGCGCCGGAGATACCGCAGGCGATATAGAGACGGGGGTTAACCGTGTGTCCCGTCTGGCCCACCTGATGAACAGAGCTGATCCAGCCCAGATCAACTGCGCCCCGGGAAGCGCCGATAGCACCCCCGAGCCTGTCGGCGAGCTTTTCGAGCAATCTGAACCCCTCAGCCCTGCCGAGACCCCGGC
>SMTZ1_10035142_pt1 | contig 11530 bp, 9 predicted proteins | sample DeeMarSWOR136_30_FD_25667 | JGI IMG/M metagenome (IMG submission 25667)
TTCACCAGTTTCTCAGCGAATCTCTGCTCTTGTCATTTTTAGGATTAGGCGCTGCGCTTCTCCTCGTCGAGATCGCGCTGCCGACTTTCAATGCCCTGGCACAAAAAAAGTTGAGCCTGGTTGAATCGTCTGGGTGGCTGGCAACTCCTTTGTGCGGCATCGTGCTGGCGACCGGACTTGTGGCAGGCAGCTATCCGGCATTCGTGCTCTCACGTTTTCAGCCGGTTTCGGTTTTGAAAGGGGAGCTTAAGTCTTCAATTCGCGGCGAGGGATTCAGGCGTATTCTCGTTGTGGCGCAATTCGCGATCTCCATCGTGCTGATTATCGGTACCCTGACAATTTTTTATCAGCTCAAATTTTTGCAGCAAAAAGAACTCGGCTTCAACCAGGAGCAGGTTATGGTTTTGCGGATGGAGGATCAGCAAATGCGGGAAAATATAGAAACAATCAAAAATGAATTGCGCCAACATACGAAAATCCTTCATGTTGCAGCAGCCTCGAACGTACCAGGGAAAGGGCTGGGGATGTATGGTTACAAGCTTGAAGGCTCAAGCGAGTGGATCAATTGTGCGACCTATTTTGTCGATGCGGATTATCTCGAAACGCTCGAAATCAACGTGCTTGAAGGGCGGGGATTTGCGCACGAGCAGGCCACTGACGTAAAGCAAGCATTTTTAGTGAATGCCAGCGCTGTTGCCCAGTTCGGCTGGGAAAACGCTATCGGCAAAACCGTGAACTGGGATGGTGAAAAACAGGGCTGGATCATCGGTGTCGTCGAGGATTTCCACTTTCAATCACTCGAGCAGAAAATAGAGCCGCTTATACTGCACATCGAGCCAGGCTATTATCGCTATCTCGCCATTCGCGTCGAGTCTGCAGATATCACCGCTACGATAGCTTTCATTCGCAAAAAATGGGAAGCGCTCGACCCGAACCACCCGTTTCAATACAGCTTTTTGGATGAAACATTCGACGCGCTGTTTCGGCAGGTTGAGCAATTCATCCGTATTTTCGGCTATGCGGCCGCGTTAGCCATTTTCATTGCCTGTCTCGGCCTGTTTGGCCTGGCCGCCTTTGCCGCAGATCTCCGGACAAAAGAAATCGGCATTCGCAAGGTGCTCGGTGCAAGCGTTTTGCAGATTTTCAGGTTGCTCTCGGGCGAAATCGTTTGGCTCGTCCTGATTGCCTTCGTTCTCGCCTCCCCGCTTGCTTACCTGTCCATGCATGAAATCCTAAAAAACTTCGCCTATCGCATCAATATAGGCTGGTGGATTTTTGCCCTGGCCGGTGGACTGGAACTGGCCATCGCACTTGTGACTGTGAGTATGCAGGCGATACGGGCAGCGCTGGCGAATCCAGCGGACTCGCTCCGTTATGAATAGCAAGAAGAACACACCAGAACATTTTCCGAACACCGAATGGCCAACCGGAGCAGTGTGGAAGTCAGGTACAAAGAAAGTGCCGAGGGCCGGGCTCGAACCGGCACGGAAACAAGCTTCCGAGGGATACTAAGTTCCTTGAGGTTAATGTTGTGACTGGCGATTCGCATAAAGAGTCAAGAGGGCATCGTGGGAAAAAGCCGTCAGGTCATCCTCGGACTCTAAAAAGGGTGTCACATCGTCCTTAACACTATCCCAGTCCAAAGCTTCAATTTTGCTCCGCACGGCGCTGATCCAGGTATCTTTTCTGAGGGGCTCGAACTGCGATCTCTGCTGCTTCAACGCATTATTCAGGAGAACAAGGTTCGGTCTCAGACTGCGCCACCGAGACCTGAACCAGAACAGATCAAAAACATCCCTCCCCTTGGAGTATGGCCTAAGCAAAACAGCAGCCAGTTTGCCTGCAAAGGCGGAAGGCAAATCGTAGTGCCGAATCAGAACAGGATGATGAATGTTGACTATCGTCCTCTCCTCTTTCCAACCTGAGGGAGGATTTATGTCGATCTCTACGTGAATGGAAAATTTTTGCTCCTTCAGTCCGACTTGGCCGAGCGCTTCCAGTAATCCGGCGAAGCGGATCATCATCCGCTGAACCGTCTTTTGATCTTTTGAGTTGATCGTAACATCATAGCCCGCTCTCTCAAGCTCCCGGCTTATCTTGGACGTGAAGAGTTTCAAGTCAGATTCCACCCATCTTTGCCCGGCTGTAAAATCCAGATCCTCCGAGTACCGACGGATCCCGTAAAGGAAGCGGAGCGCTGTCCCTCCCACAAAATACAAAGATTCGTTCATTTTCGTCTTCTGCATTAAGAGCAGAATATAGTTTTGGAGATATTCGCGCAGGACGTTTCTCTCCCCTCTTTTAGATTCACGAGCAACCTGGAGAGCGATATCTCTCATCGACGGGCCTCCTGAATATACTCCGCCACTTTGGCTGAAGCCCGCTGGAGAGATTTCGACGGAGCCAGACTCGTGAAATCCCGCCATTTGGACAGCTCGAATTCCTCCAGATTCTGAAGCCGTAGTTCTCTCAACCAATCCATGGAAAAGCGATTGCTACGGAGGTGCAAATAAAGCTTGTCCCAGAGAGCTTTTTCTGGAGAAGCAATAACGATTTCATTTTCACTGTGCAACATTTTGGAAAATCCTCTAAAATAATCCGGCTTGATGTGCCGGTAAATGAAAAGGTAGCCCGCGGCCCGAAAATCTTGTGCGCGAGCTGTTGTGACGGATGTGGGATTTGGGGTCTCCTCCGGGATGAGGCCGTGGAAAGAAAGGGCCCATTCAAGGGAAAGGTAAGATGGTGTGACCACACTGTTGGCGATCACTCCGGGAGGAATCCTACGGGACCGGTATGGTTCAGCGATCAGATACCATCCCCGCCGGATCTGGATAAGCTTTCCCACATCAACCCAGCGAGAGATTTGGACCTGAATATATTCCTCAGGATCCTGAAAAACCTGAAGCATAGTGGAATGGAAAAAAGGCTGCTCCGCAAACCGACTGAGGAATTCACTCCATTTCATGTAATTAACTTATCATAGTTGATAAGTTATTGCAATAAATTAACGTGCCGAGGGCCGGACTCGAACCGGCAGGGATTTTAAGTCCCTTGTGTCTTCAATCTTATCCTATGTAGCTTTTCTTGAAAATTTCACTTTCAGAACTACTCAAAGCACCTTGCAGTTCTATCTGTTTGGAGACCGCTCCCTGGCAGCCACTTCAGCTATCTTTTCTGGATACTGGCGTAGGTCATCGGCTAGCTCCCGCTTCCGTGCAATCTCCTCATCGGTGACATATCGGCCAAAGCTTCGCAGACCTGCAAGTTTCACGCCGTGCTTTTTGAACAGGCGATAGATTTCTTTAACCCTCTCCATCTCGATGTTGCGGCCGAGAGTGAAATTTTCATAGCGGCCTTCCATAGCAAGCAAGGCAGCCTCAGCCAAACAGGCGTGCACCACGCCCTCTGGCAGTCCTATGTTAAAACCCACATCTGGATTGCCGGGTAACTGAATTTCTCCTGCCTCGATTACCAACACATCAGGTCGCAGCCGGGCGTCTTCTTCTTTCACATCAGGGGGAGTAGCAACGTCACATACTACACAACCAGGCTTTAGCTTCATGACATCAATCACTTTCTGACCGAAGGCAGAAGTTGTGGTCACCACCAAATCCATGTCAGATAGGTACGGTCCTGAATCGGTGGTAATAATGACCCGTGAGCCTGGTGTCTCAGACTCGATAGTTTTTTTCAGTGGGATCAACTTTTCTGGGCGAGGAGCTACCAGCACAATATCTTGGCTGACCTGTGCAATAAGTCTTGAACAGACCGAGCCGATGGAACCTGTAGCACCAATAATCATTGCTCGCCCTCGATCTGTTCGGCCGCCCATCTTAATCACAGCCTGTTTGGCTGCCTCAAGCGTTGCCGATACTGTGAGACTATTGCCTGAAGTAATAGCAATCTCTGATTTATAGGCCACAGTGGCGCCTGCATCTCCAACCACTTTAGTAAAGGCCCCTAGACCCATGATTTTGGCTCCCATTTGTTGTGCCATACGCGAGGCCAGGATTAGCCGACGGTAGGTAAAGCCCGGTCTGTGGCGCCTTAGCTCGCGGGGAGTGGCGCCCAGGCTAATAAGGAAACCTTCCACTTCCCTACCGGTAACTGGAGAACGAATGCCTGTGATCCTTGATACATACCGAGGACGGATCTTTGCTATCAGCCGCTCTATAAGCCTATGAGGGAAAAAGCGTAGGTATTTCAACTTTGGTTGTTTAAGGATGTGGTCAATGCTGAGAGGATGGATAACATGAGCAAAGCGAGTCACATCGCGAGGCTTGTTCAATACAGTAATATGAGGCTTCAAATCACAGCGACTTATCAGATCCAAATAATCATTGTCTGTTGTTTCTGCTGTTGGACGGTCTATAAAACTAGCAAAGATTGCTTCAAGCACATCAGTTCCTATAAAAGGATGCATATCGCTCAACGGAGGAATAACAGTAATGAGCGACTCCACACCCCGCTTCCGGAAGTCTTCTAAATCACTGGTTGAGATGTCATCAGTTATAACCACCTTGTCTTTCAAATTCTCAGGCGCGAAGCGCCGGATGCAAATAGATTCACCGACAATTATGTTTGCCTGATTAAAATATTTAGCACTCCGAATTGTGCGCCGTGTCTGTTCCTGTTCCACTGGGAATAACCGACTATAAGAGCTCCGACAGAGATATGGGAGTATCAGCTTAGCATAGCGTTCAAGCTGATTAAAGGAACGGAGAGCAAAAGGAAAGCTCAATTGAAAAATAGGATCACCAAAAAAAATCTCACGCGTAAAGTTGCTGAGAACCTGAGCCATCCCGTACCGGTCTATCCCTGAGACAATAAACACTTTTTTATGTCTGAAAATTCCTCGTTGTTGCTCAGCCACTTGGCTGATTGCCCATCGCTCAAACGTGTTTTTTATGTGGATACCGTCCACTATAGGCGTGGCCTTAGCGGCGCTGGCTACCTGTTGTATCTGTTTATGGATGTAAGTTCGTTGGCCAACTCTAAAGAAAATGTTCATACCCCCCAAGCCAATGGCGTCCACTTGGCCATCGAATTGTGAGACTAACTCGCAAGCGCGTAACACATTAGCGTCAGTGCCGAAACGCCGGACATGGACCTTTTCACCAAAAATTTGAGTGGTGAGTTCAAAGTCACTACTAGATGGTGCCAGGCTTATACTAACGATTTCCTTGCTCAATTTCGTCCTCTAGGTTTTGCGATTCCCACCCTGTGCCAGAATAGACTAGTTTATTCCTGTGAGGTATTCATGAAAAAAGCCCAATCTCTACTCTCATAAAAGCTCACCGGTCAGGCCCTTAAAGGCTTCTTTTTGTACAGCATTCTAAAATGGGGGGATTAGGGCTAGGAATTCACTCTTTTGTCATTTTTAATTTTCCCCCTATTCTGACTTTACATTCTTCTCCCAAAAAATTTTATAACACAAGCAATATTTGGTGTCAAAAATAGTATAATAATTTTGGCTCTTCTGGGCCGACTGGGGAGAGTTCCCACCTTATGGTTCCCATCAATACCTCCCCTTTTGCTGACAACGGCCGGCTTTTACTTCGGGGACAAAATGGGGACATAAGCATGTCAAAACAGACCAAATTTGTTTGTTTTCGCCTATTTTGGCTTAGTTTGTTTTAGTTGTGGTAATTAACTTAATCCAAAGGCATTAGAGGCAAAAAGAGTGCCGAGGGCCGGACTCGAACCGGCACGTTGGTTACCCAACGAGGGATTTTAAGTCCCTTGAGTCTGTCAACAAAACACTTCCCATAATATTTATCCACCATGGATAAAAATTTGCAACCTTTTTTTAAAAAATGCGTCTATATATATATCCATAGCGGATATAAATTGGAGAACATCATGCCGAAATTCATGACCCGCAATGAAGAAATAATTCTTCTGACCATCCTTAAACTCAAAGGCAATGCTTATGGTGTAAGCATCCGGAGGCAAATTCATCAGGATACGGGAGACAAGTGGTCCTTTGCTTCCATATACCAGCCTTTGGATAATCTTGTCCGCAAACAATATGTCAGGAGAAAAAAAGGCCATCCGACTGCCAAACGGGGCGGAAAAAGCCGATTCTATTACGAAGTCACTCCGGACGGACTTCGAAATTTGCAAAATCTCAAAAAAGCCCACGAACAGATTTGGGCAGGCATTCCGGAGATTTCTTTGGAGAAGGGAAAGTGAAAAAAAGCCATCCCGCTGTTCCCCGATTGGCTGATCGAATTCTTGGGTATCTCTATTCCCAGGATTATTATTTCGAGAGGTCTGGTGATCTGGAAGAGGCCTATGTCGACCTGGTGGAAGAGTCCGGCCCCTTTAGGGCAAAGGCATGGCTCTGGTTCCAACTTCTTAAATTATGCATTGGAGTCTTACGTACGAATATTGTTTGGAGGGTAATCATGATTCAAAACTATTTAAAAATCGCATTTAGAAACATCAAAAGGCACAAAGGGTATTCCATCCTCAATATTTCAGGACTGACGATCGGTTTTGCCTGCTTCATATTTATATTTCTGTTTATAAGGTATGAACTCAGCTTTGACCAGCAGCACACAAATGCCGACCGGATATACAACGCCATCTTTAAGTTTACAGGAGATTATATCATGGGAACCCCGAAACAGGCCCACTCCCATCCCCTTCTTGCACCTACGCTTTTGAATGAATTTCCTGAAATTGAAACAGCCACTCGCTTCAGCAAGTACAACAACGTTATGATTCGAGTCAAAGATCAAAAATTTCTCTTCGACAAATGGGTATGGGCAGATAAGCATATCTTCCTTTTCGGGCATATCAATCCCATTGGACAAACACTCCATGTTATCCGAGGTGAAGAAATGGACTTTCAGGTCACCGGCGTAATGGAGAACTTTCCCCCAAATTCTCATTTCAGACCGAATCTTCTCGGCCAATTCGAGACACAAAACAGTCTAGGCTTATCCAGAGCTCTGAATTCATGGGATGCCCATTGGTTCCATTCCTACCTCCTCCTCAAAGAAGGCAGCAGTGCCCAGGAACTGGAAAAAAAGATCCAATCCTTTATCCAACAAAAAATACACCCTCTCAGTTCTTCACAAAATTGGAACTATCTCCTTCTGCCCCTGAACAATATACATCTGAAATCGACCGATATACTCAAAAAACTAGAAGAAGGAGGAGATATCAAGTCTGTCTATATTTGTACCCTGATTGCCCTATTTATTCTCTTTATCGCCGGAATAAATTTTATCAACCTCTCTACAGCCCGCTCCTTCACTCGCTCACGGGAAGTCAGTATCCGTAAAGTTGTCGGAGCTTATCGCATTCAACTCATCAAACAGTTTCTGGGCGAATCCTTGATCTTCACAGCCATCTCGTTCATAACCGCTGTCGGATTCGTTCATCTGACTCTCGAGGGATTCGCCAATATTGTAGACAGAGAAATCACAGCCCATTCTATGGCCTATCCCGGATTTATTTTGGGGCTTCTTGCGGCCGTCGTTCTGGTGGGTCTTTTATCTGGCTTCTATCCCGCTCTGTATTTGTCCGGATTCAAGCCGGTGACCCTTCTCAAAGGGGGCCTCCAACAGGCTTCAAAAGGTCTGAATCTGCGAAATTTCCTGGTTGTCTTTCAGTTTGCCATCTCCCTGTTTCTCATCATTAGCACTCTGATCATTTCAGGCCAACTGCATTTAATCCGGACAAAAAAGCTCGGATTCGACCGGGAGCATGTGGCTGTGATCAATTTGACAGACAGAAAGATAATGCGCATGAGGGATGTTGTAAAAAAAGAACTGCTTCAGTATCCGGGAATCAAAGGAGTCACATTCATCCAAACACTACCGACCAACATCAACTGGGATTCCGATTTCGATTTTGAAGGAAGGGGGGAGAGAGAATATCCCACCTTTTATTATTCCGAGGTCGATTATGACTACGTGGATGTTTTCGATATGGAGATCACGGCTGGAAGAAACTTTTCCCGTGAAATAACCTCAGATGCTGGGAGTGGAGGCGCATATATATTGAACCAAACCGCAGTCAAACATCTGGGATGGGAAAATCCCATTGGAAAAAAAATAGGCTTTCCTGAAAGCGATAACATGGGAACGGTTGTCGGGGTGGTTAAGGATTTTAATTGTCACTCCCTGCATTTTCCGGCCGAACCTGCTGTTTTGATCCTGAATACTACTCCCTGGAACATCTATTTTCTCTCCATTAAAATGAGGCCGGAAAACATGACCCAGACCTTGGGAGCCATAGAAAATGTCTGGAAGAAGCATTCCGAAGGGTATCCCTTTGAATACTACTTTCTGGACGAAGCTTATAACAACCTGTATAAATCCGAAATAAGGCTGAACATATTTTTTCGCCTATTTACTCTAATTGCCATTTTAATTTCCAGCCTCGGCCTCTTTGGATTGGCATCGTTTACGGCAGAGAGGCGCACCAAGGAAATTGGCATCCGAAAGGTTCTGGGAGCATCCGTCCCCAGCATCGTATTTCTTATTTCCAGGGGATTCACAAAATGGGTAGTATTGGCAAATTTTGTGGCATGGCCAGTGGCGTATTATTTCATGAATAAATGGTTGCAAAACTTTGCCTACCGGATAGATCTGAGTGTCTGGATCTTCATTCTTTCCGGTCTGGCGGCATTGGCTGTTTCCCTGATCACTGTCAGCTACCAGTCCATCAAAGCCGCCACAGCCAATCCGGCCGACTCACTGCGATATGAATAATAGTTGAAATGAAATTATGCTTTTCGTTTTGGGAATACTTCCATCCATCTTAAGCTTCTAAAACTCCTTAAGAGGCGTTAGATACGAAAAGAGTGCCGAGGGCCGGACTCGAACCGGCACGTTGGTTACCCAACGAGGGATTTTAAGTCCCTTGCGTCTACCAATTCCGCCACCCCGGCATGTTGGGTCGGAGCGTTTTCAGAGACTGTTTTATCCTCCCAAAATATAGATGATTTCTTCTTTTTTTTCAATCTGGCCTTCTATTAATTTTCCGCATTGAAAGGTCAAAACAAAACTAAAATAGGGAAAATTCCGTATTTTGCATACAAAGAGTGCTCAAAACGACAAAACGAATGGGAGAACAGTCTACTCAATCATATCCGGAGGAGCTGAGTGTTGACTTGTCCCAGGGGAGTGATACAATAAGATTACTCTTTTCAATCATTAAATATTGAGAAGTCATTTCGATGCGCATTATACTCTTTACTGGAAAAGGAGGAGTCGGAAAAACCACTCTGGCAGCCGCTACAGCTCTTCTCTCGGCAAAGAAAGGTGCCAAAACCCTGGTCATTTCCACAGACGCGGCCCACAGCCTGTCTGATTCTTTCGACACGCAACTCTCCAACGAGCCTAAAAAGATCGCCCCTCATCTGTTCGGACAGGAAATCAACGCACTGGAACAGATCGAAAAAAACTGGGGAGATATCAAAAGCTATCTCGCAGCCCTATTCGCTTCCCAGGGAGTGGACGCGTATATTCCCCGGAATGGAAGAGCTCTTCAGCCTGATGGAGATCAGGAATTACCATAAGACTCAGGAGTATGATGTCATCATAGTCGATTGCGCTCCCACAGCAGACACATTGAGACTTTTGAGCGCACCTGAAATCACAAACTGGTATCTCAAGCACATCTTCCCGATTCAGAGAACGGCGGCCAAAGCGGTGCGGCCGGTTGCCAATAGAGTCCCCAGCTTGCCGAAATGAAGGAAATCCTTGATGACCCAAAAAAGACCTCCATCCGCCTCGTTGTCAACCCTGAAAAAATGGTCATTAAAGAGACACAAAGAGCGTTTACCTTCTTCAGCCTCTTTGGTTACGCGGTTGACCTGGTCATCGTCAACCGCTTGCTTCCGCCTGAGGTCCGGGACACTTATTTCAAAAAGTGGAAATCGATCCAGGCCACTTACCAAAAAATGATAAAAGAATGTTTTTCTCCCATTCCAATCCTGACTGCCGAACTTTTTTCGCAGGAAATCGTGGGAGTCGATTTACTCAACAAGCTGGCAGAGGAAGTCTACGGGAAAAAAGACCCGTCACAAATATTCTTCACCCAAAAACCGATTTCTATCGAAAAAACAGACGGTGGATTCGACCTCTCTCTGCATCTTCCCTTCGTTAAAAAGAAAGACTTGGACCTCTACCAGAAGGGAGAAGACCTTTTTGTGAGGGTGGGAAGCTATAAAAGAAACATCCTTCTTCCTCAGACTCTTTTGAATTTTTCCATAAAAGACGCAAAATTCGATAAAGATATGCTTAAGATAAGCTTTATTGGGGTCAGACCTCAATAACTTCAGTCATTTATAGATGGTAAATTTAATAAATCATTTAATGTGAATGACTGAAGTCTGATCCCAAATGAAGGAGGTGAAGAACATGAGTCCGGAGAAAACAAGGGAGATCAAAATCAGTATTCCAGAGGAACTCTTTTCTATTTTCTTTCCTGAAAAGACTGTGGATCATCTCATCAATGCCAAAAAAGAAGCCCTTCTTGCTTTGCGTTCTGTGATAGATTACAAGATTGAATCACTGGAAAAGAGAGGGGAAAGGAAGTCAGCCAAAGGGAAAAAAATCAAGATCGAATGAAGGAAGAATCAAGGCGGTTATTCCGGTCAGAGAAATACTGATACCTTGTATTCCACCAGAGAATTATGTTTTTCCAACAAAAAAAAATATAATAGTAGCCCCTATGAGTAGTGAGACAAAGGAAATTAACCGGATCATCCCAAAAAAATTAATATCTTTTGCTCTTAATTGTTTAGATTTTTTTGCTTCGCTATTCGTTGTTCTCCGCATCGGCCCTAACGCTGTAAGCGCTCTTGCGCTGTTGGCAGGGATGGCCGCCGGAGCTTTATTCATCATCGAACGGCCACTCCTGGCTGGGATCACGATCTTCATATGTGGGATATTCGATATTCTGGATGGAAAAGTCGCTGAAAGCATGAATAAAAAAAGCCTTTTTGGAGCCATATTCGATTCCACATTGGACAGATACTCAGAATTTTTTATTTTTCTGGGCATCATTGCTCACTTCAGGAACCACTGGGCCCTGTGGATAACACTCGCGGCTATGCTCGGGGCCGCACTGGTGAGCTACACACGGGCCCGCGCTGAAGGATTGGGCGTTGAATGTCGAGTCGGAATCATGCAGAGAGCCGAAAGAATTGTCTTTCTCGCTTTGGGTGCGGTCCTCGGCTCGCTTTTCAAAGTCTTCGGCAATGATCGTTGTCCTGACCATGATCGCGGTTATTTCCCACATTACTGTAATCCAGAGGACTCTCTATGTCAGAAAAGTCGAAAATGCGAATAAGCCTGGAAAGGAGGTCTGAGTGAATGGGCAAAATTAGAGTTGGAATAATTGGTATCGGAAACTGTGCGTCTGCGTTGATCCAAGGTGTTGAATATTACAAAAAGGCCAAAGAAACAGACAATATTCCAGGAGTCATGCACGTCAACCTGGGAGGATACTCGATCAACGACATCGAATTCGTTTCTGCCTTTGATATCGATAAAAATAAAGTGGG
>SMTZ1_10017387_pt1 | contig 11527 bp, 9 predicted proteins | sample DeeMarSWOR136_30_FD_25667 | JGI IMG/M metagenome (IMG submission 25667)
GCAAGCAGATTTATACCGATATGGTCAGGCACAATATGGTTGATGTGATAGTGGCTACAGGGGCTTCCATCGTTGATATGGATTTTTTCGAGGCCTTAGGTTTTAAACATTATAAAGGCAGCCCATTTGTTGATGACAGAAAGTTAAGAGGGCTCTATATCGATAGAATCTATGACACTTTCATTGATGAAGAGCAGTTGCAGGTTTGCGACAACACTATAAAGGAAATAGCCGATTCACTCACTCCAGGACCTTATTCTTCAAGGGAATTTATCGAAGAGATGGGAAAGTATCTCATTAATAATGCGGAAAAACCGGATTCTTTAGTGCAGGCAGCATATGAAAATGATGTGCCGATATTTTGCCCGGCATTTTCAGATTCGAGTGCGGGTTTCGGCTTAGTCCTGCATCAGGCCGAAAACGAAGAAAACCACGTTTCCATTGATTCCGTAAAGGATTTTAGAGAGCTGACGGAAATTAAAATAAAATCCCCGGTTTCAGGACTATTTATGATTGGAGGCGGAGTGCCAAAGAATTTCGCACAGGACATTGTCATCTGTGCAGAAATTCTGGGAAAACCTTCAAACATGCACAAATACGCTATACAAATCACCGTGGCTGATGTTCGAGACGGGGCATGTTCAAGCTCGACTCTGAAGGAAGCGTCCTCGTGGGGCAAGGTCGACACTATTTACGAACAGATGGTTTATGCAGAGGCCACCTCCGTTTTGCCTTTAATCATCAGCTATGTATATCACGTGCGGGGCTGGGAAGGCAGATGGGAAAGAAAATGGAGTAAGATTTTTGAATAATCATTTTCAGGAAAGAGAAAGGAATAAGATATGACGAGATAAGAAGCATATTGACACCCTGCCGAGCCGCTGGCTCGTCGCGGCTGGTTAGATTTTTAACTGTGTTGGCTTGTTCGCTGGCTCTTATGGGTTGTGAGGATGAGGAGAAGAAAAAAGCCCTCGCAGAAGCTGCGGAGGCCAAAATGTCGCTGGCCAAAGTCAAGGCTGATTTAACCATGGCCAAAAGCCAAATAGCCTATCTAAAGGAGGAGCTGGAAGCAGCTAAGGAAACTCGCAATGAGCTTCAAGAGCAGGCCGAGCCGCTTGTCGGCGAGCGAGACGTTGCAATGGCCGCAGCAGAAAAAGCTCAAGAAAAAATCAAAAACCTGACTGCTCAGTTAAATGAGCAAGCTCAAAAAGAGGGAATACTTCGAAAAGATATTCAGGAGCTTGAAATGGTTATCGAGAACCAAGAAAAAACTATTGCAGAACAACAAGTAACCATTGAGGAGCTGCAGAATATAATCGAGCAGCAACAAGAAACTGCCGAGGAACAGCAGGAAAATGTCGAGCCGCCCGAGCAACCTTAAAAGTACACCCAGCTTCCTATCGCGGATCGGAGACCGGGTGTAACGCAACGATTTTCACTCTATCGCTGGGAGAGCTGACTTGGCTTCTGTCGAGTATTGCTATAACTCTTCTTTGTGGGCCGTCGACGCCGATACGAACGAGAATATAAGCGGTAAAAACATCACTGCGCACAGTAACAAGATTGCTTATCCGTGAGAAAATCACGTCCCTCTCTTCAAAATCACTCACCGCCCCATCGTCCGGCGTAAGGTCGGGAAATCGGTCTAAATCGAGAGCACTATACAAAGGGTCATAAGCATAATAGCCCATCGCGGGAACCTGCATCAACTCGCCGGTACTTTCAAAACCTCCTTCTGTATCTCGATACGCAACTATTGCCTGGGCGATTGCAGGGGACATCCACGGTAGCTGCGCTATTACAAACCATGGGGCAGTATTGACGTTTATCCGGCCTTTTATTCTCGTTTCGTATTCTCCCCGGCCAAAGGATGCCGGGTCGATGACCGTCAGATACTGAAAAATATTCGCAAAAGCCGGATTGCGCAAATCAAGCCGAACGACTTCTTCGCCAGGCTCTGACGCAACTCGCATACCAATCATATCGCAAGGGTCGGCACTCGGCCCCACCTTAAGGACCCTTGCTATATCACCAACCGTAACAAAAGGCCCCACAGAATTTGCAAGATTGTAGTTCCTTCGTCCAGCGTTTAGGCCGTTCGCTCCACCCAATGTTTCAGCCGCAGACCGTAAATTCTGATACACTATGTCCCAGTCGTTGTCAGGTCTGCAGTAAGACTGCCTCGTACCTTTAGTAGTATCCCAGTCAAACCAGTTATCTTCGGTTTCTTGTTTGTCAAGATAGATGTCTTCAGCAAATGTTGTCCTCAGAAGATAAATGTCATATCTTTCATTTAAGGCATACGTCAGCGGGTCCACGCTCACAAGATTATATGTAGCCAGTACCAGATTAGGGTCTTCCTTGCCCCCACCGGTCCCCATCAAACCTGCAACACCAAACCCACTCGAAGCGGTAGAGCTGTTGGTTACTACAAATCGGCTGCCGTCCGCTATGCCGTAGCCGGCCAGATTTATTGCGTTCACGACCTGTCCATTTTGCCGGCGAAGCTCCAGCCGGAAATTACCTAACGGAATATCCACATCGAACGGATTGTAAAGCTCGATTGCAAACTCATTACTCGTTGAATTATTTGCATCCGTCTCGCTGATACTGAATGCTATCTCACTGATAAACGGCTGGGCCTCGAAGCCGTAATATGTCCTCCGCCCGACCGGTAAATAAGTTACCTCTGTATCGTTATCACGAAAGTCAACTATATTAGCCGCCAATTGAGCGGCCAATCCATTGGCATCCACAATCACAAAGTTGGGGTCGGCATCCAAAAGACCAGCATATATTGCATCATACAGTAAATTTTTATCCGCCGTATTGGCATTAATCATCTTTCCATCATTCAGCTCTGAGCCGGCTGGATTAATAATCCGGTCAATATTGTAGGTCGTGGCGATATGCCGATACGCATAATAATTTGGGTCAACCCCGCCGTTATCATAGGCCCTTTTGAACCAGGCATCCAGTAGTTCCCCGCCTGATGTTACAGGCGTGGACAAAGTATTATTTCTGAACTCAACACCCCAATCTTCCAGCCGTGTGTCTATGCCGGTATGATTCAAAAGGAACCTGTAACGAAACTCAAGCTCATCAGAAATATCAAAAGGTGTATAAGCCCCGATTGGCTCGCTGTAGCTCCAGATAACATTCTGCTCGTATCTACGCAAATCCAGCGGGTCAACACCAATGCCGTTATTTGTTCTTGCTCTAAGCAGACTCGTCTCTTCTGCGGCGGTTGCTGGCGTTCCTCTTCGGCTGGCCAAGGCCATAAGATTTATCTGCATTTGGCTTGAACCGTCGATGTCGAATATAGTTGCGTTAGGATCGCTCATGTCAAACTTATAAGCCGTATTGACGTTTAACATTGCCCCGTTGTCAACAATTCTAATGGCTGCGTAAATTGGTCTGCCTTTGCCGGAGGTTATATCAGCAAGTTTAATCCACTTTGAATCCCCCACGCCATCACCGTCGGCATCGGCATTAGCAGCCAGATTATTGAAATCGGTTATCGCGTCATACTCACCCACAACCTTTGCCTGTATGTCACTGCTATAGCCGGCTAAATATCCTTTATCATCGCTTATCTGCCGCCAATAATAATCACCGTTCGATTCGTAGGGTTCAAGACTGGCCAGCCATTTATCCTCCGGGCCCGGGTAGTCCTGATATTCGGCTGCTGAGCCGGGGACATCTGAAGCCAATTCCTGTGATATCTTTGCAATGACTGTGTCGACTGCGAAGTCCAGCTCTTTATTTTCCGATATGGCCGAGGTTGCTATCTTGTCAATACGGGTAATCATTAGAAACAGCACTCCTACGATAGCCAGCAGGCTGGTCAAGACCACCGCCAGGATAAGGGCCGAGCCGACAGAAGGCGAGACACGACGAATTTTCCTGTCGCTCCTGTTAGACCATACGTCATTCCTGCGCAAGCCTGTCCTCGACCTCGATCGGGGGCGGGAATCCACTATGTTACTATTTTTCTGGATTCCTGTTTTCACAGAGCCTGCCCCTTGCCGGACAAGGGGAATTACGTTTTTTTTGTATATCACTTTCATTCTTGTCAAATTACTTGTCTAAATAAACAATGTGAGTAAAAGTCATGCCGTTTTTTATTATGCCTTTGGAATCGTATAATGTGAAAGTGAATTTAAGAGCCCGCCCAAGCCCCGGGATGGTGTTAAAATTCGCCTCATCTATCTGGCCTCGATAATTGAGGTTATTCATATTTATGAGACCATAAGGCGGATAGGGATACAACACCCCGGGTACATTAACACCATTTGGGTCATTTAAGAAGAAATGTGTATCTGCCAAATCCCCGTCACCATCGGGGTCAACCTCCGGTATCCATCGCTGCTGTGCATCATACCAGCCCTGAATCTTGAACTCCCCCACACCTTCACACAAAAGCATATGAATTGAATTCGCGTCCGAAGGTTCAACCGTTACTCCCCTGATTGCTTCGCTGACATTACTGGTGTCAACCGTAATATCACTCATGACAGAGAGCATATTCATCTTGTTATCCCACGAAATCTCCTTCCAGCCTTCTAAAGATATTTTGTCATACTCATATTGGTTGTTCCACTCAAACCATTGAGTATCACTGAGGTTGTTAAAGTCCGGAAAATCAGCAAGGCTTGGGTCCGCCGTTAATATATGCAGGCTTCTTGCAAGCACTCGCTTGGTTCTGTCCTGCCCCGGCGCCCTGACATTGCCTTTCCTGGCAATCATATAACAGATTCTTGCAACGTTGCCGCGAACCATCGGATTAACCTTATAAGATTGGAAATCCCCATCTGCAAAAAACATTAACCGGTCAAATCTCTCATATCCGTCAAGGTCATTATCCTTATAATCAGCAGTAGCAGGCACCGGCTTGGCCACCCATACTACGAAAATTTCCCCATTCTTCCTGAGGCCTTTGAAGTCGGTGTTGAGCTGGTTGGTAATGGCCCGCAGCTTCTGCATAATTTCGGCGTTCGCGATTGCGGTGCGATAAGCTCCAATGCTGACTTTGAAAATCACACTCACAAACGACAGAATTACAGCCAAAATCCCAATAGCCACCAAAAGCTCGATTAAAGTAAAGGCATTATTAGTTCGTGATTTGTAATTCATAGTTAACAGAAACAGTTAATCTTCACTCATCAATATCAAATGTTCACCTACGGTGGAATCTCTTCTTTAATCTGTGTAATCCGTATTCAAAATCTGTGTAATCTGCGGTTAAAATCTAATTACTTTCTGATATATCGCTATGCAGGGGTATCTGCCGCCGCCGACGGGTGGCGGAACCACCCACACCGAATCGCTCAGGCCGCCCTGCCAAAGCCTGTCGAGCACGATTATGTTAGGAGCATCAGCATCGCGCTGCAGGACTTGATAAAGCTGGCCTGTCTGGTTATCCGCTATCGTACAACCGCCATTGATGAACGTTTGCTCACCCGCCACGTTTATCATGAGCTTATTTTCGTTACCGGCCCCGGGAACAATTGAAACACCAAGCTTAACCGGAACAGGCCTTTGGGCACCGCCCGGATACGTGCTTCTGTTACCGACTTTTCTGCTGACAAAAACTGTTACCTGCACAAGCCGGTTAGTCGGGGTAGAATCCACTTGCCTGCACAACGCAGACCAGTAATACTGCTTCTGGGCCAGGGTCTTTGTTGAAGGATACGCAAACTCGTCAGCGGCGATTGTGTTTAACACTTCGAACGGTGTCAGTTCGTCGGCCAACAGATTCGGGTCCGTTAAATTAAAGCCGTGCAACCTGATTTTTGCAAAGGCCTCGTCGGCTGCTACCGCCGCCGTGGTTCGCTCAGTAGCAATGGTCGCAAAATAAATACCGGTGAGGAATGTGCCGCTTATGAAAATCATCCCGATGGCGAGCGTGCCGACGGCTAACAAAACCTCAGTAAGGGAAAAACCAGAATTTTTTAGTTCATTGTTCATTGGCCAGCTTGTTTTTCAATCCGTCGAGATTATCGTCCCCGTGTATGGATTTATATAGACCAGTTCCAGACTACTTAAATAATTGAACCTTTCCGTCGGGCCTAATTTATTAAACTGGATTTTGTCATAGATAACGAACCTGTTTCGGCTCGATTCCGCCCCCAAACCCAGCTCAGCATAGTCATCCTGAATGAACATACCCACCCCGTAATTTGTTATATTATCAGGGGAATTGAAGATACCATCCATCGAGACTTTACCGGAGAGGCCATTATTTGGCTGGTAAATTCCATCTCTGTTTCTCATGCGAACATCGCACATTATCAGCTTGCCGCTCGGCGAGAAAACAATCGAAAAACTGGACGTGTCCGTAAGGTATTTATTCTTTCGGCCCGGCCCGAAATTCTGCGGATTCGTATCATCAAGGTAGGCCACTTTAATCGGCTCGTCGAGGAGGTCTTCCGCATCGGTCCAATGTGTACCGTGGTTGATTCTGACCATCAAGTCCATTACTCCCACACTCTCAGGCAGCTTTATTGGCTTTAGACTTTCAACCGCCCGAAAACCGGGATTTAAACCTGTTTTTTCAAAATCGTGTACTATAAAGACCATATATTGGTTGCCGGCCAAATCCTGCTGGAAACGTATGCCGGCGTAGTGTTGTTCTTTTGCAGCGATAGCGCGGGCGCTGGACAACGCGGCGCTTATCATACTCTTGCCACCGCTTTGAGACTCGAATGATTCACGAATCACACGTATAACCGGCAATCCAAGAGCGACGAGCAGCGATATGGTTGCGATAACAACCACCATTTCTGTCAACGTAAGACCGGATTTAGTTCGTAGTTTATGGTTCATATCATTGTTATTGCGAGCTCGGCAAAACCAAGCGAAGCAATCTCAACTTCTTACTTCAATATTCCTCGTTCGATATTCAATATTCTTTTCTGACTTCTGTCCTCTGACTTCTTTTATCTGTCATCTGTTATTTATATCATCAGCAGTGCCGAAGATTTTATCCGGCCCGGCCGATACCAGCTCCGGGAAATTGTCACCGGGAACATATTTGTAATCCAGCGCCATCCCCCACGGGTCATATATCTCCGCCGGCGTCTCAGCAGCTCCGTATTCGTTCTTTAGCAAGGAATCGGTGATTTTTTCCAATATCTTCCGAGACTCCGGAATCAAATGAAGCTCTTTGTAAAGATATTCCGAATGCACGAGCACGTTTGTAAAATTCTTTTCAGGTTGTTCGGGAAATTTACCTGTGTAGTCGTGATATTCCTGCAGTGCGCTTTCCAGCAGTTCAAAGGTACTTTCGAGGCACCTTTCTTTGGATTGATTATCGATACGAGAGGCGATGCCGATTAACATTGAAGCTAGCAGCGCGATTATAGCCACCACGACCAGTATCTCGACAAGGGTTACGCCATGCCTGTACTTGTAACTTTTCATAGCTTTAGCTTGCTCAATCAAAATCTTCTATGTCACCCCTGAGCCCTTCGCTTCGCTCAAGGGTAAACTTCGCGAAGGGTCTCTTGCCTAAAATAGCGAGATCCTTTCCCTTCGGCCCTTCGGCTATGCTCAGGGCAAGCTTTATTTCGCTCAGGGCTAAAGGCTCTCTTCGCTCAGAATGACAAGACACTAAAGCGAGCAATTTGTTATGGGGGCTTAATTTCCAAAGTTGCGAATGTCGTCGCTTGTCCCGTAAAGACCATCGGCCCCCGCTGAAATCAATATGTAAGAATCAGGCCTGTAAGGCCAGGGTCTGGCGCTTATCTTCGGGTCTCTGATATAATCATAGAAATATTGAAACATCGTTGTCCTGAGCATTGTAAATTTCACGTATTGTTTTGGCGGAAGTGTTTGCCCTGTAGTAAAGAATTGGCGCCCCCGCCCTGACCGTTTTGCCGTTAGATAACATTATTTTCTTTTCGCCGAAGACATCGCAAAGTACAAAAGTATTCGGTGCCAGAGGCCTGGTATCAAAAAACAAGCCGGGGTTAAGAATTGAGATGTTACCTAATCTAAAAGCGTCGAAGGTGGCGAGCTCCAGATAAGGGCCTCTTCTCTGGTCAAAAAAAATGGGATTGTTGGCATCGTATATGAACTCTCCATCGTCATTGCGCCCATTAGACCTGAAATCCGATTTCGGATGAAATCCTAACAGGTCCCAGCCAACAAGGGCTTCGGCGAGCTTCTGTGCGCCACAGTAATCGCTCCCCGGCGCCGGCGGTAATGGCCAGTCAGAACGAGGATAGTCACCATAGTCGTTCTTAAAGGCCGTTAGAGCCAGCTCGATTGTCGCAAACTGGGCCTTTTGTTTTGTCTCTTTTGCCGTATTGCGCACCATACTTAAAGCAGGGATAAGAAGCCCAACCATCAATGCAATTATCCCGACAGCTGCCAGCACTTCTACAACTGTAAATCCTGTGCTTTTTTGTTTCACAGTTATTCCCCCTTTATATTCATAATAGCACTAATCAAAAACACAATAATATTCCCATGCCCCTTTTATCATTCTGAGCGAAACAAACTTTCAGCCCTGAGCGAAGCCTAAAAGTCGAAGGTGAAGAATCTTCGCACAATTCATAACTAAACACTCAAACTTCCACCTCCCCGAAGCCGTCATTCTCTGTATTTCCACTCAAAATTGCATATGTCGTCAGCAGTACCGTACTCGCCATCATATCCTGCAGAAAGAAGTATGTAAGAGTCAGACCTATAAGGTCGGCGCATCATTGTAATCTTATCGTTCCTTGTATTTCTGTAGAACCTTGCAGGTTCAGAAAGACTATGCGTCGTAGCCTTACCTGCTTCTTCCCACGGCTTGCCGAGATTAACCAGAGCGTGATTATCCCAGTAATTGTAGATATTACCCATATTGTCCTGAGGTGTTGGCGCGGTGTTGGGGTCATGCAGGTTATTAGACGTCTCCGCCTTGTAGTAAAGTATGGGCATACCGGTCTTTTCCCCTGTTCGCATCTGACGTGTATATACATCACATAAAACAAAACTATTTTCCTGGAAAGGAGCTGTCTGACCAGTGCCGTATATTTTTGCCAGCATGTAAGCGTTAGCATTTTCAAATTGCAGATATGGCCCCAATCTTGCTTTTAAATTATCGTCAGTAGGTAAGTATATGTTGTTAATACCGGCATTGTCCATACCATCCGCCCTAAAGGCCGAATCCGGGTGAAAGCCCAACAAATCCCGGCCCATCATTGCCTCGCAAAGCTTCATCGCACCACAGTATGGTTGGCCAGCTCCGTCCAGCGCAGCGGAAGGTGGATAACCATCATTCTCGTTATTGAAAAGTTCTATGGCAGCCTCGATGCTGTGAAGCTGGGCCATTTGTTTGACCTTCTGGGCAAACTTCCTGACGTTGTTCAACGCCGGCACAAGAACGCCTATGAGGATTACGATAATGCTCATAACCGTTAGCAGCTCTATAATGGTAAATGCCGCCTTTCTGCTGGACTGTTTGATGATTGATTTCATTTCTTTTCTCCTTACTTTAGGTTAAATGTTTCATTTATTAATTCAGTTCTTATGCTTGCGTGCCTAAGCTTGTAATTACCTGTATCATTGGTAAAAATACCGCTAAAACGATAGTCATAACGATACCGCCAAGCACGATAATCATAATCGGCTCAAGCATCGACATTAACGAGGCAACCAGCACGTCAACCTGCTCATCGAAGTTGTCCGCCACTTTCAGAAGCATCTTGTCCAGGTCACCTGTTTCCTCACCCACGGCAACCATATTGGAAACGATTAGGTCAACGGTTTTGGACTGTCGTAGAGGATCGGCAAATGTATCGCCCTGCCTGATGGAATTGTGGACATTGTTGAGCATATTGGCAAAGACTTCATTTCCCGCTGTCTCACGCGTAACAGTAAGGGCGTCCAGAATCGGCACACCGGCACCAATCAATGTTCCGAGTGTTCTCGTCCATCGTGTTACCGACACTTTATTGGTAAGCTGTCCCATAACCGGCAGCTTTAGTTTTATTGAATCCAGAACATATCTGCCAGTGCGAAACTGCCTGATAATCCTGAGCAGAAGAATAAATCCAAACGGAATGCCTATTATGACCGCCCAGCCATATTGTGTTGCAATCCAGTTGCTTATTCCGAGCACTGTGGTCGTTACCGGGTTCAGCTCACCTTGCACCATCTCCTCAAGCACCGTCTTAAACTGCGGTATCACGTACTTCATCAGCGCCAAAAGAATGCCGAAAGCCGCGGACAAAACCACTATCGGATAGACCATCGCACTTTTAACTCGCGATTTGAGTTTCTGGGCCTTTTCCATAAAGTCAGCCACACGAGCCAATATCAAATCCAGCACACCGCCGGTCTCACCTGCCGCCACCATACCGGTGAACAGCCGGTCAAAGGTTCTGGGATATCTGGCCATAGCTTCTGAGAGCGTGGAACCGCCCTCAATGTCATCGGCTACGTAACCGATAACCCTCTTGAATGTTCCTGATTTTTGTTGTTCCTCGAGAATCCTCAAGGACCGCAAAATAGGCAAACCCGCGTCCTGTAGCGTCGAAAGCTGTCTTGCAAACTGGGTTATATATTTGACTTTGACCTTGCCGCCGGTACCTCGTTTGCGTGTCGGCCTAGCAGCAGCTTTTTTTGCTCCCGGCTTCTTCCCCGCACCTCGTTCACGGACCTTCGTTGGGAAATACCCCAAATTGCGTATCTTGCTTATTGCTTCCTTCTGGCTGAGGGCGTCTATCTCATCTTTTATCTCTACGCCCTGAGCATCCAGCGCTGCGTATTGAAAAACTGGCATCTTAAGTACCTCCTTTGTATTGACGATTATCTATTAAGTCCCGATTCATGACGAACCAGCCCCTCCTATACTTCTTCCATTATCGTTTCTTTTACAACCTCATCTATGGTGGTAATGCCGTCATATATTGCCTCCAGGCCGTTCTCACGCAGCAACCTCATACCTGCTTTCTGGCCCGCTGTACGCAGAACTGCCGTCGAAGCCTGATTCATAATCAAGTCTCGTATCTCATCATTGAATACCATAAGCTCAAAAATACCCGTCCGACCTCTATAACCGGTACTATTACACTTGCTGCAACCTCGGCCATAATAAAACTTCTTACCTTTAATATCATCCGGCGTAAGTTGTAATTCCATTAATTGCGCTTCGCTTGGCTCGAATGCGGTTTTGCAGTTTTCACATATTTTCCTCACCAATCGCTGGGAGACGATACCCTCAATAGTAGCGGTAAGAAGAAACGGCTCAACTCCCAAATCTAAAAGTCGAGCTATCGAGCTTGGGGCATCGGTTGTGTGCAGGGTCGTAAACACAATGTGGCCTGTCAGAGAGGCCTGGGCGGAAATCTCCGCTGTTTCAAGGTCACGAATCTCTCCGACTAATATAATATCGGGGTCCTGACGCAAAATTGACCGAAGGCACCTTGCGAATACCAAGCCAATAGCCGGTTTCATTTGAACCTGAATAATACCGTCAATGTCATATTCTATCGGGTCCTCAGTGGTAATTATCTTCGTCCCAATATCATTA
>SMTZ1_10036542_pt1 | contig 11527 bp, 10 predicted proteins | sample DeeMarSWOR136_30_FD_25667 | JGI IMG/M metagenome (IMG submission 25667)
CGCAAAGCTTTGGTCGTGGTCCAATTCAGCCTGGCCATCGGGCTTATCGCAGGTGCTACCGGCGTCTATAAGCAGCTCAACTATCTCCAGACCATGGACCTGGGCTACAACATGGAGAATCTTGTGTTCTTCTCGAGCAGAGGGGATCTGCTTGAGCGGTACGAGACAGCCAAAAATGAGTTCCTCCGGGTCCCTGGAGTCATAAAGGTTTCAGCCGGTTCCGCTTTTCCCACTGGCGGACGGTCGAACAGTTCAAGCTGGCAGTGGGAAGGAAAAGACCCGGAACTCAAACCTATCATAACAATGATGAGTGTGGACTCCGATTTTCTGGAGACATTTGAAATCCCCCTTGTCCAGGGCCGCTTCTTCCGCAAAGAAAACGATCATTCCGGCAATCCAGGGGATATATTGATCAATAAAAAACTGTCAGGAATAATAGGAAAAGAGAATCCGATCAATATACGGATGTCTTACAGTGGTCAAAATTACACGGTTATCGGCGTTATCAAAGACTACATCCCCAATCCAAGATGGCGGGTGGATGAACCGCTCATCCTGTTCCAGGACCACGAGAGATACAGGTTCATATTCTTAAAGATCCATCCGGAGAATATTCCCCAAACGCTTGCTCAGGTGAAAAACATCTTCGAACGGTTGAACCCCGGCTTTCCTTTTGAGTATGAATTCCTGGATGCCAGCTATGAAATTCAATTCAGCTTTGTTCGCAGAACACGCTCTTTAATCGCTTACCTCGCCGGGTTTGCCATTTTTATTTCCTGCCTGGGGCTCTTTGGCTTGGCCTCGTTCAACGTCGAGCAGAAGACTAAAGAAATCGGGATCCGTAAGGTGCTCGGCTCTTCTGTCTCCAGGATCGTGATGCTCCTCTCAAGGGATCTGACCCGGCTGGTTCTTCTGGCGAACATTATTGCCTGGCCAGTGGCTTGGTATCTCCTGAATCAATGGCTTCAGAGTTTTTTGTACCGTACACACATTCGCTTCGACATTTTCATCTTTGCCGGAATAATAACTTTTCTCACCGCCCTTATCACGATCAGCTACCAATCCATCAAAGCCGCCACCGCCAATCCTGTGGATTCACTCCGGTATGAATGAACGAAGACCAGATAAATCGTTGAAATTAAAAAAGGATAAGGGGAAGGTTGCTGGTGGAGCTGACGGGAGTTGAACCCGCGACCTCTTGACTGCCAGTCAAGCACTCTCCCAGCTGAGCTACAGCCCCACCGTGAACAATCCATCTTACAAAAAGATTGGATTCCAGTCAAGATTTAGGGATCGCGTATTAAAATTGATATAGGAACCGCGTTTAAACATCTGAGATTCTCATACATATATCTTTTTTAATTCCTCTGTTTTTCTTCCTGCCTCAAATGTCGAATGTTGAGACGCGACCCCTATTTATTTTCAAAAAAACGGCAAAATAAGTGGCAAAAAAGGCTAAAAATTCTGATATTTATTATAAATCCTATATTTTTTAAGAGATATGTTTTCAATAAGGTAAAAAAAATGATAAAATATTCCTGACAAAGGATTAGAAAATGCCAGATAAAAAAAGACCAAGTCGATCATACCGAAGCCTTCTTTTCTGGATCGGACTGGGAATTATCCTCATCATCCTCTACAGCCTGCTTCAATCTTCCGCAACAGTTAAAAAGGAAGTTGTTTTCAGCGATTTCATATCAGATGCCGAAGGAAACAAAATATCTGAGGTCACAATTTCTGGAAATCAAATCAGAGGCAAATACGTCGATGGAACACCTTTTAAAACAATAACTCCTCCACAATACGACGACTTAGTCAATATCCTCCGCGAACACAATGTCAGCATCGACGTCAAAGACACCACCCGAAGTCCATGGCTTTCCAGTCTTTTCATGTGGTTTCCGATTCTTATACTCATCTTCTTCTGGATATTCTTCATGCGCCAGATGCAGGCCGGAGGCAACAAAGCCCTCTCCTTCGGGAAAAGCCGGGCAAAGCTTTTTTCCGGGCTGCAGAAAAAAATCACATTCAAGGATGTGGCGGGAGTGGAAGAAGCCAAGGAAGAACTCCAGGAAATCATCGGATTCTTGAAAGACCCTAAGAAATTCCAGAAACTGGGAGGACGTATCCCTAAAGGTGTCATCCTGGTCGGAGCTCCTGGAACCGGCAAAACCCTCCTGGCCCGAGCCGTCGCCGGGGAAGCTGATGTGCCGTTTTTCTCGATCAGCGGCTCTGACTTTGTGGAGATGTTCGTCGGAGTCGGCGCATCCCGAGTGAGAGACCTGTTCGAGCAGGGGAAAAAGCAGGCACCCTGCCTGATTTTCATCGACGAGATTGATGCTGTCGGACGACAAAGAGGCGCGGGTCTTGGTGGAGGCCATGATGAGCGGGAACAAACTCTGAACCAGCTTCTGGTGGAGATGGATGGCTTTGACTCCAACGAAGGCATCATCCTTATCGCGGCCACAAACAGACCTGACATTCTGGATACGGCTCTACTCCGGCCTGGAAGATTTGACCGGAGAATCGTCGTCAACATGCCGGATGTTAAAGGAAGAGAGGACATCCTGAAGGTTCATGTAAAGAATATACCTCTGGCCAAAGATGTCGATTTGAAGGTTATCGGCCGCTCCACTCCAGGCTTCTCAGGGGCTGACCTGGCCAATGTCGTCAACGAGGCCGCTCTGCTCGCAGCCCGCAAAAGCCAGAATGATGTCACCATGAGAGACTTCGAGAACGCTAAGGATAAGGTTCTTATGGGTGTCGAACGAAAGAGTATGATCATCAGCGACGAGGAAAAGAAAAGCACATCCTATCACCACAGCAGCTGCCCCTCGATGACCGTTACACATACTCCAAAACCTATCTAGAAGCGCAACTCTCTGTGCTTATGGCTGGCCGAGTCGCCGAAGAGCTGTTCCTCGGAAAAACCACCACCGGAGCCGCAAACGACTTTGAAAAATCCACAGAAATCGCCCGCAAGATGGTCTGTCAGTGGGGAATGTCTGATCTCGGACCGCTCACATTCGGTGAGCGGGACGACCTGATCTTCCTCGGCAAGGACCTGGCCATGCATAAGAACTTCAGCGAAAAAACCTCAGAAATGATAGATGCTGAAGTCAAAAAAATCATAACCAGAAACTACAACAGGACAAAAGAGCTGCTGGAAAAGAACAAAGATAATCTGCTCAGGGTGGCCAAAGCCCTCCTGGACAAAGAAGTTTTAGATTCTGATGAACTAAATGCGATTATACAAGGAAAAAAACTCCCAAAAAGCAAAAAAGTTCCTGTCGAATCAAAAGCGAATAACGACAAATCAAAAAAAGAGAAGAAAAAAATTCAACCCATAAAAAAACCGGATTTAGCCAAAGCATAAAAGGTGACAAAAGAGTACATATTTCAGGTTAACGGTCGTGATTACACCTTTGGCCCAAGAACCTGGATAATGGGTGTCATCAACATCACGCCTGATTCTTTCTCAGACGGTGGCCTTTACTTCGATAAGGACAAAGCACTAGAGAAGGGACTCCACCTTGTCGAGGAAGGGACCGACATCATCGATATTGGGGGAGAAAGCACAAGACCTGGCTCTGAGCCTGTCTCTCCAGAGGAAGAAATAAGACGTGTTATTCCTATCATCACTGCCTTAAGAAAAAGAACAGACACACTGATATCAATCGATACGACCAAGTCAGAGGTCGCACACGCCGCACTCGACGCCGGAGCGGATATCATCAACGATATCAGCGCTCTCCGGTTCGACCCACGAATGGCCCCTCTAGTGGCACAGGAAGAGGTTCCTGTTATTCTGATGCACATGAAAGGAACACCCAGAACAATGCAGGTCAATCCGACCTATGAAGATGTCCTACTTGAAGTCAAAGCTTTTCTTGAAGAGTCAATCGATAAAGCCCGAGCCTCCGGGATAAAAAAAGAGAAAATCATCATCGATCCGGGAATCGGGTTCGGGAAAAGTGTCAAGCACAATCTCGCTCTGATCAACAACCTCCATATTCTGGAGGAGCTGGAGCGGCCTATTCTTATTGGAGTCTCACGGAAATCCTTTATCGGCACTATACTGGATTCGCCTCCCGAGGAGAGGCTGGAAGGAACAATCGCTTCTGCCATCCTGAGCGTTATTCATGGTGCCCACATCCTTCGGGTTCATGATGTCGCTTCGGTCAAAAAAGCAGTTCGCGTGACTGAAGCCATCATGAGTGAGGATTTCTCTCCTCAAGCCTCCAGAGAATGCGGAGAAAAAAAGAGAGACTATGTTCACTAATATCATCAACGCTTTTTCGCATTTTACGATTGCTGACCTCGTGGATATCCTCCTCGTGACATTCATCATCTATTACCTACTCTTGCTGATAAAGGATACCAAAGCTTACCAGATGGCCGTCGGATTCGGCATAGTCGGGCTTCTTTTTCTCATAACGAAATGGGGAAACCTGTTCGTTTCCCATTCGCTCATATTAAATTTCGCACCGTGGGTAATCATTGCCATCATCATCCTTTTTCAAGGGGAAATCAGAATATTCCTCACCACCATCGGCTCTCGTTCTCTAAGAAGGCCTCTCTTCATGAAGTCCTTCACCGAAAAACTGGAAAATGTTTTCCTGGCTGTTGATTATCTGGCGTCTAAAAAAATCGGGGCTTTGATCGCGATCGAAAAAGAGATCTCGCTCAAAAGCTACGTAGACCGGGGCACAAAAATCGACGGAGAACTCACCAAGGACCTTCTGGTCAGCATTTTTTTTCCCAATTCCCCTCTTCACGATGGCGCAGCCATCATCCAGGGGAACAAAATCTCTGCAGCCGGCTGCCTCTTGCCATTGCCAGCCCGACATAAATTGGGTGAAGAATACCTGGCCCGAACCCGACATCTGGCCGCCATAGGGCTCTCTCAAGAGACAGACGCAGCTGTGATCGTTGTTTCCGAACAGACCGGAAGAATCTCACTGGCGACCAAAGGGGACCTGGATAGAGGACTGGATAAGGAACACTTGAAGGACAATTTACTCAAATATCTGCAAAAAAGATGAATATATTTTTTCGGAAACTTTTTTTAAAGAATTGGGGGCTCAAACTCTTTTCCCTCCTGCTTGCGCTCATCCTATGGATCACGCTCATTCCACCCGAAAAAATGTATCAAGAAAAAAACCTGACCATTTCTTTGGAGACCCATAATCTACCTCAGAATATGGAACTGGTGAAGAAGCCGCCGGCAACGATCGATGTGACAATCCGGGCTCCCTATCGATACATGAACCAGATCTCATCGACTAACGTTGTCGCCGAACTGAACCTGGAAAACGCATCGGTTTTCCAGGAAGATTATACTCTCAACGAATCCATGATCAGCATGCCCGCGGGTGTCCGGGCGACTGTCGTCAAAATCAACCCCAACACCGTAAACTTAAAACTCGAAAGGTCCGTTGAGATCATGCTTGAGGTTGTACCCGATACTATCGGAGATCCAATAGAGGGACTGAAGATAGAAAAAATCGAGGTCAATCCAGCTCAGGTTCTTATCAGAGGAGCAGAGAGCAAAATCAAGAAGGATTACAAGGTCAGAACCAGCCCCATCGATATTTCAACTCTGATGCAGACAACAGTACTCGAGGCAGACCTCATCCTTCCCAGTCCTGACCTGAGTTTTGCATCCTCACTGACAAAAGTCAAAGTCACTATCTTTATCGTGGAAGAATACCCCGAAAAGATGCCAGGCCAGAAAAAAGCACGGAGAAAAAAATCTTCCTCCTTGAATCCTCGGGAATTTTCGCTATAATCTATTCCTGTATCTAACAGCTTCCTATCTAAAATGGAAAAACTCTTCGGGACAGACGGAATCAGAGCCGTTGCCGGCCAGTCTCCTCTTGACTATTCGACGATTTTCTGCCTTGGAAAGTCCCTGATAATCCACCTCAAAGAGGAAGGTCTCAAACCCCTCGTCATCATCGGGCGGAAGCGTCTTCGGCCGGAGTGATCCCCACCTCAGCGATATCCTTCCTGACGAAAGAACACGGATTCTCAGCGGGAATCGTTATCTCTGCTTCCCATAATCCTTATGAAGATAACGGAATCAAAATATTCTCCTCTCAAGGAATTAAGATCCCGGATTCATGGGAAGAAAAAATCGAAGAGGCCATCCGGAAGGGCACAGAAAATATCAGCAGAGAAAAAGCAAACATCTCTCCACAAAAAACATACAGTCAAGATTACATGGGATTCCTGAAAAACCGGTTTTCTCATGTCAGCTTCCAGAACAAGATTAAAGTCGTCCTTGACTGCTCGAACGGAGCCAGCTCCTCTTTTGCACCAAAGGTTTTTTCGGATCTGGGAGTTGAGACTATCGCTCTGAATGACACTCCGGACGGAAAAAACATCAATGTCGCCTGCGGCTCTCTCTATCCTCAGACTCTGGCTCAACAAGTCGTGGAAAACAAGGCGGACTTCGGAGTGGCTTACGACGGAGATGCGGACAGAGCCATCTGGGTGGATGAAAAGGGAAGAGTTTTGAATGGGGATCATACTCTTTTTGTTCTCTCTCGCTATATGAAGGAAAAAGGGCTTTTAAAATCGAATACAGTGGTGGCCACGACTATGAGCAACATTGGTCTCGAGAAGGCTCTGGAAGATATCGGCTTAAAACTGTTCCGCACTCAAGTGGGCGACAAGTATGTCCTTGAACAGATGATGAAATCGAATGCGAACCTGGGAGGAGAACAGTCCGGACACACGATCTTTCTCGATGAGTGCTCTACGGGTGACGGAATGCTGACAAGTTTGAAAATGCTCGAAGTCATGGCCGCTCAAGACCTTCCGCTTTCCAAATTAGTCGAGAACTTTAAAGAATTTCCTCAGCTGCTCGTGAATGTCAGGGTTTTGAGGAAAGTGGAATTCAGCCGCTTTCCGGAAATCATGAATACGATGAAGGAGATCGAATCCTCACTGGGAGAGTCAGGGCGAATCAATATCCGTTATTCGGGAACAGAACCTGTGGTTCGAATCATGATTGAAGGCCCGGACAAAGCTGAAATCGAAAGCTGTGCCCGACAGATGGCCGATGCCATCCATAAGTATTTGGGGAAATAGATTGAGAAAAAGAAAAAAAGGGGCCTGTCCCCTTTTTTAGGAGGTTAAAATGAAGCTTGCCATCAATGTGGACCATTTCGCCACAATAAGAGAAGCGCGTCAGAGTAACGAGCCTGAGCCAGTGCTCGCTGCACTCCTGTCCGAACAAGCCGGAGCCGAAGGCATTGTCTGTCACATAAGAAGCGACAGGCGCCATATCAAAGAGCGCGACTTGAGATTATTCCGAGAAGCCATTAAAACAAAGCTCAACATAGAGATGGCGGCGACTGAAGAAATGAAAAGAATCGCCCTGGAGATTAAACCCGATATCGTTTCGCTTGTTCCTGAACGTCCCGAAGAGCTGACCACTGAAGGCGGCCTGGATGTGATTTCCAATGAAAAACAGCTCCGACCTCACATCAAGGAACTGCGGAACGCAGGGATAAGAGTGAGTATCTTCGTTGACCCAGATTTAAAACAAATCGAGGCCTGCCACAGAGTCGGTGTTGACCTGATCGAGATCAACACAGGAAAGTATGCGGATTTGAAACCCGGAGAAGAACGCCAAAAAGCTCTTGATGAGATAAAGAAGGCCGCAGAACGCGGCCACAATCTAGGGCTGGAAATTCACGCCGGACACGGGCTGGATTATAAAAATATCCTTCCTGTTGCCGCTATACCTGAGATTACAGAATTCAGCATCGGTTTCGCCATCGTGGCTCGGTCTGCAATAGTCGGGATAGAGAAGGCGGTCAGAGAAATGGTCGACCTTATCGAAAAATATTAGCCATCCAGACAAATCAGCCAGCAAAAGCTTTACTCATCACAAGACAAAAAGAAATTCCAAATGGAAATTTGGGACATCGGACATTCCCTTTTTGACATCCCCTCTCTTTTCTGATAAAGAGTGAGCTTAGATTGCCTATCTCTGGAAAAGAATCCAATAAACGAAAAGAGGCCAGCATGGACATCAGAATAAACCTCGAGAGATTACAAAAAGAGATCGAATCACTTGCCCAGATCGGCCGCGATTCCCAGGGCGGGATAACCCGTCCTTCTTTCAGTAAAGCCGACCTTGAAGCACGGGACTGGCTCAAAGAAAAAATTGAGAGCGCCGGACTCACTCTGCGCGAAGATGGCGCCGGTAATATATTTGGCCGAGTCGAAGGAGAAGGACAAACCATAATGGCCGGGTCTCACATTGACACTGTCATCAACGGCGGCATGTTCGACGGTTCAGTCGGGGTTCTCTCGGCTCTTGAGTGCTTGAGGAGGATAAGAGAGGAAGGCGTGAAGCATTCCAGACCGCTCGAAGTGGCGGCCTTCACCGATGAAGAAGGGAATCTGGTGGGCGATTTTCTTGGAAGCCGCGCATTCATTGGCCAGATGAACCAGGAGACACTGGAAAAAGGCCTGACTCAATTCGGGATACCTTTCACTGAGATCTTAAAACAAACAGATTTCACAATCCAGAGCATAATGGAGGCACACACGCAGAGGCCGGAGATCGAAGCCTTCATTGAAATACACATCGAACAAGGACCCGTGCTTGAAACAGAAAACAAATCGATCGGAATCGTGGATTGCATCGCCGGAAAACACTACAGATGGTGCTCATTTGCTGGAAAAGCCAGCCACGCAGGCACCACCCCACTCGAACTCCGCCAGGATGCCTTTTTGGGCCTTGCGGATTTTGCCCTGAAGAGCACCCAGCATGTGGCCACAGAGCATTACGGCAGCATGGTCGATTTTTCCTTTGAATTCAGAAGTCAATCCAAAGAGACACTGAACGAGCTTAAAAAATACCTCTTTTCACTCGCCGAAGATATCGCTTCGACCCGAGGACTTCAGTTTTCTTCAAAACTTGTGGATGAGACAGAACCAGTAATGATACCTCCCCGAATCCTGGACGTAATGAAGGAAGAATGCGAAAAACTGGGATATTCCCACATGACTCTCCCCAGCGGAGCCGGCCACGACGTCCAGATTTTAGCGGAATTAGCTGAGCCAGGAATGATATTCATCCCCTGCCTGGATGGAATCAGCCATTCTCCTCAGGAAATGATCAAATGGGAAGATTTAGAAAAGGGAGCGAACCTGCTTCTCCAAGTCTTAATCAGGCTGGCCAGTTAATTCTTGTGGATCTTTTATCCCTCATAATCATTCGGCTTGGGACGGAATCTCCGTGCTTCTTTTTTTTCGGAATGCTTTCTTTTGTCTTCCAGCATTTTGAGTTTTGCCCTTTTTGAGCGTCTCCTTTTCTGGCGGCGGATCTTTTCAATCCTCTGCTGTTCCTCGCTTTCCTTTCCTTTAATCATTTCCTCAATCTTATTGGTGAGGATCTGCCTGGCAAGATAGCGGTTCAGCGCCTGATATCTTTCCTCCTGGCATTTCACCTCGATCTGCGTGGGAAGATGTTTCAAATAGACACAGGTCGAGGCCTTGTTGACCTTCTGGCCGCCCTTGCCGCTGGAACGGATAAACTTCTCGACGATATCTTTCTCAAAGATGCCCAATCCTTCCATCCTTTTGCGCAAAGCTTCCTGCTTGTCTTTGGAAACGCTTATATTTCCCATTTCTAATTAATCTGAACCGCCCTTTTGAGATAACTGCGATAGGCGTTTTTCGAAATACTGATTCATCCCCTCGGCAAATTGGTCATGAGGAACGAGAGGCTTTTCCAGTTTTTCCATAGTTTTTTCAGATAGACGTCCTTCCCGGACAACTTCCTTTCCGGCCTTGCGCAACAGCTTCATGTAAGAACTAATAATCGGCTTCAGCAGCGGGTTCTTCACCTGGAGAATCGGACCGCCACCTCTGTATATTTCTCCGATAACTTCAGAATGCATGTTCCTGGAGAGCCGCCTGAAATAAAGCCTGAGAGTTTGGAAGTGGGTCTGTTCCGGAAACCCACTGTTTGAAATCACGACCATTTTCGGATACCTGTCGTGCCTTTTCACGTGAACGGTCTCGCCTTTCTCTCTTTTAACACGAGGATCCACGGCCGGGATCATCCGGTCGATGAATGTCTTCATGATCCCTGTCACGTTATCGGCATAGACAGGTGTGGCAAAAACGACGATGTCTGATTTAATCACGCGTTCCAGGAGCTCAGCCATGTCGTCTTTCTGGATGCACTTTCCAGGAGTCTTTATCCAGCAGCTCAGGCAGGCTTTACAGTTGCCGATTTTTTTCTCTACCAGAAAAACAGTCTCTGCTTCAGCTCCGGCTTTCCGAGCTCCTTCAAGAAATTCCGAAGCTATCCTCTGACTATTGCTATCTCTTCCTCTGGGACTCCCATTGACACAAATTATTTTCATTTTTGCATGGTCCTTTCATCGGAATGAAAAAGCGGAGTCTGCCGGCTTCATAAATCGGCAGCCGGTTTGGCCGCCAATCCAATTGTACATTGATTTGGGGTCGCATCTCAACATTCGACATTTCTCATTAAATTACCAATGGGCAGGATTTCGTTCCTCTGATAATGAATCAAGCAGTAAAAAGATAAAGAAAATGTCGAATGTTGAGATGCGACCCCATGTTGACTTAGTCAACCGTTATTTCGTTGACTGTTAGACGAAATTTCTATACACTCGAAGACTCATCACGCTTTAATGCGTAAGGATCTATCAAGAAAGGATAACGCCATGAAACAAGAAAAAAAATCCATCATCATCTTTCTGTGCATAACTCTGCTCCTGCTTTCATTTTATCCTTTGTACTCCTTGGAGAAGAAGGGCCCACTCACTGTGGCTGAGTCCAGCGATTACACTGCCACCTCTCGCTACTCTGATGTCATGAATTTTATCAGAGACCTTCAAGAGAAGAGTTCCCTCATCAGAGTGGAGACTCTCTGTGTAAGCCCGGAAGGACGGGAAATTCCCCTTCTTATCATCGGTCAGCCTGTTCCCTCCTCTCCACTCGCTCTCAATCATGACGAGAGGGCCGTTCTGTATATCCAGGCGAATATCCATGCGGGCGAAGTCGAAGGCAAAGAGGCTTCTCTCATGCTTGTCCGGGATATCCTCCTGCAGGAAAAACCTCCTTATCTGGATAAGCTGGTTATTCTCATCGCTCCAATCTTCAACGCGGACGGGAATGAAAAAATCGATCCCAACAACCGCCGAAGACAGGCCGGTCCTGAAAAAGGAGTGGGAGTTCGCTACAACGGTCAAAACCTTGATTTGAACCGGGACGGCATGAAACTGGAAAGCCCGGAAGTTCAGGGTTTAGTTCGCAATGTTCTGAACAAATGGGATCCTTTCCTTCTCGTCGACTGCCACACCACCAACGGTTCCTACCACCAGGAACCTGTCACCTATATCTGGGCTCTCAATCCGAATGGGGACCTTCCTTTGATCGAATACATGAGGGAAAAAATGATGCCCTCCATCAACAAGAATTTGAAGCAAAAATATGATGTTCTCTCTGTTCCCTACGGCAATTTTAT
>SMTZ1_10031046_pt1 | contig 11525 bp, 8 predicted proteins | sample DeeMarSWOR136_30_FD_25667 | JGI IMG/M metagenome (IMG submission 25667)
GAGCAAGAATCCGACTCCTGTGAAGTAAATCAGCAGCAAGATATCTACAACTCCCAGGGAGCCTGATTGGAGAGCGGCTGCGGGGCCAGAAGCACCAGAAGCATACGTTCTTTCCAGCAGCGGTCTGGAAGTGAGAGGAGATGATATTCTGATCAAGGGAATGATAAGCGACAAGCCGATAGAAGAAACCAGGAAAAACCGATTCAGGTTGAAAAAGGTTTCCTTCTTCAAGAATATCCAATAGATAAGATAAAAAAATGCGAGGCAGATGCCCGATTCAAAGAGATAGAGAATGAAATCATTCATTTTTATCTCCTTTCTGCTTCTGGATTTCTCTATCGATCGTTCTCACAATCTCTTGCAATTCTGAGATGCTCATGTCTTTTTCTTTGGCAAAAAACGAGACCAGCTCTTTGAAGGAATCACTGATGGTGTATTCTTCCTTGGATATGGTCGGGTAATACTCATGGGTTTTCCCGTAAGCTTCGTGCGAGATAAATCCCTTCTTTTCCAGGATCCTGACAATCGTGGAAACAGTGTTATAAGCCGGTTTTGGCGCGGGCAAACAGGCAAGAATATCCTTGACGAAGCCCTTGTCCAGCTTCCAGAGAATCTGCATGATCTGTTCTTCGGCCTTTGTCAGTTCTTTCATGGCACAGGTATTATATAACTAAATATTTAGTTTTGCAACTATTTTTTTAGTTTTTTATAATTTTTTTTGTTCCTTTCTTTCCTGTCTGCTGGAATGTTAAAAAGCGATTTTTCAGTCGCAAACCGAAACCAACCCATTCATCGAATCTCTTCAACAACTCACTCCTGCAGACCAATATCTGTCTCAAGAAAATATTTTTATTTCCATGAGAAGGGGAAACATCTGAACTTATGGAGAAGTGTGGCGCCAGTTTCTCTCCATCCTCAGCCCATGGTGGTGGATGGGCGGGTCTTGGCAAGGATGGAGGGGGGATCGGCGCTGTGACAGATTATACCTTCATTATTCACTGTCACGGAGATTGAGATATTTACTCTATCTCAATCAAATTTGACTTTCTTTTTTTTCCTGATATAAACCTAAGAGTATGTCCGTGCGTAAAAAAAATGAATATCCTTATTCCCTTTGAGAGGAGGAACGATGTCTGATAATTCAATAGAAAGAAGGGACTTCCTGAAAACTCTTTTGGGAGGCTTGCCTTTAATCGCCCTGGACTGGGAGGCCTTCCCCAAAGGCAACCAGGAGAAAAAAGAAAAAACAAATTTCGACGCCGTGATCATCGGCTCTGGATTAGGGGGATTGAGCTGTGCAGCGGCCTTTGCCAGGCAGGGATTCAGAGCTCTTGTTCTCGAGCATCACAATAAACCCGGAGGCTATGCCACAACCTTCAAGCGGCGAGACTTCGTCTTTGATGTCTCCCTTCATTCCACAACAGTCGGAGAACGGAACGGCCTGCACAACCTTATCCCCGGTTTTCCCGAGATAACAGACGTCGAGTTTGTTCCCCATCCCCATCTCTACCGCATTATCTTTCCCGACTACGACATACGGGTTCCGCAGAAAGGCCTGGCCGAGTACATAAAGACTCTGATCGGACACTTCCCTGAGGAAAAAGAAGGGATCCAGGGCATTTTCGATGACATGAGGGGCCTGGCCGAGGATATCAGCAAGTTCTCAAGAGCCGGAGGCCAGGCCAACATGATGACCTTCCCCCGTGATTACCCTCTTCTTGCCAAAAACTTCAACAGAACCTGGGGACAGATGCTGGATGACCGGGTGAAAAACTCTAAACTCAAAGCCATCATCTCCGGCCTCTGGGGCTACTACGGACTGCCGCCATCCACATTAGCCAGCATCTATTATGCCCTTCCCACCATAGGCTATCTCCAGGAAGGGGGGTATTATCCGGTCGGCAAGTCCCAGAAAATAAGCGACGCCCTGGTGAAATTCATCGAAGATCGCGGCGGCAAGGTCATGCTCAGAACGCACGTGGATGAAATACTGGTAAAAGACCACTCCGCCTACGGGGTGAAAACAGCCGACGGCCAGGAATTCTCTGGAAAAGTGGTTGTTTCCAACGCCAACGCCTACGATACATTTCACACCATGATGGATGAAGGCGATTATTTAAAAGACTATCTGGAAAGAATGGATACCTTCTCCGTCAGTCTCTCCAGCTTTCAGGTCTTCCTGGGATTGAAAAAAGACCTGGTCGGTCAGCTCGGGATCAAGGATACCGAGGTCTTTTACGAGACCGGCTACGACATCGAAGCCGGCTACCAGGCCCAGTTGAAGGCGGAGATGGAGAACACTGGCTTCGGCCTCACGCTGTACGACAACCTCTACAAAGGGTACTCTCCTGAAGGAAAAAACACTTTGAATATCATCATTCTCCAGGGTTACGATTTCTGGAAGAAATTCGAAGCCGACTACTTCCAGGGCAGGAAAAAAGCTTACCGGAAGGAAAAAGAGCGGATGGCGGATATTCTGATCGATAAGGCCGAAGAAACCCTGCTGCCAGGTCTCCGAAAAACGATCGAGGTCATAGAAATCGGAACTCCCCTGACAAACGTGCGTTATACAAAAAATTATCGCGGTGCGATCTACGGCTGGGACCAAACCCTGGATAACTCTGTCCCGAGGCGGCTTCCCCACAAGACACCGATCAACAACCTCTATCTTTCCGGAGCCTGGACAAATCCGGGCGGAGGATACGGAGCCGTTATCCCTAGCGGCCTGGAATGCTTCGCCGAAATCATGAAAGAATGGGAGAATAAGTAAACCGATACAAGGAAAGAGCAAAACCAGTTAAGTCAGAAAGTCTAAAAAGAGAACAAATCCATTCATATCAGGATTACGGAGGTCAAACATGAAACGAATTAAATCTTCACCATCAATGATCTTGCTCATCACTGCAGTGATTCTCTTTTTCCTGCCCCATCAATACAAGCCTATCACAATAATGGCCAGTTCAACGGGATAGCCCTTGTGGCCGAAAACGGCAAGGTTATCTACAAAAAAGGAATCGGCCTGGCCAATATGGAATGGAATATCCCCAACACGCCTGACACTAAATTCAGGATAGGTTCCATCACCAAACAGTTCACATCCATGCTGGTCATGCAGCTCGTTGAGCAAAAGAAGATCGATCTGCAGGGAAAACTGACAGATTATCTGCCTTATTACCGTCAGGATACGGGCCAGAAAGTGACTATCCATCATTTGCTGACTCATACCTCGGGGATACCGAGCTATACAAGCCTTCCCCAATTTTTCGAAGAAGTGAGCCGCGATCCTTATCCTATCGAAGAATTCATCAAAAAATACTGCAGCGGTGATCTGGAGTTCGAACCCGGTGCGACATTCTCTTACAACAATTCGGGCTACTTCCTGTTGGGAGCGGTCATCGAAAAAGCCTCAGGAAAGACCTATGAAGAAGTCTTATCCGAAAATATCCTTATACCATTGGGCATGAAAGACACAGGATACGACCACCATGATACGCTCATTCCTTGGCGTGCGGCGGGCTATTCCAAGAATTTTGATGGATATGAAAATGCCCCTTATCTGGATATGTCGCTTCCTTATGCGGCTGGTTCGCTGTACTCTACAGTGGAAGACCTCTTCATCTGGGACCAGGCTTTGTACTCTGATAAACTGCTCTCAAAAAAAGGAAAAGACATCCTGTTCAAGCCACATGTATCTGCTATGGGTGCGCACTACGGCTATGGCTGGGTCGTTGGTCAAAAAGGTTTTCCGAAATCCAAAGAACAGGTGACAACTGTCGCCCATGGCGGAGGGATCAACGGTTTCAACACCCTCATTGAAAGGCTGGTTGACCAAAAGCATCTCATTGTTCTGTTCAACAACACAGGGGGAGCTCCGTTGGGAGCAATAGGCGACGGGATAAGGAATATTCTTTATGGCCATCCGTATGATCTGCCTAAAAAATCGATAGCCGAGGCAATCTATAAGACCGTACTGGAGAAAGGCGTCGAGTCAGCCATCAACGACTACCACGAACTGAAGAAGAAACATCCCGAAGACTATGATTTTGGACCAAATGAATTGAACCGGCTGGGGTACCATCTTCTTCAAAGGAAAAAAAACAGTGAAGCCATTGAGGTTTTTAAATTGAACGTGGAGGTCTATCCCAAGAATGCCAACGGCTATGACAGCCTGGCAGAAGCCTACATGCTCAACGGAGATAAGGAGCTGGCCATCAAAAACTACGCCAAATCACTCGAGCTGAATCCGAAAAACACCAACGCCATTAAAATGCTGAATAAAATCAATAAAGAGAAGGAGTAACGAAAAGTTTTTCCGCAGCTTCGAATACTATCTGTTCGGCCAGAGGAGCTGCTGGAATTGAGGGAATTCACGGAGGGGTTCCAGGTCCAGGTCCCGGTGCAGATAGACACCGTAAGGCCGGCCATGAGAAAAAGCTTCCCGCAGCAATTCAACAGCCTGCTCTTGCTCGCCAAGGAGTGAGGAGATGCAGGCTCGAGAATAGGTATGAGAGCCAAAAAGAAAAGGACGCTCTATCCCTGAAAGCTCTTCTGAAATCTTGAGCGCCCCCTTCCTGTCTCCTAAACGCGCGGCCAGCCTTCCCAGGAATCCTTGGTATTCAATGTTTTCGGGGAATTCTCCTGCCAACTCCTGGAACAGTTTCTGCGCATTTTCCCACTGTTCATTCAAATAAAGTGCAAGTGCAAGAACGGAACGTTGTTTTTCGCTCGCCTCCTGCTCAGGAGTCCTGCCCTGATACCAGGCCACAGCGCGGCCTGCTATCTCCTTGGCTTCATTCAAATAGCCATGAGCGCGCAACTCCTGGCTGGCTACGAGCATAATCGCTCCCGGAAGTTCTGTCTGCTGAGCAGTGGTCGTGCTGTCCTCGATTTCCTTCAAAACTTCCTGTATTCTGCCCAAGGCGGCCAGCGCCCGAACTCTGCCCAGACGAAATGAAGGATTCTTCGGAAAATAGTTCTGGCCCTTACTGATCTCCTCCAGCTCCTTTAAATATTCTCCCCGCATATGGAATGCCTCGGCAAGCACTATGATGCGCCAGGACCCCAACTCGGAGTTGTGGATGAATTCAGGAATCACCATCTTCGCAAAGGTCTCGACTGTCTCTTGTGGACGATTCAGCCTGAGGACCTCAAAACCTATCAGGTAATTGAGCAAATAATCTTCGGGAGCCAGGGATTCCGCCTGACGGAAAAATTTCAAGCCTTCCTCATAATTACCCTGCAACTTGGCCATGAATCCGTCCAACAGATGTTGTTCAAAGAGGCTCAATCTGTCTCGGTTCTGCTCAGCCGAGCGCAGCATGGAGTCCGCCTTGGCATACTCATTCTGGTGACTGAAGATTATAGCCATACGCAACCGGGGAGCCGGAAACTCCGGGTCCAGCTCGACTGAACGCTCAAAATGGGTGAGGGCCTGGGAATAATCCTTACCGAATTCGTCCATACCCAGCAGGTATTCCTGGTAGGATTCGAAACGCGGCGGCTGCAAAACGCGGCGGGCCTGGCTGGGGATGTTACTGAAGTAAATGGCCAGGGTTCCCATTATCCTCTGGCGCAATACTTCAATGACTTCCATCGGTGATCCCCCTGGGCCGCTAACTGGCTCAAGGGTGTGAATGGGTTTCCCTTTATTGGCATCAATGATCCTGGTTTCAAACCGGATCACATTCTCTGTCAGGCTGTAAGAGCCGGAGATCATTGTTCCTGCCTCTGTTTCCTTGGCCAAATCACGGAGCTGAGCCATATTCTGTGTTCCGCCCGATTCGAAACCCATCATGCGCAAAGACTCCAAGGTCTCGCTGACCGGCACGGCTTCTCCCTCCTTGATCTGCGCCAGGCTCTGGGTAATCCAATCAGCCGCTAATCGTCCGTAAGAATCAAGGAGCTCATCACCGGTCTGGTTTTCGAAAATGGCCACGATGAATCTCTTGGAATCAAGGCCTAAGCCTTTTCTCCCAAAGGGAACAAATAAAACAACGAGCACGGCCAAAAGGAGCAAAACCGGCACCAAAAACTTCTTCCAACTGAATGTAAAAGTAATCTGTCGAGTGGTCGTTTGTATTTTTTTGGGCAGGATCTGTTCGGTGGTGGGGATATTTTCTTCGACATTCTCCAATTCTTCGAGAAGCTCTCCGGCGCTTTGATACCTCTTCTCTTTATCCTTCTCCATGCATCTCAAAACTAGACGACTGAGCTCTTCGGGTATCTGATCATTATACATCCTGGGATCTTTGGGCTTTTCTGTTTTATGCTTGAAGGCTATATTTATCGGACTTTTCCCTTTGAAGGGAACCCTCCCGGTCAACATCTCATAGAGGATAGTCCCCAGGGCATAAATATCCGTGCGCGGGTCCACTTCCTTCCCTTCAACCTGTTCAGGAGACATGTATTCAGGAGTCCCGATCACCACTCCGTCTGCGGTTATGCCTTCTCCTTTAAGAGTCCGGGCAATACCGAAGTCCATGATCCGGGCATTTCCCTCGCTGTCTATCATGACGTTTTGAGGCTTCAGGTCACGATGAATAACTCCTAATTTGTGAGCCTCTGCCAATCCCTTGCATATTTGCTTGGCAATGGCGATGGCTTTCCCGGGCGTCAAGGGGCCTATTCGCGTGATCGAATTTTTTAAATCCTCTCCGGGCACGAACTCCATGGTGATGTAATGAATCCCCTGCTCTTCGCCAAGGTCAAACATGCGGCAGACATTTCGATGGGATACTTTCCGGGCAAGCTTGAGTTCATTGCTGAACCGCTCGAGGGTTTTCTTATCTGCAGCTGTCTCAACATCCACGAGCTTCAAAGCGATTTTTTCATCGATCTTTGTATCGTAAACTTTGTAGATTTTGCCCATTCCACCCTTGCCCAGCTCTTCTATAACCTGGTACCGATCGGCAAAAGTGCTCCCGGTTGTCAATTCCATGGTAGAGGCCTGGGTGGCCCTGACGGTTGCTGTCCGAGAAACGTAACCTGTTTTTACAGGTGTAAGCTTGGTTCCGCATTTACTGCAGAATGCATTTTTAACAGGATTTCTCGAATTGCACTTAGCACACTTGACGGTTTTTGGCTTTTTTGGCATTTTGCTTATAAAATACTGATTTTTCGAGAAATAGTCAACTCCCGAAGCCTCAATACAAGCAATCCATTTTCCATGATAATAAAAAATTCATTGCTCAGTGAGGGTGATTCTCGGTTAGGCAATCCATCATACCTCAAATATCCATTCAAATTCTTCTGGGCAGAATATCTTGATGGTGAGATATGATTCCTGTGAATTCCGGAGGAGTGTCTTTGATAAGGAGCTTTCCCCCCTGCTAGGGGGGAAAGCTCTTATATGGATTTGGTCCTTTTTTCAGTTAAAAATCTACCTCGAAAATGGCTGAAAGCCCAGACCGCTCAGCTTACGGCAATGATGATGCGTGCCAGACGGAACTTATCCTTTTTGAGCAGGTAAATATTTGCCGACTGCCCGCCAGCTGCAATCTCAATCCGATAATCCAGGCCTTCTCTTAACGTCTTGGGAATAATTTCCAATTTCTTGATCATCGGAATGTTTAAATCCCCGGCACTCAATCCGATGACATCATCTTCCCGCAGGTCAACTCTGTCCTGGAAGTCACTGTAACCCATACTGCCGATGTCTGTTTTTCCTGAAGCCTTCATGCTGTCCTTGGTCGCAGCATAATAATAGACCGAGTTCAGCTTGGATTCGAAATCTGTGCCGATTTCTTTGTATTTCTCGGCCCTTTCCTCGTTCCAGGCGTTCGTCTTCTGGAGCGCTTCCATTTCTTTCTTGATCATCATCATCTTGTCCTTCATGTCTGCTTCCAGCTTCATGGTGTCCACTTAAGCCGCTGTACTCTGCACCATCACTGACATTCCCCACCTGGAAGCCGGTAAGCAAAGTATCGAAGAGGTAGGCGCTTTTCAGGACTTTCTTTGCTTCTTCATCGGACAGGCCCTTCTTATCAGTAAGGTAGCTGTAAGCGATCTTCCAGTGATTATCTCCCTCCTGAACTCCCCAGGCCGTTGGGACTTTGTTCTGGAGATCAGCGTTCTCTCTCTGCAGCTGCTTGATCAGGTCGTTCTTGCTATTCAATTCCCTCTGCAGCTCCTCAATTCTCGCTTGATCTGTCGGTTGCGCTCCCGGAGCTGCCTCTTCCGCTCCTGGCTTACGTTTGCAGGAATCTAAAAACACTAACCCAAAAATCAAAAGTACAGAAAGACTAAGGACCAGCGAATTTTTCATAGTGGCTCTTGCTCCTTTCATGATGCCCTCCTTAGTTTAAATGTGACATTTAATGCATATATGGTAAAACTTGTAGCATCCAAGTGATAATTTTCCCTTTCTATGTCCTCTAGAAACCGGGAGTTGAAATCATTATATCAGAATCTGTTTTACCCTAGCAACCGAACACCAATTAAAGGAGTTGTTCTATTCTTTTATACAAATTTTCACCCTTTGTCAAATATCTTTTTGGAAAAGTAATCATCTCCTTTTCCGTGAGAGGGGAAAACATCTGACGTGACGGGGAAGCACGGCGACAGTTCTTCTCCATCCGAAGCCTGGGGCAAGGGCAGAATCAAGCCTCTTCACTTCCGGAATTTTCTAATGAATTCCTCGACCTCAGGAACGCCACCCTGATAGATAAGGTAGCCATTGTAAGGTTCACGCAGGGTGATATCATCTTGAATGGGAGTCAGCATGATTTTCTTTACCTCTTCGAGATCATCCGTTTGGCCGAGAACCCATCCCAGTTTTATGTAGGCCACTTCAGGCAACATGTTTCCTGCGGGAATTATCCCTTTTGTCAAAAGGTCTCTGCCTGTCTCATAGACGTGCATATGAACATAGCCCCACAGAGTCTGGACAGTCATATAGATAGCCACGTTACGGGCCACAGCTCTTTCGATGGCAGGGTAAAGCGGTTTATTGACATGTCCGAGCCCGGTTCCGGCGATAACAATTCCCTTGTATCCGTTTTCAACCAGCGAATCGATTATATCTGGCTTCATGTTGGGGTAGTAGAAGACAATAGACACTTTTTCATTAAAATAGGGTAATATCTTGACCTTTCTGTCTTTTCTCCTCGGATTGTAGGAGTCTTTCAAATGCTCGACACTGCTTTTTGTGACCTTGGCCAGAGGTATATCCCCTATGGTCCTGAAGGTGGAACGGTAAGAAGAATGCATTTTTCTCACCCGCGTTCCCCTATGGAGAAATCCGTACTCGTCCGATGTCGGCCCAAACATGCAGACCAGGACTTCTGCGATATCCGAATGCCCGGCAGCATAGGCAGCATGCATCAAATTCAGAGCTGCATCTGAGCTCGGCCTGTCTGAGGAACGCTGTGAGCCCACAAGGATAATCGGTATGGGGGGATTCTGGATCATATAGGTGAGGGCGGCTGCGGTATGATGGAGAGTATCTGTCCCGTGGCCGATGATGATCCCATCTATTCCCTTTTCAATCTCTTTCTCGATGGCTACGGCAAGGGCTTTATATTCCTCAGGTCCCATGTTTTCACTGAACACAGCAAACAGCTTTTCTGTTTTTATATTACAGATATCAGCCAGCTCAGGAACAGCACCATACAGCTCTCCAGGCGAAAAGGCAGGAATAACTGCTCCGGTTCTGTAGTCCAGCCGAGAAGCTATCGTCCCTCCGGTTCCCAAGAGTTTCACATTCGGTTTTTCATCAGAATAAGGAAATTCCCTTTCTTTAATTTGATATTTGGCTTTCTTATATCCAAATTCTTTTATCGACTGTATTGTCTCCACATTGATCCCGATATTGTAGCCAGTGCTGATCTTAAGGACGATATGTCTGTCATCGTCGTTCTCCGAACGGGGCAGGATTGTCCCTTTGAACAATCCCCGTGTGGTATCAATCTCCACTTGACTCCAGACTTTGATCTTGAATTTTTTCAGCACAGTAAGGGCCTGGCCTTTATAGCCTTGGAAAATATCTTCATTCATGATTTCATTCTCAGAACTCAAGTTTTTTCTGCATGTTCTACGGATTTCTTGAGTTCGGCCAGAGACATGTTCCCCAAAGCCGACTTTCTGAGTTCTCCCATTATCCAGCGTGTCTCTGCTCCTTGATCTCGTAAGGTGTCATTCTCTTTAAATTTTTTTTGGAGTTGAGGAATTTTTTTCAGTATCTTTTCCCTCGGAGTGCGGACAAAATTAACTTCAGTCAATATCGAATCGAAATCCATTTCTGGATGCTGGAAAATAACAGGGATCATGACTTTTGTTAGAGCTAAATCTATTTTTCTCTGTTGAAGAAATTTGATCAACTCGAAAATCCTCTCATAACTCCATTCAGAAGAATGGGCATTCTTCCCTTGGATATGTTTGAGATCATGTCCAAACAGGGTCCCTGCGAATTTTGGGTTCACTCCCAGTTTTTCAATAATCCTCTCGATAACAGGAACAAGATTATTCCTCAGGATGTAATTGTAGGTGTCTTCCGGGATCTCCCAGTTTCGAAGCTGATCATACCGCTTATGGATTCCCACAGGAAGATTTTTTTTCAACTTATCAATGTAATCATTATCCAAAGCGATGGGCTCTGAATCCGTATCCGGATACATACGGTCGGGCCCGGGCAAGACCCGTTCAAAGATTGTTGTTCCGTCTTCTTGAGATTTCCGACTCTCATTGGGCACTCTCTCCAAGGCCATCCTGCATCTTTCTTCGATTGTTTCCAAGGCTGTGGGAATATCATCCTCAGGCCCCCAGATTATCAGTTGAGCATCATTCGAACCTGTCTTCACCGTATCCAATACCCTGTGGAGCTGAGCGTCCGGGAGTATTTTCTCGATCTGCTCGGAATGGATAATATTGGGCTTTTCAAGACAGGCGATGACTTTTAGCCTGTCACTCAACTCATCGGCGAAGATTTTCCCCGGTTGAGTGAAATGGGAAAGGATGCCTTTGAATTGCGGCAGGTTTAGGACAACGATCTTTTGGTTGTTTTGCCTGGCGAAGAGTAGAGGTTCATAAGTGAAGTTGAAGGTTTCGGGATTCAAAAATTTATGATGGATTCTCCAGGCATTGGGATCTTTCACCTTTTCATTCAGGATCTCTCTTATCCTTAATAATGACCACTGACGGAAAACCTCGTTGTGGGTAATCTTTGGAATCCATTTATTATGGGATACACCTTTTATTTCAACGCGCGTGCCTCCCCTGCAGCTGACGTTTACGTCTTCTCTTCCGGCCCCGATTCCTGTCCGTACTCTGCCGGTACTTCTGTTCAGAAAACGGATATACTCAGCGCCTTCTCTCACCTCTTCAGGATGAGCAAAGTCCGGATAGGTGACTGTTTCGATCAGAGGGATTCCTAACCTATCGGTTTGATAGGTCCGGATATGCCCGATATCAGAAACCTCTCGGCACGAATCTTCTTCGATACTCAGCTGGATCAAGCGGACTGTCTTATTTCTCAACTGAATTTCCCCTTCAACGCCCAGGATGGCCGTTCTCTGGAATCCAGTCGGAAT
>SMTZ1_10006783_pt1 | contig 11524 bp, 9 predicted proteins | sample DeeMarSWOR136_30_FD_25667 | JGI IMG/M metagenome (IMG submission 25667)
AGTAGTTGTGGGAAAACGATGAAGGTTAGTATACTTGTCAGGGTGTAATTGTATGTCAGAAAATTGTCGATGAGGGGTCTTTCTGGTATTTGGATTGGGAAGATTATTTGTAGGAGTCGCCCATGTAGTGTGAAGTATAATATTCCAGCAAGGAATAGGTGATAGGAAGTCTCGAAGAGTCTGGTTTTTCTATTGGAGCGTTTATTATAGATGGCTATCATCAATACAATCAAGCCAACTACGATTACGCCTAAGTTGACTCCGATTGGACCGAAATACTCACGCCAAATCATGAACGATTCACTTATTTCCGGGCAGAATAATGAGTCCATATTGAATATTCTTTGTGGTACACTCTTTTACGATGTAGTACAATCACTTACCAATATGATTAATAGAATAGACACCCCACTTTCCTCCGTGTAGAGGTTGAGGCGGATACGAGCGCAGACATCGTTCATCGTTCTGATGGTGCTCTCCGTATCGATACTCGGCCCGATGCTCAATGACGACGAGCATCCCCCGCAGGTGGGGCTGGTGGGCATCAGCGTTGGCTGGGCATCCATATACAGATCGCCGCTAGGACTAAGATCGGGGCTGCCTGGTCCCCCTGCCCTCATCAACTCCTCGACCCGACTTGCCATCTTCAATTATGTCACGAATAACCCTGGGGTTCACTTCAGGGGTATCTGTAAAGGTCTGGGGCTTCCTGTAGGCGTAGCCCAGTACCACCTGGCGCTCCTCGCTAACGCGGGCCTCCTCGCATCGTACAGGGATAAGAAGTACAAGAGATTCTTCGAGGCGGGCAGATACAGCCAGGAAGAGGTCGAGGTCGTATCGGCCATGAGGGGCGGGACAGCGAGGGAGATCCTCCGAGCCCTCCTGGAGGGGCAGCCAACCCCCCACTGCGAGCTCGCCTCGACCGTCGAGGTTACCTCACAGGCCCTGACATGGCAGATGAAGCACCTGAGGGCCTCGGGCCTGATAGAGGCCGAGACTGACAGCAGGAAAGTGACATACACTATAAGCGGGGACTACCTCCCCACCGTCGCGAAGCTGATGGACGTCATCTCCTGAACACTCGCGCGCGGGGCTTTCTGAGCACCTTTTAGCTCATACATCAAACGGGAATCTTCGCAGACCTTCTTAGAAGGTATCAATCCCATCCGAATCACGGAACTGGTATTCCAGGGACCCAGCTTTCACCCTGCGCGCGAACATTTGATGATTGGAGATTGGTTAAGGTGATATTTTACCATAAAAACTTACAAACCAGCCTGCTTCGCCTAGAAAGGTTACAAACCTACCAAATGGAAACCAACCAACTTCTATGGGGATATCTTTTACAGCCATATCCTCACCAAGATAGTTAAAACGAGTTTCAGGACCACCCAGCTTCTCAACCACCTTATTAATAGCAAAATCGTCGGTAATCCAAGGAGCCCAAACTAACAGTAATAAAAATAAAACAAGGATAAGGATGATAGTCTTACTTCGTTTTCTAATTCTTACAATCACCTACATTGACTTCCTCCTACTACGATATACTCAGAAGCATCTAGCCAAACCTCAAAATAATGCCCAGGTCTTTTCGCTTGTACAAATCTAATGACCCAGCAAGGTCTAATCTCCCTAATCTCAGGTCTTTCCCACTTTAGCATCCTATCCCAGATACCTAGCCTATCCCATTCAACATCCGATTTGAGTGCGATATCCCAGTAAAAATTAGGTTCCCTCTCCTCATGCTTGATGTACAAGACCCTTCCAGTCTTGCGACCCACTCCATCGAGAAAATATCTGCCTATTTCGATGGCTTTTCTCTCATCTGGGTCACTCTTCCGCTAACGTCAATGCCTGATATGTAGTAATGCATGCAAGGACAATGGTTACCACGATTATGAGATTATGCTCCTCCATCTTACGTCTCTCGTTAAGACTCTGAAGCCGAGCCTTGGAACCGTAGCCTATTTTCAATAAATGTTAAACTGATATTTTATACCAAGCATTAGAACATCCACGCAATTGATTCTTGAGCCATAATCGTTGCGCGCATGAACCGATAATCTAATCTTATAATATCGGGGATAGTAACGCACGTTCGTAAGGTGATGCTCCTGAAATTACAGATTGAGGACGTTTCTAAATCGTACAAGGGGAGCGATTTCTACGCACTCCATGAAGTAACTCTAGATGTTGGTCCCGGGATTCTGGGTTTGCTCGGCCCCAACGGAGCGGGTAAATCCACATTGATGCGTATCATAGCTACAATCACTAAGCCCACTCGTGGAACAATAAAATGGAACGGAGTTGACACCGCCAAAGAACCGGATAAAATACGGAGTGTGTTGGGTTATCTCCCGCAGGACTTCGGCGTGTACCCAAATCTTAACGCGGATGAATTCCTACGTTACATGGCTGCTATCAAAGGAGTCGAACCCAGAGCCGCTAAGGAACGGATTGAGGATCTCTTGGCATTCGTCAACCTCCTTGAGGCACGCAAACGTCCTCTAGGAGACTACTCAGGAGGCATGAAGCAGAGGATCGGGATCGCCCAGGCCTTGATCAACGATCCCAAGATACTGATCGTAGACGAGCCTACTGTCGGGCTGGACACGGAAGGTCGGGTGCGCTTCAGGCATCTTCTAGCGGAGCTAGCCACTGACCGCGTCGTTATCCTCTCAACCCACATCGTCTCCGACATCGAGGCGACAGCCAACGACATCGCTATCATCGATAGGGGGCGTCTGCTGGTCCGGTTGCCCCCAGAGGAATTGCTCCTGTCGGTGCAAGGGAAGGTCTGGGACTGGGTCATCCCTAGCGCCGGGCTCGCCGACGCGAAGCAGAGGCACCTCATCAGCAGCGTAGTCCCCCATGGGGACGGCCTCCACACGCGGGTGGTCGCCGAGACAAGCCCAGCCGACGACGCGCGGCCATCCAGCTCACCCACCCTGGAAGAAGCATACCTCTACCGCATCTCGTCCCATCGAAGGGTGGGAGACGGATGAACAGGCTGCGAGCGCTCTTAGTCCTAATACAGGCTGGTTACCTGAACAAGGTCCGAACCTACCGCTTTCTCATAGTCTTAGGCCTCACAATCATCGCTGGATACGTCTTCGTACCCGCCCCGACCGCCAACTACGTAACCCTCGGATGGGGCTCATCCACCACCTTCTACAGAGGAACCTATGACAGTGCCTGGATCGGCGCCATGGTCGCCCTGCTGACGAGTAGCTTCCTAAGCCTGACAGGATTCTATGTCGTCAACGACTCAGTCAGACGCGACGAGGAGACACGGGTAGGGCAGATCATCGCAACCACACCCCTCAGTAACTCGGTCTACACGCTGGGCAACACCCTCTCCAATTTCATGGTCCTCTCGACGATGAACGCTATCATATTCCTGACGTCGATAGGGATGCAGCTCGTCCGGGGGGAAGACCTAACCATCAACCTGTGGGCGATGATAGCCCCATTCGTTGGGCTCGTACTGCCACTCATGTTCCTTGTCTCCGCTGTTGCCGTCATGTTCGAGACACGGCCAAGGTTGAAGGGAGGAGCCGGGAACGTCGCATACGTATTCATCTGGATGTTCAGTCTCCCCATCCTGTCTGAGAGCATCGACTTGTTCGGAATCAACGCGATCCTGTCAAGCATGAGCGCAGCGGGCCTTGCCAGGTATCCCGAGCTTGCACATAACTCCTTCATACTGGGATATGGATGGGGCTTCCCCGTAGGACGGGCTCTCGCGACTTTCACTTGGCAGGGCATACAGTGGACGAGCCAACTTCTCCAGACCCGCCTCCTGCTAGTGGGCGCTGCAACGGGGATCTCTCTGCTCTCCTCCGTGGGCTTCAGCCGTTTTGATCCCGCACGTGAAGGCCGGAAGGCTCACGAAGCACCGTTGGACATACTCGACGTCAAAGAAGCTGACATACCCCCCGTCATTCAATCAATGCAGGTCCAGTTGAGGCCGCTGCATGATAAAGAGTCCCATTTCCTATTCAGGTCTATGCTGTTAGCTGAATGTCGTTTAATACTTGGGGAGTCGAGGGATCTACCCTTCTTAGGGATGTACGGATCCTCAGTCGCAGGAGCGTTGATCATCATGGGCCTTTTCCTCCCCCTCGAACAGGCCCGGGGGATGATGCTTCCTCTCGCCTGGCTCCTGCCAGTGCTGATATGGTCGAAACTTGGCACCCGCGAGGTTCGCTATCGGACAGATCAACTTGTATTCTCCTCCGCGAAGGCCCTCCAACGCCAACTACCAGCGGTGTGGATGGCGGGGGTACTCTTGGCGTTAGTCACTGGAGGCGGGGTCGCGGTGAACATGGCACTCAAAGGCGAGTGGCCTGGGGTGATAGCATGGGGTGTAGGAGCATTGTTCATTCCCTCATTGGCGCTCTGTCTGGGGATCTGGACGGGCTCCAGCAAGTCATTTGAATTCATCTACTCCCTGCTCTGGTACATCGGGCCAATCAACCAGGTAGAAGCCCTCGACTTCATGGGGGCTGTGCCCGAATCTGTGAAGGCGGGGATCTGGCAGTACTACCTCTTCATCTCCCTAGCCCTCATCATACTGGCTTTCATCGGAAGGAGATGGCAGATTCAGAGAGGGTAATGGGACCCCAGCGAACTCGCTGAACAGAGAGAAGTTGAGAGACTTCACACGCGCAGACTTTCTTTTTGTGGATCCCTCTCACCCACGGGTCTCCATATGGTATATGTACCCCAGACAGGCTTAGATCCGTGTTTCTTTTAGGAAGCGTGGGTGCCCGCTCGATATAGTGTAGTCAAATATGGAGTATTGCCTGCCCTTGTAGGTAGCCGCTTCCTGGGTCCACATCCTCTTCATGACCTCCAGTCCCTCGTCCAGCTTTTCGATGCGCATGCCCGGTCTCGTGGGGAAGGGTATGCCGTAGGCATCGAACTCGTACTCGTATCCCAGGCTTTTCTGGCGTTCGGCCCTTTCCGTTCCGCCCGCTCCTACGCCGAATTCCAGGCGGCCGTCGCTGATCTGGTCGAGTGTGGTCGCCATCTTGGCAGTCAGAGCCGGGTTTTCCTGTTGTTGATGTTCAGCACGAGCTCTCCCAGCCTAATCCGTGAGGTCTTGACAGCTAGAGCTGATAGAAGGGTCCAGCACTCAAGCATCTGCCGCTCATCAGGCCTAGGAGAGGCGCGCGCAGGTACAAATCCTGCCCTCCAAAGTTAACCTAAGAGACGACGGCAGGTATGACGAACGCCTCGAGTAGCGACTGGACTCTCATGAAGTCCTCCTCGATGTGACCTGTGGTGACGACGACGAGGTTCAGATCGGGGACGACGTGGATGAACTGCCCCTTGTACCCGATGGCCGAGTAGTAGCCCCTGGGGCTCATCCACCACTGGAAGCCGTAGTCGTCCAGCAGGGTGCCCGCGTGTACTTGCACAGAGGTGGCCTCCTCCACCCACTCGCTGCTTACGATCCGCTCCCCGTCCCACTCGCCTCCGTTGAGGAAGAGGTATCCGATCTTCGCCATGTCGTGAGGGGCCAGGTAGAGGCCGCTGTAGCCCCAGTTGTTGCCCCTGGAGTCGTTCGTCCACTCGGCGTCCGTGACACCCAGGGGTTCGAAGAGGCGCTCCCGCGCGAACTCCAATGCGGTCTTGTCAGTCGTCTCCGTTATGATGCATGACAGGAGGTGGGAGACGCCGTTTGTGTACTCGAACCTTGTCCCCGGCTCCTCGGCCATCGGCAGGTCCAGCACGTACTGGACGGCGTCCTCGGCGTCGTGCATACGATCTAGGCCCTCCCAGTTGTACAGGTAGGAGTCCCTCGCGTTGAAGCCGGCGGTCATCGTCAGGAGGTCTCGGAGGGTCATCTCCCCCTTCCATGCGTCCAGGTTCTCCACCGTCCTGTTCGGGAAGAGGTCGAGGACACGCTGGTCCAGGGACTCTATGTACCCCTCCTCGAGGGCGATGCCTATGAGGGTGGAGACGACGCTCTTGGTGCAGGAGTAGACGATGTGCCTCTGCCCCTCGTCGAAGGGCGGGAAGTAGGCGTCTGAGACGATGTACCCGTGCCTGATGACGAGGATGCTGTCGGCCCCGATGCCGTTACCCACGACGTGCTCGATCATCCCGTCGAGCAGCTCGGGATCCAATCCCAAGACCTCGGGGGTCGCCGTCCTCCAACCATCAGTGGGCCAGTAAGCCTCTATCTCGGTCGCCGACGGTGGGAGATCCACGCATTCAAAGGAGTCGAGGTACCCCCTCCAACGGGAGTGAAGTTCCTTAGGCGTGCCCACCTCGGGCAGGGTGACCAAGAAGAGCAGGTAGATCCGCCCGTCCTCCTCACTGTTCCAGGCCCCGACCATCCCCTTCTGGGAGACCCCTGCATCGCTCAGCTCGAAGGATTGATACAGCAGCTCCTGGCCGTCCTTCTCCCCCGTCTCCATCCCTCCTCTTGAGACGATCACGATACCCCCCTCAGCAACCCCCTTGAAGGCGCCGTCCAGGGCCGTCGTCAGATCGAAGCCCCATTCTTCCGGGATCCAGATCACCCCCATCGACTCGGGGACCTCCTCCCATATCCCCTGGATGTCTCCGTAAACGGGTCGGGCGTGATCGAAGCCTCCCAGGTTCCCACCGGCTGAGAAGATCATCTCCTCGGGGTGGTCGAGGGAGAAGCCGAAGCCTTTGTAGGTCTCGAAGGACGTCTTGGGGAAGGATCTGGTGGTTGGCTCCTCATCAGGCGACTCGGGCTGCCGGCCCTGGTAGCTCGTGTACCACCAGTAGCCACCTCCCACAACGATCACGATGAGGGCCATGATTAAGACGGTTTGATTTGTAGTCACTGCCAAACGCTTTCGGATGCTCATGGTATAGGACCAACTTCATGAGATTTTGAGATGCGATAAATATTCTCCGCAAGAACGATGTTTAGAACGCAAGAACGGTTATTACAATGAGACTGCGGTCAAAAGGCACCAACTACACGGGGGTGAACAGCACCTTACCCGCAGTCTTCTCAACGGTTATAGCGTCGAAGGCCCTCCTCCACTCCGTGATGGGGAACCTGTGGGTTATGATCGGTGCGACCCGCACAGCCCCGGAGGAGATCAGGCCTATCGCCCTCTCGTAGTCGATCCACTTGCTCATGATAGAGCCCCTCACCGTGAGCCCCTTCCCCAGGATGCTCCTGAAGCTGAACCTGACCGGGCCCGGAGGCGACGCGATGAAGATCACCTGCCCCTCTCTCCTGACCATCTCGAAGGCCTGGATGGCCGCGGACTCCGCCCCGGAGGCCTCGAACACCACGTCGGCGCCCACGCCGCCGGTGAGCTCCATCACACTCTCCACCGAGTCCACCTCCTCGACCGGGATCGTTACATCGACGCCGATCTCCTCGGCGATGCGTAGCCTGACGCCCCTGTGACCCGTCTGGATCACTGTCGATGCCCCACGGGCCCTCGCGACCTGGGCGGTGAGCAGCCCCATCGGCCCGGGGCCCAGCACAACCACCGTGTCGCCGGGGTAGACCTCCGCCTTCCTGGTCACGGCGTTCACGATGTCCGCGCACGGCTGGACGAGAGCTGCCTTGTCGTATGAGAGGCCGTCCGGGATGCCGTGGAGCAGCCTCGGGGGCAGGGCTATGTACTTCGTAAACGCGCCGTCCATGCCCGAGCCTAGGCCCCTCCTCTCGCGGCAGAGGTGGTAGTCCCCGGTCCTGCAGAAACGGCAGCGCCCGCAGATGTGCCCGCTCGTCTCCGAGACTACCCTGTCGCCGGCCCGCCAGCCCTCCACGAGCCTCCCGACCCTGATGACCTCCCCGGAGAACTCGTGCCCCATTATGACGGGCTCCTCGCGGACCCTGTTCAACTGCTTCACGTCGGATCCGCAGACGCCTGCAGCCTTCACCTCGACCAGCACCCGGTCCTCTGTCACCACGGGATCATCGACCTCTCTCACTTCTAGCACGCCCGACACCCCGGCGGGCTTCACAAGGGCCTTCATCCGCACCACCCGAAATCCAATGCCCTCTAGCTCGTGCGTCTGGCTATTTCTCTTTTTATATCGAAAGCAGGAACTCCCTGAGCTCCCTGGTCAGCCTGAGGGATTCCTCGAACTCCTCCTCCGACATGTTCACCAAGTTCGCGTACTGGAGTATCCGGCTGAGGAGCAAGGGGTTCAGGGGGCCGAACTTCATAAAGTAGCCCGAGAAACTGCAGAAGGTGCACGCATCGTTCTCCACCGGCGGCGAGTCCAGCATCATCATCCTCCTCGAGTGGAGGTCCGAGAGCCTGACGGCGTTCTCCTCGCTCACCTCGACCCCGATGCCCAGCTCGTTGAGGCCATTCAGGACGTCGATGGAGCTCTGGAGGCCCCTCTCCCCTATCCTATCCTCGTTGTAGACGAAGGTGTCTGCGGTAACCGTGTAGATACTCTCCACGAGGTGGCCTGCCCTCCTCTCTTCGACGACCCTGACGAGCCCAGCGTCCTGGAGCTTCCTAATGTGGTGGTATATGTTCTGGGGCGTGAGGCCGAGCTCGGAGGCCATCTCCTTCACGGTAAGATAGTCGTCCCTCAGAAGGAAGATGATCCTCCTCCTCGTCTCGTCCCCCAGAAGCCTGAAGGCCTCCTCGGTGATCGGCTTCAATAATTTGAGAGGCACCGATTGCCCAGTCATGTCGTCCATGTTATTAAAAACATTATTTTAATATTTAAATCTTATTTGATTAATAAAACGCAATGTATTTATACAGAAGGGATTAACACTTTCCTTGGGAGAAATTAATGAGCTCAGAAAAACTGAACAAGTCCTACCTGATAGTCGACATCGACAACCATCAAACAAAAGCGGTGCTGATAGAGAGGGCAAACGGTAGCTACAGGCTGATGGGGGCCAGCGAGGCACCCACCACAGCGGATCCACCGGACCTCGACGCCACGATCGGCGTTGAGAGCGCCGCGAGGGATCTGGGCCGGAAGCTCGGTAGGCAGCTCTGGGCCGAGGGCGGACCTTCCGGGGCTCACAGGTTCCTCTGCTCCAGCAGCAGCGGCGGCCTCTACATGGCAGTGGCGGGGGTCATAAGGACGATGTCCGCCGAGAGCGCCGAGAGGGCGGCCCTAGGCGCCGGGGCTCTGCTCATGGACGTCTTCTCGAAGGACGACCCCCGACCAGACTACAAGGTCGTCGACAGGATGAGGAGCCTCAGGCCCGACATGCTGCTGCTCGCCGGCGGGACAGACGGCGGGGCCGTGGAACAGGTCCTAGAGATGGCGGGCCTAATAGACGCGGCAGATGTCAGGCCGAGGTTCGGTGCTGGGTACAAGCTGCCCGTGGTATACGCCGGGAACGTCGAGATCAGGGACGACGTCTCGAAGACGCTGGGGGAGGATAGGTACGCCACCAGGGAGGTGGAGAACGTCCGCCCGGTCCTAGAGGTCGAGAACCTGGGTCCTACGAGGGAGGGGATCTACGACTCTTACATGGAGCACGTGATAATCCACTCCCCGGGGTACGACAGGCTGGCGAAGTGGGTGGACGGGCGCATAATCCCGACCCAGGCGGCGATAGGGAAGCTCATATACGCCTACGCCATGGAGAGGGGCCTGAACCTCCTGGCGGTCGACGTCGGCGGGGCGACCACGGATGTCTACTCGGTGTACAACGGTGTCTTCAACAGGTCCCTGAACGCTGACATAGGGATGACCTACGGAATCAGCAATGTCATGAGGGAGGCAGGGGTTCAGAACATAATGCGCTGGATACCCGGGGGAATGGGGGAGAGAGAGGCCCGCAACATAATAGGCAACATCATGGCGCTGCAGCCGGCGGAACTCACATCGGAGGAGACGGTTGTGCAGAGGGCCGCCGCCAGGGAGGCCATGAGGCTCGGGCTCGAACAGCACAGGAACATCGCCACGAGGCTCAAGGGGATCCAGATCAAGAGGACTATAGCCGACATATTCCAGCAGCTCGTGGAGGCCTCGATAATTGACCTGATGAAGACCCAGTCCATCATCGGCAGGGGACGGATATTCGCAGACGATCAGGACCACAGCGCCACGACGCTCATGATGATCGACGCCATCCAAACTGAGGGAGTGACGGAGATCCTGGTCGACAGGTCCAGCGTCATGCCCCACCTTGGGATGCTGCTCGACGTGGACAAGGAAGCGGCTCTAAGCATACTGTCAGAAGAGTGCCTGCACAGGCTTGGGACCTGCGTTGCTCCGAAAGGCATGGCGAGAAAGGGGGAAACCGTGATGACGCTGCGCATGAACGTGGCAGGGGGCGCGACCTCAGAGGAGATCCTGACCTTCGGCGAGCTGAAGGCCCTGCCCCTCGGCCCAGGCGAGCATGCGAAGATCGAGGTGACACCAGCGAGGAGGTTCGACGTGGGCGCGGGCAGGGGCAAGAGGCTCGAGGCGGAGGTTCAGGGCGGCGAGTTCGGGATCATACTGGACGCCCGGGGGAGGCCCCTGGTCATCCCCGAAGGGAAGGGGACCCTGGAGGAGTGGACGGCCTCTCTGACTCCGCTGGTGGCCCCAGCACCCGCGGCATAGGGGGATCGAGGTGTCGAAAATGGCTGTAAACGTTGAGGGGACGGTGGTCAGGAAGGAGAGAAGGATCCCGACCAAGGGCGAGGTGTTCGTCAAGGTTGGCGAACTGGTCGAGCCGGATACGGTCCTCGCCAGGGGCACCGTCAGAAATCCGGAGGTGCACGAGATCAGGGTCTACTCGAAGCTCGGGGTCGACCCGGAACAGGTGAAGAGGTACATGCTGAAGGAGGAGGGGGACGAGGTCAAGAGGGACGAGGTGATCGCCATCTACAGGGCCTTCTTCGGCCGGCTCACGAGGACGTGCAGGTCCCCCATAGACGGGCACCTGGAGACGCTGCTCAAGTCTGGTGCTGCGCTGATCAGGGGAATGCCTATCCCCGTCGAGGCGAGGGCACACATACCTGGGATTGTGGTTGAGCTGATCCCCGGGGAGGGGGCCGTCGTGGAGACTAGAGCCGCGCTCATCAACGGGGTCTTCGGCGTCGGAGGGGAAACCATCGGCGAGCTGATAATAGCGGTCGGCGAGCCCGACGAGGCCCTGACAGCGGAGGCAATAACGAACGCGCACAAGGGCAAGGTCGTGGTCGGGGGCTCTCTGGTCACCCTGGACGCGCTCAGGAAGGCGGCCAACGTCGGGTTGAGCGGGGTGCTAATCGGGGGTGTCGACCAGAAGGACCTGACTGACTTCCTGGGGCACGAAATAGGCGTGGGCGTCACTGGCAGGGAGGAAGCGGGCCCCACCGTCATCGTCACCGAGGGCTTCGGGGTCTACCCGATGGACGGCGTCACCTTCAACCTTCTCAAATCTCACGAGGGGAAGAGGGCGAGCATCGACGGCACGACCCAGATCCGCCAGAGGATGCTGAGACCGGAGATAATAATACCTCTTTGAAGCTACCAACCCGGAACCTGGGCGAAGGAAGGGTTCAAATCCCCTTTTTTCTATCCGGCAGATGACGTGGACTTCTATTCGATGCGAGGT
>SMTZ1_10006784_pt1 | contig 11522 bp, 5 predicted proteins | sample DeeMarSWOR136_30_FD_25667 | JGI IMG/M metagenome (IMG submission 25667)
GACAAATGTTACAGGATTTCCATTTGCATAAGTTATCGTTGCCCCGGTGATTGGAGCTCCTGCATAATCATCTTCGAAAGTTAGTGTAGCTGTGAAATCAAAATCAGCAGGAGTTGCAGTCACACCAGATGCGTCAAGAATTGTGGGATGGTAGAGGTCTACATTGAAGTATTCAGTGGCATTGTTGTAGTATTGATGATATGATCGTACTTCTATTCTCCATTGTTTATTATCATCCAGATCGGTTGTGTCTAGTACAGTTCTATAAACTCCAGATCCATAGTCATCAAGAGTGATTACTGACGGAGCTGTCCAGTTCATTGTTACTGATGCTCCTTCAACACCGGGATTCCCAGCCGCATCATCATCTGTCAGCTCATATTCAACGAACAGAGCATCGCCTACTGTTTTGACTGAAAGTCTATCTCCTACAGCATCTGTTGGTTTGTTAAGTGAAAGTGAAGTGTCATGACGAACAATGAATGTCTTTTCAAAGAGTCCAGTCTTGTTATTCACTGTGGAACCAGTATCATTATAATAGGCAATTGCAGTCCATAGCCCAGCAGGAGCAGAGGAGTCAATTGTCTTTGTAAATGAGTGCTCTGGTGAAGTTCTTTCTTGTTCAACGCCAGGACTTAGGAAAGTACCTGTATTAAATTGGTTTCGGACCTCATTTCTAAGCCACCCATCTGACCGCAATGTATTCGAAACTCGGAACTCATCAAGTTGCCCATAAAAGTAACCAGAACCAACATGACCCGAATCGTAATCCCCACCACCCAAACGCCATTCTTCAACATATGACATGTTAGCAAGTGTAGTACTACCGACCTGTCCAGCATCTGTGTTCCAATTGGTGCCAACCCAAATCTTATTGTTATCAGGATCGTCTTCATCTGCATAACAGGCAACAAAATACCACTGATTCGCGGCCCACGATACGGTTTGGGTCCACTTATACATTGCATTGTCTGGTGAACTTTCAACTTTGAAAACAAGTGTACCGTTAGGTACATCTCCTTGGGCATAATCATGACCAACTAAGGCTATGACCATATCATGGTCAATGTCGATAAACTTCTCCATAATCACTCTAGTGGTGGGTGAATTAAAATTGTGAGCAGTTGGAATTCTGAACCATCCAGTTATCAAAACATCATTTTCAGGTGTCAGTGTTTCATCTATTGATATATAATCACCAATCCCGTCAAAGTTCTGACCATATCCAGCTCTGGCGAATATATGCTCATTCCCATTTCGAGTCCCATCATAATGATTACCTGATGAATCATAGTGGGTTGACCCAGAACTCACAGATTCACCTAGGTGCCAAACAGCCTCAAAGTCATTAGACCAAACACCTGCAGAATTCTCCAAATTATCAACGACTGGAGACCCATAATACATAGTTATGTAATTATCAACTGACATTGTCAAATTGGTCTTAACCCACGCCACAAGTAATGCTGTGTTCACAGGATAGTTTTGTTCGAAATACTCAATCTCGTGGTCTAGGATAATATCGCCTGATGCAAAGAGAATGTCTGACGCGTCTGAGCGAACTTTTATAGGGTCGTGTAAATCATCATCTTCAAATTGAACTAGAACAGGAAAGTCTGTGACTGACCCATAAATCTCACCAGCAGGTATAGTTATGACTTTTCGATATCTGAAAGAGGGGAACCTGTGAGCAGGGTCTATTGATGTCTGATTATAAGACGAGTACCATGTATTTCCATCAGGATCTACTAAGTCTAATCCTACTCGAGCTCCTAGTACAGTAGGAGTTGTCATTGTAAAGTGTGCAATATCATTAATGTTGAAAGATGGAGCATTGATTTGAATATCTTGTAGATAGTTCCAACTGATGAACTTGAGAGTCCACACACCCCAGAAATCAATTGACGACGAGTTGAGCGTCAGTGTTCCAGCTTGATACCACCAAGACTGTGGATCAGTTTTAACCTGTCCAAGAGGATTGATTACCTTGGTTGGTTTCCATTCAGCCCGTGGATACTCAACACTGAAACCAAAGGATGTAGCTCCTGCAGGAGGCGATACCATGACTTTGGCAGTCCAGTTAACAATGTTAGCACCACTCTCAATATAATAGGTAACACCGTTGTTATAGTTCTCGTCAAGTGTCTGGCCAAATCCACTAACATCCATGACAAGGTTGACATCCATTGCGATGGCGGAAGATGCAGAGGTAGTAAAGATGATCTGAGTTTCACTAGCATCAATCCAAGTATCGGGCATAGCTCTTTGAGTCCCAACTGAATAGAAACTTGAAGGATTGACCTGATTGCTGTATTCTGTGTCAATCCACGCCTCAGATCGAACCAATGTTGTCAAACGAGCTTCATCGATTATACCAGCCCAATATCTAAGATTCACAAGGTCATTGTTGCCTATAACGAACATGGCATCTGAATCGTGGATTGAAGATCCTGTATATGACCTATCAATTATGAGAACGCCATCAAGGTAAGCTAATATTTCGTGACCTGTTCGTGAGGGGTCCCAAGACCAAGATACGTAGTGCCAAGTGAAGTTCGAAGCTGTTGCTCCGCTGCTATAACTTGCACCAGATGCTTGAGGATCTGCCCAGACTCTGGTCGTAATATGATTAGTTGGATCAAGTCTTAGTGTCATAATATGTTCAGTGGTAGTTGTTGTTGTCGATTTTGAAAAGACTCTGGCATCCTTGTCTAAGGTTCGATAGAACCATGCACTCATTGTGAACTGAGTCCATTCATCAGTATCGATTTGTCCAATAGAGATAACATCATTATTTCCATCAAAGTCTATCGCAGTTCCAATTTGTCCAGACACAAGGTCACTTGTACCAAGTCCACCATAAGAGGTTCCATCATGATTGTTGTTTGTGCTGTCATAAGTGGTTCCTATTGGGTCTTGATTGAGGTGATGAACAGTTTCGTAATCGCTCCATACATATGTACCTGAAGGAGAAGGTGCATTCTCACAACCATAGTGCATTGTGAGGACAGTTTCTGTTGAACTTGAAAGGAAGGGAATTTTCACCCATGCGATTAAACGACCTGTCGATTGGTTATAGAGCTCAATCTCGTGTGATACAGGATTGCCATCCATTGTAAACGCAATATCATTCCCATTAGACAGAACATGATCTCTCAAGTCAGTATCGGTTATGTCAATTAGAACTGGAAAGTTTGTGAGGTCTGCAGCAACTTTTGTGTAATCGATTGTGATGTCCTTTTGATAATTAAAGAAGAGTACAGTATCCTCAGGTTCCGGTATAACATACTCAACAAATAGACGTGCTCTGTCTACACCATCAAAATGACTCGTTCCTTTAAATGAATTCCAGCGCTGAAAGTGACCAGTATTCATAAGGCTCAATATGACGCAGATATAGTTCCCTTCAGACCAACCCGACCTACTAACGACTTTTTGTATTAACGGACCCATCTCTGGCGACCTATAACGAGTGTCAACTATGGTGAGCCAGGAATTGATAGTCCAGTCAATGCTAGTTTCAACAAGAGTGAAAAGGTCCTCAAAATGTGACCCGTCCGCAACAAAGGCGGACACATTATCCTCATCAGCGACATGGACACGCATTCCTGTGATAGGTGTAGCTGAACTTGATGCAGCTTCTACCTCTAAGTAGGCGGAAGTTATGATTGCACCATTTGGGACATCTAATGGGAATTGCATACCAGATTCAAAAAGTCCTGCAGGATTCCAGTCAGTGGACCATATTCCCACATCAAGGTGCCCGTCGCTACTGTATCCATCAAGGTCCACACCTGAAGCAGTGTCATCGTAAGCGTCTCTATTAGCACTGTCAGGAACATAGGGATAGACACTATGTGATGTTGATCCCCAGACAAGAGTGCCATTGGCTTTCAGGTCAATCTGTTCTGGGAAGGGCCGAACAGTGAAATCAACTTGTATGTCATCGACGTTTACTCTAGCAAAATATGCGGGCCCTGTTCCAGACAAGTCTGATGCAAGACCAATATCGAATTCAGCTACTCGAGTAGAAAGGTCTGACATTGAAGCAGCTTGAATGGTAGTGGTGGCTGTCAACCAAGTATCAGTTGTGTCACCGGACTCGAACACATGAAACTTGGTCGTATGACCTGCGAGTCTAACAAATAGATGAACCTGATCAAACAAATTAGAGGAGGAATAAACATAGTATCTGAAGGTGATCTCAGCTGAGTAGACTTGTCTCCAAGGCAGTGAAATCATTTGACCAAAATAGACTTCATCATTGGGATTATGCTGGAAACTAGTACCCCAATCAGCATCGAATCGGACTCCCCACGTTGAGCCATAGCCAGATGATTGACTAAATAGTTCGTATGCTCCATGATTAGGATGCGGGTCGTTAGTAGTATCATCGTCTTGTACATTTTTGAAAAGCGTCCATCCGTCTGGAACCAGCACGTTTTCAGCATTTGCAGAAAGGTAACTAACGTCGCTGATAATAATGAACTTCTCGTTGTGATAATCATTCAAGTCACCATTCTGAAGGACATCTTCCACAGTCCATGTTAGGGCGTCAATTTGCGCTTGAAGGTCTGAACCAGTCCATCCATCTGTCAAAGAAACAGAGGTGATTCCAGAGGAGGAGGAATCAAAGACGAGGGTGCCTTGGCCTACATTGGAAACCTGTCCGCCAAGCGTCACTGGAAGAGCAGGTCCAACACCAGTAGTACGATCGATACTATCTGCAAGTAGAGCGGTATCTTTCATATATGGTTGGTAGAGATTATTGACTGCAGCCGCAGGGCTATAATCTGATGACAAATTTATCATTGGAAATAGAAATAGTGCTACAACTAGTATGCCTATGAGATTTAGTTTCCTCACAAGGACATCCTCCTCTTATGCTGTCGACCAAAAGTCCAAACTAAATGTACGTCTACATTCTCTCATGTTTAGACTCCAAGCAGTTGTCCTGATGAACTCCAAACTATAAGAAGTTGTTCGGGGGGGATTAAATTCCGTATGAGAGTAACTTTGTCGTTTTTTCGAATGATGGATGACTTAAGTAAGATAGGCATTGTATCCCATGAATTTATATCCCAGACGATCTTTGAGGTCCTCCAAGACTTCAAAGAGTCTGTTGGTTCGATAGTCAAGTGGATGAATACCGATTTGAAGAGAACCCCCTAGTTCAATCTCAATCAATGATGTTTCGATATTTAGAGTCCTTTTTCCCTCACTGACAATTCGCTCTGCTGTGGTGAAGATTGTGTCATCTGAAAAACGATGTATACTGTTCCCATTGACACAGAAACCAAGGCCAAGTTCTTTGACGGCTTTAACTACCTTGGGTGGCGATTCCCAGGAAGGTGGTATGAAACCACTCGGTTTCAACCCAAATCCTTTCTTTAGTATTGAAACTCCATCTTTGAGGCGAGATGTCACCTTTGTGTGGACAAGTCCATTGAATTCCTGTAATGAGCCAGATTTTGAAAAGTGAGAAAATCCATGCATTGCCATCTCGAGGTCAAGTGATTTGAGGAACTTTACGAAGATGCTATCTTCTGATATCTTGTTGGTTTTCTTTAGACCATAGAATGGTGTGACTAGCAATGTCAGCTTTGTTATGTCTAGATCTGAAAGTCGGTCATACGTCTTGACAATGTCGTCTTCGTAAATGGGTGATATATCATGAATTGAGAGAAGTACTGTCATGTCTTCTACAGTTTCAACTCTCTTTGGCAATACTAATCACCGATGTTTGGGATTGAACACAATATTATGTGTATGCCACCTTGAAAACTTATACGTCGAATCAGAACTACCGATTCCATTGTTTGTAAGCTAGATCAATGTCTTTGTCTGTAATTGTCTTCCTTCCAGTATGTTCGGTTATTTCAAACGCCCTTCGCGCAAGAGTTTCTCCTACCTCTTCTAGAATCTGTGCAAGCTTTTCAGCACCTTTATCACTCACTCGTCCGGCTCCAGCTTTTCTGATGAGACGGTCGATTGGGGCTACCGGGATGATGCGTTCTTTTCTTGATCGCGGCACGACCTTTTTACACCTCTAACTGCAATTTGCAGCCGTTATATACCGTTTTCTAGACCCAATTTCTTTAAGAACTTTGTATTACCGGAAAGAATTCTTCGAATGTTCAAAGGTTGAATATCGGGATTTCTTATCGGTTTTCAGGGAGGAAGGACAATTATAGGATGACATGTTATTTAGCCTCTCGGAGTACTAGAACTCGTGCATTTTTGAGTTCCTCCTTTAAAATTCCCAAATCCATAAGTTCTTCGCACGATGCAACCTTTTCTGGATCGGCTTGGACTGACGGGTATTTGGGATTTAGAGTACAACAAGATGCACCTTCGTTGGCAAACTTGTATGTTCCTAACTGTCTAGCTACACGCTCGATTTCGACCTTGTCATCTCCTGCATTTGGACGCAGTATTGGAAAATCAGTAACTGCTTGCTCAATCACACGCAAGTTAGCAGTTGTTTGAGAGGCTTGTTCTCCAATAATCTCACCAGTCACAATTGCATCTGCTTTCTCTTGAATAGCAATCTCACGAGCAATACGTAACATGTTTCTTTTGCAAAACAAGCAGGTCATCTTCTTAGGAGCGTGTTTCTGAGCTTCTTCAATATCCGGAGCATGAGGCACAATATACATCTTAACCTCGAAACCGTGGATGTAATCAGCCAAGAGCTGTGCTTGTTTCATAGCTATCTCTGAACATTGCTCATCTGCATATGGTGTGTTATCAAGATGCAAAAAGACTGGAATGCAACCTCTTTTCATGACCTTGTAGGCAGCGATTGGTGAATCGAGTCCTGTAGAAATGGTGCAGACTACCTTGCCCTGAGAACCAGTTGGCATACCCCCAACCCCCCTAATCGTCTGAGTGAAGATATGTGCATTGTCTTGACGAACTTCAACATAGATAGATTGCTCAGGATCTGTGAGGTTAACAGTAAGTTCCAATTCAGGAATTCCTTCAAGAATTCTTTCACCAAGATTTTTCCTAACATCTTGGCTAGAGAATGGATGTTCACCAATTCTTCTTGCATCAACTGCAAATGAGAGCCCTTTCTTGAACTCAGCTCTTGCTAGTTTTTCACCTGTCGCAAGAATCTTGTCCATCTCAGCTGCGGTTTCGACAACGGGTGATGTTGACACTACTCCAAAGACCGTTGCTGCAACCTCAGCAGCTCTGATGGCATCTCGTGTTATGATGTAGATTCTCCCATAGACAGAATAGACCTTATCAAAGTGGATTTCATTTTGACGTAATGCGGATTCTATATGACCAATTAGAAGGTTTGTCATTCGGCGTCGTGTCTGGGTGGACTTTATGCCAATCTCTCCAAAACGGATTATCACCAATGTATATTCAGCCTTTGTCAAAACACCCACCTGACAGATAGGTCCAGTTTGCTACACTTATGTATTTAGTCAAGTGTGTGTGAATGATAGTACACATCTATCGTCTCTTGATGAGTACGAGAGCCACTATGATGACGATAGCTGAACCTAGGGATATTGCTAGTAGGAGTGGAGAGTCAAACTGAATTCCTGGATTGTCAGTTGGGCTAGTTGTAGGTTCTGTGCTGTTTGTTGTGGCGGTTTCGCTTGTGGTTCCTGTAATGTCCGTTGTAGTAGTTGTACTTGGTGTTTCAGTCGTTGTTGTACTAGTTGTTGTAGAAAGAACGGTTTCGTTCAATGGATTACCTAGATAGAAGTCCTTCATTAGAGAGAAGATATCGGTGTTGTCGATCAAGAGGTCTTCATCTAAATCAGAGAAAGCTTCACCAAATGCATAGAGAGGGACAGGCCAATTAGTGTGATATGTAGCTGTCCAATCCACTGTGACATTATTTGCACGTTCTGCACGTAGGGTTCTCCTATCTTCCTCAGACAAGAGATCTCCAGGTAGCTCTGAGTTAAGATTATGGCTTATAACAACCAATCCTTCAGTTTCATGATCAGCGGTCACAATCAGAACAGTGTTGTTGTGGTCTGTGACATAGTCTATAGCAACATCTACAGCTTTGTCAAATGCAATTGTATCAAGAGCTGTCCTGACTTGATCTTCATCATGAGCAGCCAAATCAATTCTACCTCCTTCAACCAATAGGAAGAAACCATCAGAGTCCTGAGAGAGCAGTTCAATTGACTTATTGGTCATCTCTGCAATTGAAGGTTGTACTGAGTAATCACGGTCATATTCGTAATCCATATGATAACCAGCAAAGACCCCAAAAACTTGTCCTGAAGTTATGCTTGCAAGTTCAGTTCGATTATATATGACAGAATAGCCTTTTGATATCATTATAGAGATCTGGGTACTATCGAAGTAGTCTAAACCTCCTCCTAGTAGCACATCGACATCAGACTCTACAATCTGCTGTGCAATATCATCATAGTTGTATCGACTGTTCGTGTGGACCATGAAGCTTGCTGGAGTGGCATCTATAATACGACAGGTGGAAACTACTCCTGTGGACTTATTCTGTGTTTGTGCAAACTCCAATATTGTTTCTAGCGGCATCTGCGATGGATCCATTCCAAGATACCCTGTATTCGTCTTTGTTCCGGTAGCCATTGCAGTACCAGCCGCTGCTGAATCTGTTACAGCTGCGTTTGCTGCGTGAGTAGTGACAGATGCATTCCACTCTGAATCTTGCATATTAAGGGATCCAAGACCTCCAACTTCAACAAGTCGTGCCAGCTCGACGTGATTAAAACCCATTCCATCACCAATCATCAGAATAATGCTTAGTGGTTCATTATAGGCAGGAGTAAATTCCCCTACTGGTTTCATATTTGTGATGTGAGCTGAAGGAATTGACAAGAATGATATAATTAGTAGAATTATCAGAAACTTTGAGGAAGTGGGGGCAGCTCTCATGTGCGGTTACCAAATCTGTGCTGATTCCCTATGATATAAGGATTCAGGAGTAGACAAGGATACCAAGTGTTCATATTCTGGTTCGATATGCCATGCAATGTTCAAGATGAAAATAATAGGAGTCGATGTAGGAGGCACTTTCACTGATCTGATACTTGTTTGTACAGAAACTGGTGAACAGTATATACACAAAGTCCCATCAACTCCAGAAAACCAAGATATTGCAGTCACTCAGGGAATTACTGAAATTCTTGACACACATTGCATCAGTCCTCATGATGTGCATCTAATTATACATGGCACAACTGTTGCGACAAATGCAATGTTAGAGAGAAAAGGTGCAAAAGTTGTTCTTCTTACTACAAAGGGGCTTGAAGATGTACTTGAGATTGGTAGACAGAATCGAGAAGATATCTACAACCTACAAGCCACTAGGGCGAAACCGTTAGTGAGTAGAAAGAATAGAATCGGAGTAGAGGAGCGTCTTGATTCAGAAGGTAACATTATCATAGAGTTGAGTGACACGACGGTTGAAAATGTAGTTTCTAAAGCAATCAAGAAGCAGCCTGATTCAATAGCAATCTCTTTACTCTTTTCATTTCGAAATCAGAAACATGAGAAGAAGCTAATTCAATCTCTTCGGTCATTTTCAGAGTTGTATATTGCAGCATCATCAGATGTCCTTCCAGAATTTAGAGAATTTGAACGCACTTCTACAACTGTACTGGAGGCATATTTAGGACCTCTTGTAGCGGGATATCTTCAACGTCTAAGTACTTCAGTATCAAAAATCTGTCCCAATAGTAGATTGGCAGTCATGCAGTCAAATGGGGGCACAATGCTAGCATCTCAAGCAGAAGGGAGGGTGATTGGTCTTGCTATATCAGGTCTTGCAGGAGGAGCCATTGGGGGATGGGAGATATCTAAGCACTGGAAAGTTCCTAGAGTTATAACAATCGATATGGGTGGAACCAGCTGTGACATAAGCGCAATTTCAGGAAATATAATTGTAAGACCAGATAATGAAGTGGGGGGATTACCAATCCGTGTGCCATCTGTTGATGTTAAAACAATTGGAGCGGGAGGTGGTAGTATTGCATGGATTGACAATGCAGGGGTGCTTCATGTTGGTCCCCAAAGCGCTGGTGCTTCACCAGGTCCAGCGGCTTATGGAAAAGGAGGTACAGAAGCGACTGTTACTGATGCAAACCTAATTCTTGGTCGTTTGAGTCCCGACTATTTCCTAGGTGGAAATGTGAGTCTAGATTTGAATCAGGCACAAGATTCTGTTTCTAAAATATCCTCAATGCTTGACTTATCACTGGAAGATACTGCGCTAGGTATTATCAAAATTTCAACAGCAAATATGGTTCAAGCTATTCGTGAAGTCACAGTGGAACGAGGAACAGATCCGAGGAGTTACATCCTAGTCCCATTTGGAGGAGCTGGCCCCACCCAAGCTGTAGACATCGCTGAAGCACTTGATATCAATGCAATATTAATACCGCCATATCCAGGCATAACTTCAGCACTTGGTCTTGTTTCTACTAATCTTCGAGTAGATCTCATGAAGACCACCCTGGTTTCAGCACAAAGAGAAAATCAAGCGTTCATTTTAACAACATTCGAGAGCCTAATCAATGAGGCGGAACAACGACTTGTTAGTCAAGGAGCGTCCAGAGAGGATATTCAATACACGTGGAAAATTGACATGAGATATGCTGGTCAATCCCATGAGCTCATGGTTAGTCTTCCAAATAAACATGAGAAAATTGTAGAGAGTTCCATTGATATTTTCGAACATAATCATCATGAGTCATTTGGGTATATTATGAATAAGAGAGATATAGAGTGGGTTACTGCAAGAGTCGTTGCAGAGGCTCATTCTGGTGAGTTCCACCCAATAAGGCACTTGGTTAAAACTGATGCTGAACCTATTTGTGAGCGTTCAATTTTGGTAGAAGACGGTTCCAGAGTTAAGGCGGATGTTTTTCGACGCTGGGAACTTGGGATTGGGCAGGTCATTAATGGACCAGCAATTATTGAGCAACTCGATACTACGAGCTACGTGGGATTTGGTTGGTCTGCAACGATGGAGAACGATGCTGTAATCTGGATGAGGAGAAACAAGAAATGATTGAAGATCCAATCACCTTTGAAGTGATCAAGAATGCCCTCATATCTAGCGCTAGAGAGATGAGTCAAGCACTACAGAGAACAGCCTTTAGTCCAAATATTAAGGAACGTCGTGATTGTAGTTGTGCACTGTTTGACAGAGATGGAAAACTCGTCACCCAATCAAAGGACATACCTGTTCATCTTGGAGCAATGCCAATGTCTGTGAAAGCCTGCATCAAAGAACTTGGCAACAGACTAATCGAGGGAACAATGGCTTTAGTGAATGACCCATACTCTGGAGGTTCTCATCTCCCAGATCTAACACTAGTTGCGCCTGTATACTATGATCATAAAAGAGTTGCATTTACTGCGAATCGTGCACATCATGCAGATATAGGTGGTGAGAGCCCGGGTTCGATGCCAGGAGTTTCGACTTCAATTCATGAAGAGGGTATCATAATCAAACCACGTATCGTTGTAGTTGACAACATGCTTCAACAAGAGAA
>SMTZ1_10008905_pt1 | contig 11522 bp, 10 predicted proteins | sample DeeMarSWOR136_30_FD_25667 | JGI IMG/M metagenome (IMG submission 25667)
TGTCGTGGCTCCGCCAAATCCATGATTTGTCTAACTTCATCTATGCAGAGCAAGGGCTCGCCGCCGTAAAAAGTCAAAACGCAGTCTGGGTCTTCACGGCAAAACTTGGCTAACGACGCAAAGTTGTAATCTACTTTCTTGGGCAAAGCGTAATCTACGTCGAAATCGTTGAAGTCGTCGTCAAAATCCTCAAGCGACTCGCCGAAACAGTACCTGCATTGCAAATTGCACGCAGTCGTCAGCACCACGTGAAAGAACATGCTTTGGTTCTAAAGCGAAAAGGTGCTTAATAGTATTTTTCCGCTTCCTCCAAAATTTTCTCGAATTCTGGGTTCGTCTCGATTTCTACTCCGTTCCCATTTTCCCGCTGGGCTTTCTCAGTTTCCTTTTTCTGGGTTTTCTCCACTTCTTTTTGGGCTTTCTCGACATACTTCTTCAGTTCGAGCTCTTTTATCGTTTTTTCAGGCAAAGTCTCAGGGGCATAAACCACAGGCAAAACAGCCAAAAACAAGAAAAATGCTGCGAAAGAAAAAACAGCAAACTTATCAGTCACAGTTGCAGCCACAAGTGAGCCGAGAGAGATGCGTGTAAAGTTTGAAAGAAGATATGGTAAAGAGCCTAGGATATAATATTTTTCGCTGTTTTGTCCTTGAGCAAGGTCGCCCCATACGGTAACTAAGAATATTGTTGAGAAGATTCCCCAAGCTATTCCATCAACAATTATGTAAAACCACCATCCAAAAAAGCTCTCGGGAACAAATCCTAGAATAGCGTAGCCTAAACCCAAAAGGACAAAACCTGCTAAGGTCAAACGTTTTCTTCCTACAGAATCAGCGAAAAATCCGCCAATAACAGCGACCGTTCCTGCCAATAGATTTTCGAGCATCGTTGAAAAACTAACGAATGTTTCCGGAAAGAGGTTCTGGCTAGCTGGAAGAGCCAAGTCATTCACAAGCGAAAACATGAGCCAAGGGACGAAATACAAAAGGAAAGGTCTGTCTGAAATAATGGCGCGATAGGGTCTGAAATAATGGCGCGATAGGGCAACCTAGTTTTCTGGTCAATTGGTTTTTCCTTTGGTTTCAAGAGAATAAGAATTATAAGACCTAGAGATCGCCATGTTAATAGACCTATAGATATGAGGATAGCATCGGCGCCTCCAATGCTTTTAAGCAGAAAGAACCCGATGCCAATAGAAAGAATAATCATTCCGCTTAATCTTGCACGATTTCCTGTTTTTGTGACTGCTGAATAATACCCCATACATATGGGCATGCCTAACCCAAAGTAAAAGCCTAGAGAAGTGGCCAGAAACATGAGACCTGTAAATGATGTGTTGTTGATTGCAATAGGTAATAAGGAAAAGATTATCCCTGCAGACATCCAACAAAGGAGAAAGTTCATTCGGCGCTTATACTTGTTTATGAAGAAAGAACCAAGTAACGCTGATAGTATTATTCCCAAGAAATTGATTCCAAAAATAACCGCAGATTCAGCAATGGAGAGATCCATATTAGTAACCATGTTAGTAACAGTGTCTGCTAGGAAGCTGAATGCGCAAGTATACCAAACGAAAGCGTTCGCTACTAAAATTATGGCTACCGCTGCAACCTTAGGGGTGACTCCTATTCTTTGAGCAAATCCTTTCATGCCCATTACTATCGCATGAATTGACTTACCTCCGAATTATAGTTAAGTGTTAAGAATTCTGAAACAAGATTTCATGTAAGCAAACAGCAAAATTTTTAAGTAGAACTGTAGTACACATATACAGAATTGAGAAGGGAAAGGAGATGGCAAAGCGAAAGAGGTCTGCGATTAGACGTTGGGGCGGATGGTAGACACACGGTAATTTATTAGCATTCTGACATCACCATTAGCAGTAGCTTCGCATCATTTTTTGCCTTGCAATGTTGAATTAAAAATCTATTTAGTTCTTCTTTAGCTATTTGGTGCATTTCTTTCGTGAGTTCTTGAATTTCCTCAGAATTCAAAATCATTTTGGAAATCTTTTTTATTTCTTTTTTTGTCAATTTCGAATTTTTAATAGGCGTTTTGACTTTTTTCCGTATCTGTGGGTTTTGAAGAGCATAGAGCAATGGGAGAGGCGGACACTCGTTCAACAGTCTATTTTGCAATTCTGAAGTGTCCCGTATATCTTCGAATTCATCCTTAATTGTCGACAAGATGCCGATGGTTCTTCCATAATTGCTTAGGGATTCAAGAGTCTCTTCGTCAGCGTCTCCCAAAATGCCTCCAATCCTGCACATCATCTCGGCAATTGATCCCTTCAACCTGATTACTTCGAAATATTCTCTTGGTGTTATGGCAGCTTTCGCCATTAACCGTATTTCATCTGCTTCTGCTTTGCTTATTTCAAAAAAGGCTTCGGGTAATAAAGTTATAATTGCTTTTCTCTGCCTTTCCGTGAGATACTCGCATTCATTATGCAAGAGTGTTAATCCCTGCACTAGAAGTGCGTCTCCCACGAGAAGTGCGGTTCCGCTGCCAAACTCTCCAAAAACCGTTTTCTTAGAATACTTGGTTTTTGACTTGTCTATAAGGTCGTCGTGAATGTCACCTGCGGATGTTATATGTACCATTGCTGCGCTTATGGCTTCCATTTTTTCGTTTTTTCCACCGCTAGCTTCACATGCAATAGAAACTAAAGCTGGAAAAAGCGGTAATACATCTGGAAGAGTTACGTTAGCATAATATTTTAAGGCAGAAGAGACAACTCCGCCGTCGTATTGTAATGATAAAATTTCCTTCATAGCTTTTTCCATGGCGCCTCTGCCTCTTTTATCAATAATGCGTAAAGCTGTCTCTGTTTGGTTCGATTTTGAGCGCATGTTCTTATGTTGTAATCTCATTGCGTATTTCTTCTTTTGGGTTGATGTTCCCAACCGAAAGCAAAACTCTTAATAGCCTACGGCTTAATTCAACAGTTTCATGAGCCAAACGAAGCAAATCGAAGAGAAATGGCAAGCTAAGTGGGAAAAAGCCCGTATATTCGAGGCTGATCCTGACCCGAAAAGAAAGAAGCTTTTGGTTACTTTTCCTTATCCTTACATGAATGGACCCCTTCATGTAGGTCACACTTTTACTGCTACAAGAGTTGATGTTTACGCGCGTTTTAAGCGCATGCAAGGTTACAATGTGCTTTGGCCATGGGCTTGGCACTGGACAGGGCAGCCCCTTTTGGGTGCGAGCGCGCGGGTTGCGAAGGGCGACGAGGCGTTTACACGCGTTTTGCGAGAAGTTGACGGCGTCCCCGAAGATGAGCTTAAAAAGTTTGTTGATCCACTTTATATGGCTCAATACTACACCAGTGAGGGTCGTCTTGTTGCTAAGCGCATAGGTTTCTCGGTTGATTGGCGACGCGAGTTCAACACGATTTTGCCGGCCTACCAAAAGTTTATTGAGTGGCAGTACACACGCCTAAAAGAGAAAGGTTACGTAACAAGAGGGACTCATCCCGTTGTATGGTGCCCAAAAGACAAAAGCCCCACAGGCGATCACGACCGACAAATAGGTGAGGGTGTCACACCTGAAGAATACACGCTAATAAAATACAAGCTTAACAACAAGACATTCTTGCCTGCAGCAACGTTCAGACCTGAAACGATCTATGGCATAACCAATATGTGGATAAACCCTGAGGCCTCGTACGTCGAGGCTCAAGTTAATGGGGAAAACTGGATAATAAGCCAAGAAGCCGCGGAAAAACTCAGAGAGCAGAAACGTGCAGTGACGATAAAATACGTGTTCAAAGGCAGAGAATTAATTGGCAAAACTTTTGAAAACCCAATTACAAAAGCAAAGTTTTTAATATTACCAGGTTGGTTTGTCGATCCGAAACAAGCCACGGGCATAGTTTATAGTGTGCCCGCCCATGCGCCCTATGACTGGCTTGCCCTCAAAGACTTGCAGGAAAAACCCGAAGTGCTGAAGGATTTTGGCGTTAACCCTGAGATATTGAAGGAGATCAAGCCTATTTCGATAATCAGCGTGGAAGGTTTGGGCGAGTGGCCAGCCGTTGAAATAGTCGAGCAGATGGGCATAACAGATCAGAACGATCCACGCGCAGACGAGGCCACGAAGGCTTTGTACAAGAAGGAGTTTCACGCTGGAGTGCTCAAACAGAACTGCGGACCTTACTCTGGAAAAACGGTTAGAGAAGTCAAGGATCTGCTTATACGTGATTTCAAGAAACTCGGCATCGCTGACAGCATGTATGACCTGCCTGACCCTGTAGTTTGCCGGTGCATGACACCGTGCATAGTTAAGATACTGTCGGACCAGTGGTTCCTAAACTACTCTGACCAAGCGTGGAAGGATAAAGCCAAAGAAGTCGTAGCCCAGATGAAGATCTACCCTGACACTGCAAGACAGTGGTTTATTACAGTTATTGACTGGTTGAAGGAATGGGCTTGCGCCAGAACCACAGGATTCGGAACACCGTTGCCGTGGGGCAGAGGTTGGATCATCGAAACCTTGAGCGATTCCACCATTTACATGGCGTTCTACACCATATACAGACATATACGCCAGCACGGTATAAAAACCGAAGCGCTGACGCACGAATTCTTCGATTATATTTTTTATGGAATAGGTAGCGAGGGTACTCTCAGCAAAGCTTCAGGAGTTAGCGCTGAAGTCTTGATGGAGATGCGAGAGGAATTCCTCTACTGGTATCCCTTTGACCTTAGAGTTTCAGCCAAAGAACTTGTTCCGAATCATCTTACATTCTGTATATTCCATCATGCTGCATTGTTCCCTCAGGAGCAGTGGCCACGCGCTATAGGCGTGAACGGTATGCTGATGATAGAGGGTAAACAGATGCATAAGTCAAAAGGTAACTTTGTGACCATGAAGAACGCTGTGGAGCGTTATGGAGCTGACGCCACGCGGTGTGCGCTTCTATTGGGTGCCGAAGGCATGGATGATCCTGATTGGAGGGACGAGAATGCCGCAGACATTAAAGGCAAGCTAGAGGCTCTGCATAATCTTGCTTTGGGCATAATTGAGACAGCTAAGAGCGATGAGATCGCGCATATGGAGAAGTGGCTACTCAGTAGACTACAGCAGCGCATTACAAATGTCACTAAAAATCTTGAAGAGATGAAAACTAGAACAGCTGTGGAGATTGCGCTTTTCGAAGTATGGAATGACTTTCGCTGGTACGCTCGAAGGACAGGAAAAACTAGTACAAATGTGGTTTGTGAGGCTTTGGAAGTGTGGCTTAGACTTATGGCACCCTTTGCGCCTTACGTGTGCGAGGAGTTGTGGAGTGTGAGTGGAAAAGACACATTCATTTCTTTGGCTAAGTGGCCGCAGGCTAACGAGGGAAAAGTGGATGCGCTTGCAGAAGAACTGGAGAACCTGCTCACTGACTTGGTTGATGATACGTTAAACGTATTAAAAGCCACGAAAATTACGCCTTCCCGGATTTGCTATTACTCGGCTGCTGGTTGGAAGTGGAAAGTGTACCGCATTCTGTTGGCGAGAGCAATTGAGGGCGAGATTAAAGTGGGGGAGGTTATGAAGGAACTCGCAAAAGACTCAACATTAGGGGAGAAGATTAAAGATGTTGCCAGATTCTTTCCGAAAATTTTGAAAGCTTTAAGCAAGTTGCCCATCGAAAGAAAAAAGCGACTCGTAATAGTTGAACTTTCAGGCGAAAAGGAATTCATTGAAAGTGCCTTGGGCTTTCTTGAGGAAAGGTTTGGTTCCAAAGTTGATGTTTACGGGGAAGAGGATGAGGGTCGTTATGACCCTAAATTGCGAGCAGCGTTAGCTGTTCCAGGTCAACCTGCGATCTATATAGAATAAGAAAAAAGGTATCTGGAATTTATTATGCCTACAAAACAGCGAAGATATGCGTTGAAATCAAAACATGCCAAGCACCTTCTGAACGAAGTTACTGAAAGACTAAAGGTAAATATAGCTGCCATTTTTGGTTCTAATGCAAACGTTGAAGTCGTCATAGCTGCTTTCGGCAAAATTTATCTAGTAAACGGCAAACCATTGTTCTTCAAAGCTGGAGAGGCGCTTCTGCCGACGCTGATTTTTCAAGAGTTCACCTTGGAGGCACCAAAAATTGTGGTTGACATGGGAGCTGTTCCTTATGTGTGCAATGGCGCTGATATTATGGCGCCTGGAATCGTTCGTGTTGAAGGCGAATTCGGCAAGGGCGCGTTGGTTGTGGTTGTAGACGAGAAGCATGGAAAACCGCTTGCCGTAGGAGAAAGTTTTTATGACTCAAAAATCGCTAGGAACACAAAACAAGGGGCTGTCGTCAAGAATGTTCATTTTGTAAGTGATAAATTCTGGAATTTCTCCAAAGCGTTGACAGATTAGCAAATTCCTTGTGACAATTTATAGTTACTTTCAGGACTTTTCGTTTTTTGGCTGCTTATGGTTTTTTGAAGTAAACAAGAAAGGTTGTTCAGCCGACTGCTATAATCACTATTATAATTGTAGACCTCCAATTCCGCTCACCACCTTTAAATAACTGGTATGCATGTGAAAGCCACTATGAACCTATAGCTTTATAATTAAGCAACCAAATGTTTCGGTTCCAAGGAGGCAAAAAGCTTCGTTTGCTGTTGGTCACATAGGGCTAGCATATCTGCTAGCAAAAGCATCAGGAAAAATCCTAAAAATTAACTTTAATATACCTTTGGTCTTGGTTCTTTCAATAATACCTGACATCGACATAATCTTCGAGATTCTTCTCAGCTTTCAGATACATCGAGGTCCAACACATTCAATCATGGCTACCGTTTTAGTTTTCATACCTGTTTTCATCATCTACCGCCAAAAAGCAACACCATATTTCGTAGCTTTAGCTTCCCATTCTCTGATAGCAGATTTTTTCACTGGTGGCCAGATTCAGCTGTTTTGGCCTTTGTCCACAATAGAACTCGGACTGCCTGAATTAGGATTTCCCGACATTAGAATAAGTGGCCCAATAAACATCACACTCGAACTCACAATATTTGCCATAGCAACAATAATCATGTTCAAAACCCATGATATACATGCTTTTTTCCGGAAAACCAAAATAAACCTTATTTTAACTATCCCGATATTCACGGTTTTGCTGCCAACATTCGTAGCTTACCCATTACACGTTCCCTTCATGCTGGTCCTGCCGCACCTATTTTACTTAGTGCTGTTTGCAATTGCAGTTTTAATTTCGCTTAAACGCATTTTCCAATAGAAAAAAATAGAATAGCATTCTCATACTGCTTTTTAGTCTTGTTTGCTCTATCTCCTACTTAATTTTGTATACAGTCTCTTTAAGATCCAATTACGCTGATTGTTAAAAGAGTTTGACCAAGACATTCTTAATCACAAATAGCTTTCATTTTAGCCTGATTGTATATGGGATTAGAATTTGGAAGTTGGATAATTTTATCATTTTTATCATAAAAACAACAGTTGAAAAAGTGTTGTCGAACAAAGCATTTTAGAAAGAACAATCAGTTTTTTGTTCTTGGTGGGCCGGACCGGATTTGAACCGGCGATCTTCTGCACGTCAAGCAGAATGTTGAGCTTCTTTCAGAAAAGAATCTCAGGCAAGAATTGGAGCTTTGATGGAGAATTTCTTTGATTTTATGGTTGTAGATTTGAAGAGAAGCGAGAGAACAGCCAAAGAGAAAGTTTGGTATATCGAGAAAATCCTAAAAGTTGTAACAAAGAATCTCTCAGAGATTTCAAGAGACGATATTCGAAGTTATCTCAAAGGCTTGAATAATGTTGGAACTGCTACTTATTCTAATACACTCAAGAGTTTGAAAGTGTTTTTCCGAGATTTCCTCAATAAGCCCGACATTGTAGAAACTTTCAGGTTTCCAAAACAAAACTACAAGCCAAAAAACATACCTTCAAGAGAGGCATTAAAGAATTTTTATGAAGCTCTGTCTTCAACAAAAGAGAAGGCTCTGTTTTTACTGTATGCTTCAAGCGGTCTAAGACGTATGGAAGTCTTGAACTTATCCATTACAGATATTGATTTTCAAAATAGGATGATTAAGCCAAAGCCTCATTCAGGAGATACTGAGAAGACGTGGCTCAGTTTCTTTAACGAAGAGACATCTCAAATTCTAAAGCAATACTTAGAGACTAGAAAGGATAACAATACTAAACTGTTTCCAATGTCAAACAAGGAAAGCCATAGCCTTTGGAATGAAGCAAAAACCAAGACAGGGTTGATTATTACACCTCAGAGATTAAGAGAATGGTTCTGTTGCGAGATGGTTTCTAAAGGTGTAAGCGATAGCTATGTTGATTCGTTTTGTGGAAGAATACCCAGAAGCATTCTTGCGAAGCATTATTTGGATTACTCACCGGAAAGGATGAAGGAAGTTTATGATAAGGCGAATTTGAAGATATTAGCGCAAAAAGAAGAATAAAACGGCATAAATGACGTAGGCGACAGTCCAAAGCAAAAGAATATTTGCGCATTGACGCAAGAACAATGTATAAGGTTTTTTCTCTTCAGAAAACTTTTCTATTTCATCATCGGATAACCTTTTATGTAGCCAACCTAACCGAGGCAAATTATCATTCACATAGGAAAGCAAGCTTGTTTCTTTATTCACTTTCATTCGTCTTTCGAGAAACTGGATTTGGACACCTATCTCACCTATCCTAACAATCAAATAAAATGAAGCTAAGTAAAATAGAAGAAAAATAGCAAAAACGTAAAGCCAATACTCAAGAATAGCTTGCAAGAATTGCGTTCTTATCAAAGACATAGAGGCAATGAAAAGAGAGATAATAGCAAGTGTGGAAGAAACTGCTCCATTCCAAATTCTTGAAGTGTGCGAATACCAAGCTATGATACTCTCTTGATACATTATGGTTTTATTATCTTGGGTTGAAGCCATTTCGATTAGGATAATTTGGATGAGTTTCTACAAGAGTTTTATGTAGATTACCAAACATGAATAATTATTTATCAAACCCAAACGTAAGAGCCGATTAATGAACACGAAAAAAGCATGCTTTTTCAAGGTAGAAGCCCCAGAAACGTTTTGGCTAAGCATTATACGCGTCAAGTAATAAGGCTGCTCAGAGAAATCTATGATAAAGCAAATTTGAAAATATTTTATTCATAGAATAATAGACATAGTTTCATGCTTTGGCGAACTCACATTCGCATTGTCAATGAAGTCTTGCATAGTTTAGGAATCTCCAATTCATCCCAAGAAGCTCAGCGGATGCGCGATGGAGTAATTATGCCAGATAAGTGGAAGGATTTTCCTCATCATCATGGAAAAGCGACTGTTACAGCAGATTACATTCAAAGGGCTAGACGCTTTTTCTTGAATGATAATCTTGGTGACGCTTGCTATTGCTTAGGAATTGCACTGCATTACGTTCAAGATTATTACACTTCTTTGTCAGCTCGTTCTCAAAAGCATCAAAATTGGGAAGAACAAATGGACAAAGCATATTTCAATAATAATCTTCGGGTGCTTGTGGAAAGAGCTTTTCCTGAAGGGGATAGACGAAGAGGCATGTACACATGGTATGTCGATGTTTTCTCACGAGGAGTTGAAGGAAGGAATGCAACTATTAAACTTGCCACTTTGGAAGGCCCTGGCTTTGTAAATAGAAGGTATAGGATATGGGGTAAACCCTATGTTGATGTCAATTTAGCCTTAAAAGCAAGTTCCCTAATCGTTAAATCGGTTTTTTCTCCGAAAACCTCAATGCAACTCAATAAGAAACTAGAGAATCTTGCTGAAGAATGCAAAATGAAAATGCAGGAAAGCGAAAATGGTTCGGTGGATTTCCTTTTGGAATTATCAAAGAGAAAAAGAGATTTGAAAAACAAGAGAAAGAAAAACGGTTTACTCCAAAGAATAAAAGGATTAATCCTTGCGCTTCAAATTAGAAAAACAATGCTTCAGATGGATAGTGCTTTGAAGAAATACAAAGATAGAGTACATTTAAGAAAGGTTTTAAGCGATTATGAAGTAACCGTCGAGAGATTGACATTGCCCAATTCTGATTGGTACCTGTTTAATGTTCCAATTATCGGATTAGGTTGTGTAGAAGAAAAATAAGTCCCTTTGAGGAACTGCAAAGCAAAGAAAAATTGGACGCGAGTTAAGCTGTTCAGAAAACCAAAATAGGCTTTTTCTAATATTAGATTCTGAGGTGGTTGATATTGAAAGAATGGAAATGTGTGTTAGTAGGACATCATGACAATGTTGGCAAAGCAATTGAAGAATGGGAAAAGGCGGGTTGGCGTCTGCACACTTACGCTTGTGCGGGTAATGCGGCAGTAGCCTTAGGCACAAATCATTACTTGCTATTTGAAAAAGGTGAATAGAAACCAAAATAGCCTTCCTATATAGGTAGTTAGAAACTGTTGAAGCTGAATAATTTCTCAACTTGTTTCTTCTTTCTCGGTTTTGGTTGTTCGGCAGGATAGCCAAGGGTTAGCAGCGCAACAAATTTCCATTTATCAGGGATTTTCAGCAATTTCTTTATTTCTTTTTCGTTACAACCTCCTATCCAACATGATCCGACTCCTAAAGCCCACGCGGCAATAACCATGTTTTGCATTGCTATTGTGGTGTCAACAACAGCCCATTTTCCAGTTAAAAGCGATTTTACGTCTGCGCAGCCAACAATAGCTACTGGTGCGTATTTTACAAATCGATTAATCAGATTATCGCACAAGTCTTTCATCATATGATTATCATTTACAACTACGAAACGAATAGGCTGTCTATTAGCAGCTGAAGGCGCCTGTCTGCCAGCCTCAAGAATTTGCTGCAATACTTTTTCAGGTATATCTTTGCTTTCATAGCTTCTAATACTCCTTCGATTAAGTACTAAATCGATTAGAGACATGAAACCTCATATTCTCCTAAAATTCTTCTTTATATTTTCAAAATAAGCTCTTTAATTAAGTTTATGAATAGATCAGAGTTGAGATTGAGAGGCTGTGGGCAGAACACTGCACTCTTTAAAGATTAAGGACGCACTAACAAAATAAGCATGCTTTTCAAGGTTTGCTTAGGTTGAAACAGATTTATGATGGGGTGAATTTGGAGGTTTTAACTTTCGTAAATTACGAACTATTTTAGAAAGCAAAAATAGATTTACATTTCTATCTTCTCTGCTGGAGTCGTGTTTGGATTATGTTTTATTGATTTTCTCCATCTCGCCAAACCCAATAGCTTAGCAAGACTAGAGCAAAGGATGTAATTAATGATTGCCCTAGGAATAAAGCTGTGCCTGCACCCATACTGCGAATTTCACTAGCTGGGATGGAATAGTATGCTATCAATCCGAAAAGGAAGTTTGCCAAGAAGATGAGGAAGGCTATTACTCTGACACTCATTCTGTTCACTGAAACATAGTATTATGAACTTCATTTTTTAAAATTTGTGAAATCCCAATAAGCACTTTATGAATTTTAAAAGCATGCTTTTTTCTAAAGGTTTCTGGTGATTCACCAGCTTAAATGCTCAGAATAATCTATGATAAGG
>SMTZ1_10029871_pt1 | contig 11521 bp, 10 predicted proteins | sample DeeMarSWOR136_30_FD_25667 | JGI IMG/M metagenome (IMG submission 25667)
AACTCTTGTATGTTTTCCCTATTGGTCGGATGTCGGGCAGAGTCGCCCGACACCCCATCCACATCAGTGTTGAAATCCGCCGGTCACAGAGTGGTGCCGAATTGTTTTTGCTACCCGACCAGCACTCTCTCCAGCCGTCTTACCAGGTAATCGATCTCTTCTTCGTTGATGATCAGCGGCGGAGATATCCGGATTGTGTGGCCGTGACTGTCGTTGGCAAGTACGCCATGTTCTAACAGTTTTCGACAATACTGCATGGCATCGCCGTTCTTGACTTCAATTCCGATAAACAGGCCCTTGCCGCGCACTTCTTTGACATGCTCGGACCTGGCGCAGACCTCTTCGATCTTCTTCTTCAGAATTGCGCCCATCTTTGCTGCTCGACCGGGAAGGTCTTCATCGATCAGAATATCAAGCGCCGTGCATCCTGCCACACAGGCCAGCGGGTAGCCGCCGTAAGTGGAGCCGTCTCGGCCGGGATAAAAGGCCATATCCATTAGCCTGGTGTTGGTCACCAGGACTGACATCGGAACCAGCCCACCCGAGATCGCCTTGCCGAGAACCAGCGCGTCAGGGACGACATTCTCATGCTCGAAACAGAACATCCTGCCGGTGCGACCGAGACCGACCTGGATTTCATCGAATATCAACAGCAGGTCATTATCGTCGGCTAGCCTGCGACAGTCACCCAGGAAACCTTCCCGCGGGATATTCATTCCCCCTTCGCCCTGCATCGGCTCGATCAGAATAGCACAGGTGTTCTCGTTGATCGCATTCCTCACCGCTTCAGTGTCACCATAAGCCACATTGACAAAGCCGGGGGTCAATGGGCCGAAACCTTCGCGGTATTCCTCAGAGCTTGAGAAGGACACGGCTGTGATAGTCCGGCCGTGGAAGTTGTTGCCGGCCACGATGATCTCCTGTTTGCCGTCGGGGATGTTCTTCTGTTTGTAGCCGTAGGCGCGGGCCAGTTTGATCGCGGTCTCAACCGATTCTACGCCGCCGTTTTTGGGCAAAGTCCTGTTGCCGGTGGCGCCGAACCGAACTCCGAGCTGCGGGACCAGGTTGGAGATTTTGTCGAGAAACATCGCCAGCGAGTCGGTGTAGACAACGTTGGAAATAACAGAACCGTACTGGCCGTCGACAGCGTCCTTGATTGCCTGAACCATTTTCGGATGGTGGTGGCCCTGGTTAGCGGCCGAGTAGGCGGCTAAGCAGTCCAAGTATTTGTTGCCTTTGTCGTCATAGAGCCAGCAGCCTTCGGTCTTGCGGACCACAAGGTCGATCCGTTTATAATGTTGGGCGCCACTGATATGTACCTGATCCAGAGTCTGCTTATCAGAAAGCTGAGAATAGCCGACAGCGGGATTGATTTTAGTGGTTTTTGCGGTGTTGGTTGTCATACTTCTATCCTCGTACTTACGCTAATTCGCTCTAACGCGATAGCCGTTTACTATAACACTTTAAAACGGGCCGTCAAGGCCTCCCGGGTCGCTACGCCGACCCTTGCCTCTTGTTTTATAACGCTTTCGGCGAGAGTTTGGCTCCCTTGAAGGACCGCTTTTGGGTGTCAGCATAGGCGGAATAAGATTATATTGTCACTGTGACAGAACGCCTTCCAAACTAACATGATAGCCGCCAACGACATCAAACAGTTAGCCGGTCGAGCCGGGTTTGACCTTTGCGGCATTGCTGCTGCCGACGTGATTCCGGAAGCTCAGGACCGGTTCCGTTGGTGGCTGGATCAGGGATATCACGCTGGCATGGCCTGGCTGGAACGGAACGTGGAAAGACGAACCGACCCCGGACAGCTCGGCATCGACGCGCGCTCGGTCATCATGCTCGGCCTGAACTACCACCTGCCGAACAGTGACACCGTGCCGCCCGGCCACGGTCGCGTGTCCCGCTACGCCCGCGGACGAGACTACCACAAAGTAATCGGGGGGATGATAAAGCGTCTCCTGAAACTGATCCATACGCGTTTTCCCGAGGCGACCAAGCACGAATTCAAGTGGTGGGTTGATTACGGGCCGTTTCTCGAGCGCGCTTACGCCTCCCAGGCCGGTCTCGGTTTCCTGGCCAAGAACGGCCTGCTGATCAACCGTCAGTTCGGGTCGTGGTTCTTCCTGGCGGAGATTGTGACCACTCTGGAGCTTGAACCGGATGATCCCAGGGCGGTCAATCACGGCCGTTGTGGCAAGTGCCGCCTGTGTATCGATGCCTGCCCGACCGGGGCGATTGTGGCCGACGGCGTGGTCGATTCCAGCAAGTGCGTCTCGTACCTGACGGTCGAGCGCCCGCGCCAGATCCCGGCCGAGCTGGCCTCCAAAACGGGGAATCTGATTTTCGGGTGTGACATTTGCCAGGAAGTCTGCCCGCACAACGGCCGGGCGAAAATGACCAGCCACGGCGACCTGACCGCGGCCAAAGGGGTGGGGGAGTTTCTTTCCTGTGAGCGGGTGCTCTCACTTGAGACACGGGAGCAGTTCCTCGAGTTGACGGCCGGCACCGCGCTGACCCGCCCCGGCCTGGAGGGGCTTCAGCGCAACGCGCGCGTAGTGCGACAAAACAAACGGTAGTGTTGCTTAAGCAGAACTGCTTGAAATGCCCGCCCGCAGCTTCACCAATCCGGGGGTTGATTCCGGCGCGAGAATGTGTAACATTGCCGCATGGCCAGACTCGCACCTTCGGTCCTTGGGGCCGATTTCGCCCGGCTCGGTGAGGAAATCGCCGGCGCCGATCAGGCCGGGGTCGATATCCTCCACCTCGACATCATGGACGGCCACTTCGTGCCCAACATTTCCTACGGCCCGGCGATCGTCAAAACCATCGACCGGCTCACCGACAGCTATCTCGACGTCCACCTGATGCTGACCGAGCCGGAGAAGTACTTCGAGGACTTTGTTGAGGCCGGGGCCGACAGCATCACGTTCCACCTCGAAGTTCACCCCGACCCGACCGAGTGCGCCCGGCGGATCAAGGCGCTGGGAGTGGAGGCCGGGATTTCGATCAACCCGGACATGCCGGTCGAGAAAGTGTTGCCGTACCTTAAGAGTTTCGACTACCTTTTAGTAATGTCGGTTTTCCCGGGGTTTGGCGGTCAGGGGTTTATCCGGGACGCTCTTGTTAGCGTGCGGACGGCGCGGGACTTTATAGTAAAACATGGTCTGAAGACACAAATCGCAATCGATGGCGGTATCGACGGCAACAACGCGGGCGAAGTGGTCGCCGCCGGAGCGGATATTCTCGTAATGGGGTCCGCCTTTTTCGGGGCGGCCGACCGCGCCGCGCTGGTGACGCAGGTGGCCGCGCTCAAGTGAGTCTTCGGGCCAGGGAGATATGATGAAATCGGGAACGATGACGATATCGTCCGGCCGCCTGGCCAAAGCGTATGAGCAGGTGGTCCGTAAGGGGATCAGAGATGGGGTGGTGCCGCGCATCATGGCGCGCGACGCGGCGGTCTTCACCAGGGCGCCGGCTGTGCGCAAGTTGATATCCGACCGTTTAGGCTGGGTTGACTCAGCCACCCTGATGAAACGGCGGGTGGCGGGGATAGAGAAGTTCGGTCGCGAGGTTACCCGGGCCGGTTTCCGGCATGTCGTCCTGATGGGAATGGGGGGGTCATCGCTCTGTCCCGACCTGTTCCGTCTGATGTGCAGGCGCAGGGACGGGTTGAAGTCGTTCGATGTCATCGACTCGACCGACCCGGCCGCGATCCGGGCGGTGGCGCGAAAAATCGACCCGAAAAAGACACTGTTCATGGTTGCCTCCAAATCCGGCGGCACGGTCGAGACCCGCTCGCACGAGGCTTACTTCATCGGCCTGCTCAAAGAGACCGGTGTCAGCAATTTCGGCCGCAACTTTGTCGCGATTACCGACAGCGGCAGCAGCCTCCATCGGTTTGCCCGGCGCAACAAGTACCGCAAGGTCTTTCTTAACCCGGCCGACATCGGCGGACGCTACTCGGCGCTGTCGTATTTCGGCCTGGTGCCGGGGTATTTCGCCGGAGTCGATATCAAAGCTCTGGTGGACGACGCCGTCATGATGCAGAAGCTGCTGGCCGAACGCGCCGATGACACCAACCCGGCTTTGCTGATCGGCTCGCTCCTGGCGGCCGGGGCCGCCCGGGGTTGCGACAAACTGACTTTTGTCTCGTCGAAAAGGGCCGCTCCGCTGGTGCCCTGGATCGAGCAGCTGGTAGCGGAGTCGACCGGCAAGCGGAAGAAAGGGGTGGTGCCGATCGAGGCCGAGCCGCTCGGACGCGCCGACCGGTATAAGAGCGACCGACTCTTTGTATTTCTTAAGATGAATCGAGAGAAGACGCCTCAACACGACCGTCTCAAAGCCGCGCTTCGCCAGAAAAAGTTCGCCGTAATCGACCTGACCCTCGGATCGACCCATGAACTGGGCCGCCAGTTTCTGCTGTGGGAGGCGGCGACCGCGGTGGCCGGGTGCCATCTGAAGATCAATCCCTTCGATGAACCCAACGTCACCGAGAGTAAGACCAACACCAGGACTATCCTGGCGGCGTTTGAGCGGGCGGGCGAACTGCCGTTCTCCCGAAGCCGCTCGCGCTGGGGCAGGCTGGCGCTGGTCGCCTACGGCGGTGAGAAGTACCGGATGCGCGAGATGGAAGACCTGGGGTTGCTTCTGAGGTGCTTCTTTTCCCGCCCCCGGCCTCCGAAGTACTTTTCGATCCTGAACTACTTCAAGGCCGATCGTCAGTGTGAAACCGCGCTCGATAAGATTAGAAAGACGGTCCGCGATCGTACCGGTATGGCCACGTTGCGCGGGTACGGACCGCGGTATCTTCATTCGATCGGCCAGCTCTACAAGGGGGGACCGCCGCGCGGCCTCTTTGTCGTTTTTGTGCGGGTCGACTACGGCCACCTGGCGATTCCCGGTCAGGCTTTTGCCTTCGATCAGCTGATCGCGGCGCAGGCGATCGGTGACGCCCAGGCCCTTATCAATCGTAAACTGCCCACTCTGGTAATATCAATCGATGGTTCGACCGCCCACGGCCTGGAGTACTTCGCCCGAGCCCTGGGTCGGGCTCTCAGGTAGAGAAAGGAGAGATTTCAGACTATGTATGATGCCTGGCGAGGCTTTGCCGACAGCAAACTCTCTGGGGAGTGGCTCGAGAAACTGAGCGATATGACCCGGCGGGGGAGAGGCGATATTATATATCACTTCGCCCGCGTCGAGCCCGGGAAGCCGTACGCCGATGATCGCGACCGTATCATCATCTCACACGGTCATACTTCGCCGGGCGTCTACGTGGCGCTCGGCTACGCCGGCTTCTTTGATGTCAAGGCTGCCATAGGTGGTTTCCGTATCGCCGGCTCACCTTTCGAGGGACACGTCGAGAAGACCGTGCCGGGGGTGGAGTGGGATACCGGCAATCTCGGCCAGGGTCTGGCGGTCGGGGTCGGTAAGGCACTGTATGCGCGCCTGTCGGGTCAGGACTTTCACACTTACGTGGTCATGGGCGACGGTGAACAGCAGAAGGGCCAGATCGCCGAGTCACGCCGTCATGCGATCAAGTACGGTCTCAATGACCTTACGGTCGTAATTGACTGCAACGAGCGTCAGATTTCGGGGTCGACCGACAAGGTCCTGCCGCAGGACATTAAGGCGGGATGGAAAGCCGACGGCTGGGCGGTGTTGGAAATCGATGCGCACGATCTGGAGCAGGTATATGTGGCCCTCCAGCACAGTACTCACGACCATCATCGGCCCCACATGATTCTGGCTCACTCGATCATGGGGAAGGGCGTGTCATTCATGGAAAACAACGAGGCCTACCACGGCGCGGCGGTGAAGGCGGAGCGGGTCGGCGATGCGCTCAAGGAGCTCGGCATTCGAAAGAATGATCTTGAAGAAATCCAGGCCAGGCGAAAACAAGGGCCGCCGGCCAGGTTTCCGCCCGCTCCGTCGCGCGGCCTCCATATCGAGCCCGGCGCCCCGATCAGCTACGGCACCGACGCCAGGTCGGACAACCGGAGCGCCTGGGGCAAAGCGCTCATGTCGGTCGCGGAGGCCAATATCGGCCGTGACGGTTTCTGTATGGCGGTGTTCGACTGCGATCTGGCCGGCTCGGTCAAGACCGGTGCTTTCTCAGAGAAATTCCCGGACAACTTCTTTCAATTCGGTATCGCCGAGCACGCCACGGCAGTAACCGCCGGATCGCTCTCGGCCGAGAAGGCGCTCTCGATCTGGGCCGATTTCGGGGTTTTCGGAATCGCGGAGACATATAATCAGGCACGCCTGAACGATATCAATCACGGCAATCTGAAACTGATCTGCACCCATTCCGGCGTCAACGTCGGCGAGGACGGCAAGACGCACCAGTGTATCGACTATTTCGGATTGCTCAATTCCACCTTCGGCTGGAAAGTGATTACGCCGGCCGATCCCAATCAGACCGATCGCGTGATCCGCTATGCTCTGACCACCGAAGGTAATTTTGCGGTTATCATGGGGCGGTCGGTGGTGCCTATTGTTACCGACGAGCAGGGCCGGCCGTTCTTCGGCGAACGGTACGAATATCGGTATGGCCGAATGGATACAATCAGGACCGGTCAGCGGTTGGCTCTGGTCGCGGCCGGCAACATGCTGCCGAATGCCTTCGAGGCCTGGAAACAGTTGGCTGACGAAGGCATCCGGGTGGCCTTGGTATCGGTTTCAGACTGGTCCGATCTGCATCCCGACGATCTGGCCTATCTGGCCGGGTTCCCGGATGTTGTCGTGCTCGAGGACCACAACGTCAAGACCGGTCTGGGCACGACCGTTGGATCGGCCCTGATGGAGCACGATCATAAGGTGCGGTTGACGAAACTGGGAGTGACCGATTACGCAGGCTCCGGAAAACCCGCCGACTTGTATCGCATGCTCGGGCTCGATGGCGACTCGGTGGCGGCCAGGATTCGGAAACTGATCGGTGCGGCTACAACCGCATCGGTGTCATAAAATGGAATCCCAGGTTTCAGTGATTGCGAGGTGACGGAATGCTAAAAACCACAACCCCCAGTATAGAAGGCAAGCGGATCGTCAAGTACCATGGTCTGGTGAGCGGCGAGGCCATTCTTGGCGCCAACCTGTTCAAGGACCTGTTTGCGTCGATTCGCGATATCGTCGGCGGGCGTTCTCAAGCCTACGAGCAGGAGTTGCAGAAGGCCAAGGACCTGGCGATCGGCGAAATGGAAGCGAGGGCGACCGGCTTCGGGGCCAACGCCGTGGTCGGAATCGACCTCGATTACGAGACCATCGCTACCGGCGGCGGTGGCAACATGTTGATGGTCTCCGCCAGTGGAACCGCGGTCACGGTTGAATGATGAACAATTGCGGCGGCCCCAAAATGAGTGATTGATGGCGAGTCTCCTGGCCGGCTTTATCAGTGGTTCCTCAGTGGAACTGGCGCGGGTATCGGAGCGGAGGGGAGGCCTCCGTCTGGTCAGCCATGCCGTCTACGATGCCAGCGAATTCAAGAGTTTCGACAGCATTCTCCGACTTTATCTGCGCAAGAGTCGGGCTGAGATCACCATCGCCTGTTTGGGCGTAGCCGGACCGGTGATCAATGATGCCGTCTCGACCACCAACCTGCCCTGGCATCTGTCCGGGCCGGACATCAAGCGTGACTTCGGTTTTCGCAAAGTAAGTCTGGTCAATGACGTGGTTGCCACCGCCCACGGACTGACGCAGCTGGAGCCGGACAAGTTCTTCACGGTTAACGTCGGTGATTCGACGGCGCGGGGTAATCGGGGCCTGATTGCCGCCGGTACGGGCCTGGGTGAAGCTCTGATCAATGTCGATGGAACGAGAATCCGCCCCTACCCGTCCGAAGGCGGCCACTGCGATTTCGCTCCCGGCAACCAGCTTGAGAGTGAATTGTGGCAATTTCTCTACTCCGAACTCGGCCAGGTGGAAGTGGAGGATGTGGTCTCGCTGCGCGGGCTGGAGAATATCTTCAACTTCCTGGTCGATACTCACGGCGGGCGCCGCGGACCATGGTATGAAAAGAGCGACGATCACCCGGCGGCCATCATTGAAATGGCGCTGTCGGGCAGAGACGACACCGCCTCGCGCACCCTGGATATCTTCGTCGACTGTTACGCCTCCGAGGCCGCCAATCTGGCCCTGAAAGGGATGACCCTCGGCGGCATCTATGTCGGCGGCATCATTGCCCCCGGCATAATCACGTTTCTGGACAAGGGTCAGTTCATGCGACGGTTTGTGAAACATGGCAAGATGGAGGCGCTCCTCGCGCGGATTCCGGTCGGCGTTATCATCGAAGAAAGAACCCCCCTGCTGGGTGCGGCTACCATCGGCATGACGCTCTGAGTTCTCAATGCGCAAGTGCATCCTGTTTCTCGCGGGTCGCTATTATGCAAAGGATTTCGTTTTCTACCGCCGGCTGGCGCGCGGTTGCTTCAAAGTGGCGGTGGACGGTGGTTTCCGCTTTTTCGCCGGGAGCGGACTGGTCCCGGACCTTCTTATCGGTGACTTTGATTCTCTCGCTCGACGGCCGCGCCGTCTTTCCCGGCGGACCGAAGTGATCGTCCACCCGGTCGACAAAGACAAGATCGACCTCGAGCTGGCCCTTGACTATTGCCTTGAGCACGGGGCGCTCCGGATCGACATCGTACAGCCGGGCCTGGGTGAGCCCGATCATTTTCTGGCCAATCTGTTTCTTCTGGCCCGAGCCTCTGGCTTCGCGCACAAAAGGCGGCCTCGAATACGGCTGGTTGGGCCGGACTACGAGGCCCACTTCCTTTCAGATCGGCGGGTCAGATTCCTTCAAGCCCGGGGCAGCGTTGTTTCTGTTATCCCCCTTTCTGCGTCCGTTGTGTTGACCTGTCGGGGAACCGCTTTTGATGTCAACCGGGCCCGGATCCGACGAGGCCAGACGCGACCGACGCGCAACCGGATCACGGGACAGGCGGCAACCTTCGAGATTTCCGGTCAGGCTTTTCTGGTTCGGGTATTCGCGAAAGGATGACTGTCCTAGCCTCTGGTTCAGCTTGACAGGTCGGCGGCAGTTCATATATTCCGGCCCGTCCAGAGGTGGACCCTATCGGCCCGATTGCCGATAGCCAGTTGAGTAGACTGGGGGATCGTCCAACGGCAGGACATGCGGCTCTGGACCGTAGAATCGGGGTTCGAATCCCTGTCCCCCAGCCAGATCTTCACTTGAGCCGGCGCTGCCGACCGGCTGCTTTCATCGGTGTGTCGCTTCGAGGCGGACTTGAAACAACCCGTTCAACTCCCGATATTCAGAAAACAGCGACCCGGGGACGGTGGCTGTCCCTGGAGACACCCACCATGCCGTCACCAGCAGCCGGTGGTATGACCGGCCGCCGGGAATCCACGGTATACGGTATAAGGTTATTCCGATGGTCCCCGGATATCGTCGCAAATCGACTTGAATGGACAGGAAATCGTAGCCATGAATGAGCACGAAAAATCCAGAGAAGAGTTGCTGCAGGAAATCGATGCCCTGCAAGAAAAGATAGCCCGCCTTGAGGGAGCCACTTCCGCGGGCGACCCTGATTCCGGTCTCGATCCGGAGAGTATGTTCAGGACTCTCGCCGATGCAGCTCCGATCGGGATCTTAATTCTGCAGGGGACCGAATTCGCCTACGCCAATTCTGCCCTGGCTGGCCTGACCGGTCTGGCTCCTGAGGAATTCAGGACCCGGGCATTCTGGGACCTGATACATCCGGATCAGCGGCAGCTCATCCGACAGCGCGCCGTGGCCCGGCAGGCCGGTGAACCGGTACCCGAAGGCTATGAAGTCAAGTTCCTGAACGCGGCGGGTGAGCCAAGGTGGGCGCAGTTCCGTGGCACTTCGATAACGTACCACGGCCGGCCCGCGACCCTCGGGTTCGTCCAGGATATAACAGAGCGTAAGAAGGCCGACGAGGAGTTGGCGGCCAGCGAAGCGAAATACCGCACCGTGGTGGAGAGCGCGGGCGAAGCCATCTTCACCTGCGACCGAAAAGGAGTCTTCCTCTATATGAATCGGGTTGCCGCGCGCCACTTGGGTGGATTGCCCCAGGACTATGTTGGCAAAACCCAGTGGGAGGTTTTTCCGAAGTGGTTGGCCGACCGGCAAATGGGGCAGGTCCGCCGGGTCTTCGACACCGGCCAGGGCTTCGCCGGGGAAGCTATGGTCGTTTCTCGGGGTCGCCCGTGATATCACGGAGCTGGTGGAGATAAAGGCAAGGCTGCGCGATTCGGAGGAGAAGTACAAGCGCTTCGTCGACAACCTGCCGGTCGGGGTCTTTCAATCCACACCTGATGGCAAGGTCCTTTCGGGCAACCCGGCACTGGCCCGGCAGTACGGATATGATACGGTGGCAGACTACCTGGCCGTGCCGGCTGAGCATACCTGGGCCGTGCCGAGCGAACGCAAGGAGTGGGTCGCGCTTCTCGAGCAGAAGGGGACCTTGAATGACCACGAGGTCAAGCTGAAGCGCAAGGATGGCTCATACATCCGGGTCTCGGTAAGTGCTCAGGGCAGTTTCGATGACAGCGGGAAGCTGGTTCGCATCGATGGAATAGAAGTTGACGTTACGGCTCGGCTATGCGCGCCCTGCTCAATGCTCCCAACCATGTGATGTTCCTGATGGACACCGACGGTACGGCCTTGGCCCTGAACGAGGCTCTGGCTAAAGAGCTTGGAGCGACGGCTGAGGAGATTCTGGGTACGCAGATGCATGATTGGATACCGCCCGAGTTGGCCCGGTCGCGGCGAGCGTGGGAGTTGAAGGTTATCCAAACCGGCCAGGGGCAGCAGTTTGAGGATCAGGACGGTGACACGATCTGGGAAAACCGCCTGTATCCGGTTTTCGATGACGGTGGCAGGGTTGAAGCTATCGCGATCAGTTCCGTGGACATCACGGAGCGCAAGCGGGCTGAAGATGCCCTGCGCGCCAGCGAGGAGAAGTACCGTAACCTGTTTGAAAACGCCCAGGTAGGTATGTTCCGCAACACTATCGACGGTTCGAGGATTCTGGCTTTGAACAAGAAGATGGCGGATATCCTCGGCTATACGATCGAAGAACTGCTGGAAACGCCATCCTATATGACCTGGTTCAATCCCGAGGAGCGGGGCGCCCTGGTCGACAGGCTCAGGCAGGACGGCTCGGTCACCGACCATGAATTCGCCATGCGTGCCAAGACGGGCGAACGGCGCGATGTCCTGGTATCCGTGAAGATGTATCGGGAGGAGGGATATCTGGAAGGGTCGATTGTTGACATCACGGAAAGCAAGAGGGCCCGGAAGGCTCTGGAGGAAAGCGAGGCGATGTTCCGCGCCCTGGCGGATACGGCGCCGGTCGTGATTCTCATCAGTCAGGTTAACAAGATCGTCTACGCCAATAAGCGGGCCTTTCAGTCGTCTCAACTGGAGCCATCCGATCTGGGCAAGCTGGATTTCTGGGATCTGATTCACCCGGATTATCGCGACCGGGTTACGCAGATCGGCTTGGCTCGCTCACGTGGCGAAAAAGTCCCGGAT
>SMTZ1_10006786_pt1 | contig 11520 bp, 5 predicted proteins | sample DeeMarSWOR136_30_FD_25667 | JGI IMG/M metagenome (IMG submission 25667)
TGCCTGCGCGTCCTCGCCCCCAACGGCGTGCTGTACGTCAAATCGTCGAACAAATGGAGCAAGACCGTCAAGCCGCGGCCGGACACGATCGATGAGTGGACACATCATCTGCACGATGCCGGCGGCAATGCCGTGGCGAACGATATAGTCGCCGGCCCGCCACAGCATCTGCAGTGGACGGCCGGGCCGCTATGGGCCCGCAGCCACGGGTGGACACCGAGCGTCAGCGCGATGGTTTCGGCCGGCGGTCGGCTGTTCTACATTTGCGACGAGACGCTTGCTTGTGTGGACGGCACCGTGCCGAGCAAGTGGTTCGTCGTCGCACGCGATGCCTTCAGCGGCGTACTGTTATGGAAATGTCCCATACCGAGGTGGGGCTCGGAGGAATTCAGCGGCACACCCAACACGGGTGAGGGAGTCGCCAGCGTAGGTCGCTTCACCATGCCAACACACACCGGCAAGCGTTTGGTTGCCGTGGCCGACACCGTTTATGTCACGCTCGGCGCCACCGCGCCGGTTACGGCCCTGGATGCGGCTACCGGCGAGGAAAAACGCACCTACTTCGAGACTGCCAACGCCGATGAGATTCTCTGCACCGATGGACGGCTCATCGTCTCGATCAATCCATCCGAAAGGCCCGCCGGTGCAACGCTGGGAAAGGGCGAGGCACCTGCCCCTGCGCCCGGAAAACACGTCTGCGCGGTCGAGGTCGAGACCGGCCGCACACTCTGGAAGCAAGGCCCGTTTTCAGCCATCCGGGCCGGCCAGACCCAGGACCCGTTCGGCAGGCTCGAATTGGCCGCTGGTGACGGCAAGGTCTTTGTCCTCACGGCAGAAGCGATCCAGTGTCTGGACGCGGACTCGGGCAAGAGTATCTGGCGGAATGATCGCCCTGCGTTGCCGGCCAGCGCCGTGCGGCGTATGGGCTTCTCGGGAATGTTTGAGTACCTCCTGACGGTGATGGTGTATCACAACGGCGTGGTCCTGCTGGCCCAGCCTGAGCCGAACACGCACCATACGTACCACACCATGCCGGGCACGCTCTACGCCTTCGCCGCCAAGGATGGCCAGCAAATGTGGAAGCATGCCTACGGCGCCTGGGGCCATTGCACACCGCCGGATGTATTCGTGGTGGACGACATGGTGTGGACCCACGTGAACGCCGAGACCGAGTTCGGTTCCGTGTGGGGCAACGGCTTCAGAGCGAAGGACCCCGGTGTGGTAGACTACCGTATCCAGGCGCTCGACCTGCGGACTGGTGAGCTCCGCAAGGAGCTTGCGACAAGAGAGATATTCAACGTCGGGCATCACCACCGCTGCTACCGGAACAAGAGCACCGAGCGATTCCTCATGTCGTGTCGGCGCGGCGTGGAGTTCGTAGACCTGGCCACAGGGGAGAACTATCAGAACCACTGGGTGCGCAGCGGCTGCCTGCTCGGATACCTGCCGTGTAACGGGTTGCTTTACGTCACTCCGCACCCATGCGAATGCTACATCACCGCCAAGCTCACCGGCTTCAACGCCCTGGCGCCGGAAAGGCCTATTTCGCAGAGATTGGCTGGCCCACGACTTGAACGCGGTCCCGCCTACAACGAGATACGAAAGACGAGATACGAAATACGAGACGACGATTGGCCTACGTACCGGCACGACCCACGGCGCAGCGGAGCCACGGAGTCTGCTGTCGGCACGGATTTACAGGTCGGCTGGCGGGCCGAGATCGGCACCCGGCCCAGCGGTTTGGTGGTCGCAGGTGGCAAGGCGCTCGTGGCCGGCGTGGACACCCACACGGTTCAGGCGCTGGATGCCGACGACGGCAAGGATCTCTGGGAGTACACAGCCGGTGCGCGAGTAGACTCACCTCCCACACTGTATGGCGGCCTCGCTATCTTCGGTTCAGCCGACGGTCGCGTTCACTGCCTGCGCGCCGCTGATGGAGCCCTTGTGTGGCGGTTCGATGCGGCACCGCGTCATCGCCTCGTAACCGCCTTTGGCCAGTTGGAGTCGCCCTGGCCCGTGCCAGGCAGCGTGCTCGTGCACGACGGGAAATGCTGGCTTTCAGCCGGACGCTCATCCTACCTCGACGGCGGCATCCACCTCTACGCCCTCGACCCTGTGACGGGCAAAGTGCTCCACCACCAGACAATCTACAGCCCCGATCCGGAAACAGGCAAGATGCCGCCCGAGACCAGCGCCAACTCGATGTCCGGGTTGCTGAACGACATCCCCGCCACCGACGGCGCGAACGTGTTCATCCGGCAGATGAACGTTTTGTCCCCCGATGGCCGCGCCGGACAGCACCTGTACACAACGGGCGGCTACCTCGACCCGACCTGGTTCAACCGGACGTTCTGGCAAGTCGGCAGGGCCAGGACGTCGGGCCTCATGGTCCTTGGCGAGGACGTCGCATACGGCATGGAGGTCTACGCCTCCCGCAGCCGCGAGACAGTCTTTAGGCCCGGCGCGAATGTCTACCGGTTAACGTGCATTCCACTGAAGGCCCCGCCCGGGGGTTCGAGCGACAGACAGGCCACAACCAAACGCCGCCAGCAGGGACCGAAACCGCTGTGGGAGCAGCGCCTCGGCATCCGGGTCACTGCCATGGTCCGGGCGGCAGATACGATCTTCGTCGCCGGGTCGCCGGACGTCGTCGATCCAAAGGATCCCCACGGCGCGTGGGAGGGCCGGAAGGGAGGTATCCTGGCGGCCTTTGCCGCTGGCGATGGCAATAAAATAGTGGAATACAAGCTGCCGGCTCCGCCGGTTTGGGACGGCATGGCGGCCGCGGGCGGCCAGTTGTTCATCAGTACCCTCGACGGGTACATCATCTGCATGGGTGGACGTCAGGAGAACGAGAAGCGCCTATGAGTTTGACTGCATAGCCCGGACAAGGTCCAACAAGATTGGTCTCGACAGTTCACAGCTTCTTGCCTCTCAGTCCGAGATGCCAATCTTCATGCTCGCCTGGATTAACGGCATTTGTTCATATAGACCACCGCGAAGAAGCAGCTAACATTACGCTGCGGCTCAGGAGGATGTTGCCGGCCGAGGGCTACCTTATAAGGAGAATGGCTCAACTGCGGGCAAAGGCACATCGAATTAGAAACGGCCACATCGCCCGATTGAAAAAAACTCACGACGGTTTCCCTAAGCTTCCGACGTCGATCAAAAAGAAGGCTGCTGCGCAACTGGCCGACCGGTACACGCCCGCCAGAGAGGCCAGCCCCGACAGGCAGCGCCCCGGATATGCATCCGCACCGTCGCGCCGCGGCCATCGGCCCACCCGATCATGCATTCAACGCAGCCGGGCGTCATCGCACCGGCCGGAAGCTCGATGAAGTCGGGCTTGATCTTCAGCGGGCCCAATTCGTCGGCACTGGTTTCATCGAGGCGCTTCTTAAGCGAGTAGTACTTCAAGCCCGGTGCACAGGCGGTCTTTTTAAGCCCGTGTTCCCGGGCGAGGATTACGGCCTTCTGCCAGAGTTCTTCGGGCAGTCGGGTACGCTTGTCGCGCTGTCGGCTACGCCAGCGATCGAGCTGGCGACGTGCTCTGGACAAGGCAACGGGAATGTTCGCTGGGTGTCTCGTGCTCATCAGTCATTCTCCAAAAAGTCGGTTTCGCCGGCCCGCCCGACGAGCCGTTCCATGGGCCGCCGATCAAGCAGAACTTGCCGGCCACAACTGACGATACCAGCGACAATGAATCATTTCATGCAGTCTTGCCGAAAGGACACGAGATTGTTGAGCGGGCCCGAAGGACAGCAATGGTGAAAAAACCTGCCCCCTAACCTCCTGCTGAACCTCAATAACGTCCTACTCGCTGAGGGCCCGTGTCGATCGCAAAGACTGTAGCGTCAAAACATTTTTTGAGCAGATCAAAATGTACCTTGCGATACCTGGCGTCACCCCACACATTCGATTTCTTGCCGGAATCCTTGCTCAGGTCGAACAACACAGAACTTTCTCCCATATGGTCGACCACCATGTTGTAGGAGTCACCCTCAAACAGCGTTTCCCATCGCATCCCTTCTGTCGATACGCGGCCGACATTTCGAACAGTTTCTCCTTTCTGAAATCCCGCTATGGCGGAAACGTCAGATTGCGATTCAAGGAGGGGCATTTGTGGACTGCATGCATGGATCGTAGCATCGAAACAATGTTTGAGAAGGACCAGGCGTTTTTCTTCGTAGTTCGGCTGATCCCACAAGTTGTCAAACTCTTTTGGATCCTTCGATAAATCGAACAGCTCGCCGAGCGCGTGTCCGTGATACACGACAAGCTTGAAATCTCTTGTTCGGATCATGGTTGCAAAAGCAGAGGGCAGCCCCTTCGGGTCGAGGGTATCGTAGAATTCTGAACGCACAAACCCGCGATGTGTGTTAGGATTCGCCTTGCCCTCAAGAATCGGGAGAAGACTCCTTCCCTGCATATGACTCGGGATTCGCTCTCCTACGGTATCCAACAGGGTAGGCGCGATATCCGTCAGTTCGACGAGTGCCTTGCTGAGGAGAGCTTTTCTGAACCGGCTTGGGAACCAGAATATGAGCGGCACTCTGATCAGGCCTTCATAGAAACGACACCCTTTCGCGCGCATTCCGTGATCTCCACACATATCTCCGTGGTCGGAGGTGAAGATGATCACGGTGCTTTTGTCCTGACCGGTCTCTTCGAGTGTCGAAAGGAGGCGCCCGACATTCTCGTCAATCAGATCGATCTGCGCCCAATAGTCGGCCTGGTGCTGTTTAGCATCAGGTTCCGAGTAATGGCTGGGCTTCTTCTGAAATACGATCCCATTCAACCGACCTTTTTGGTCAATGTCAGACTCCGTAAATGCGGGGCCCGGCAAAGAAGAAATGTCGTACCGGGACACATACGATCGGGGTGCGTTGAAGGGCCCGTGAGGATCATAGATATTGATACTGAAAAGCCAGGGCTGCGCTTGATGCGCACGTATGAAATCAATGGCGCGGTCGGTGCACCAGGTTGTCTGGTGAAGGCGTGCGTGTGCCTGGCCATCCAGTTTCTGAAGACCTTTATATGAATAGCCGCACTTCTCGAGCCATACCAGATAATCATTCTTCTCGCCACCCTGATGTGGACTATGGCTATAGTGAAATACCGAGTATCCATCGTCTTTGGGCCGGGTCTCCCTGTCGTTTTTCATGGCGGATGCGAGGTGGAGCTTGCCGGAGAGACCACATACGTAACCCATGTCTCTAAAGAGCTTCGTGATGAGCGGGGCCTGTTCGGCCCATGATTCGGCGCCGTTCTTGCATGCTTTGACTGCACAGGGACACATGCCGGTCAGGAAAGCGGCGCGGCTGGGCGTGCAGATCGGGGACGCACAGAACGCATGATCGAAGGCAACACCCTCGTTCACAAGGCGGTCAATGTTGGGAGTATGAACGTGATCGTTTCCAAGCGCGCCAATCGTGTCCCAGCGCTGCTGGTCCGTACAAACCCACAGGATATTTGGCAGGTCGAGGCGATCTTCTTGGGCCACAATTCTGCCGGCGAATGCTCCCAGCGCTCCGGCTGTTATTCGTTGCATGAATGTTCTTCTGTTCATTCGGTTCACTCCGTTTGTCGGCCGTTTCATCCCAGAGTATCTATCGTCTCTTCAAGTCTGGGCATTGATCAGCGTTTCTGTTTGGAATCCATTTCTGATGTTCACGAATGACTCTCGCGTACTCGGGGTCGCCAGCTAAGTTGTACCACTCATCGGGATCGTTGTCGTGGTCGTAGAGTTCCTGTGTGCCGTCAGCGTAGCGTATATAGCGCCAACGCTCTGAGCGCACGGCGTGGTTGCCCCGTTGATAAGTCATGAGTGCTGGGCGTTCCCACTTGGCGTCTGGGTTTTGAAGGAGCGGAACTAAGCTCACACCATCCAGTTCGGGCTTCGGCTCTAAGCCACAGAGTCCGATTAAAGTTGGGTAAATGTCGATAAGGCTGACAGGCCGTTTGCATCGAGCACCGGGACGAGTAATCCCTGGTGCAACAATTACAAAAGGAACATGGTTGGTTTTTTCCCATAGCGCGAATTTCTCCCAGTGTTCTTTCTCGCCCAGGTGATAGCCATGGTCTGACCAGAGCACGATGATGGTGTTGTCGGCGTAATCGCTCTTGTCCAGGGCATCAATGATCCGTCCGACCTGGGCGTCGGCAAAGGTGGCGCTGGCTTGGTAGCTTCGCACGGCCTCTTTCCACGTGCCTGGTGATTTTGCCTCTATCTCCATCAGTTCTTTGAAGAACCATTTCTTCGGTTTCAACAGTGTCGTGGCTCCTGAAGGCAGATCGACAAGGTCATCTTCGATAATCCTCGGCATGGTGATATCATCGCGCGGATATAGGTCGAAAAACCGCTGGGGTGCAAAAAATGGCATGTGTGGCCGGAATATCCCAGCGGCAAGAAAAAACGCCCGCTTATGTTTACGAGCAAGCGAGCGAATAACATAGTTCGCCGTTCTGACATCCAGGGCCTTGGCCTCTTCAGCGGGCCACGGTCCCCAATCTGTATTGCGGCTGCCATATTCCTGGAGTCCATTGAGTTTCGTCTCAGGCATGGGCGCATCGGGCGGATCGGGCATCATGAGAAAATCGTCAAACGATGCCTTATCGTGAAACGCGCTGCCGTAATGGTGATGAAAAATTTTGCCTGCACCTTCCGTCCGGTAGCCGTGTGCCATAAAATGCTGCGGGATTGTCACTGCATCCGGCAAGGCGCCTCGCCAATCGCTCTTATTACCATAAACTCCACTGGTCGAAGGACGAAAGCCGGTCAAAATGGCTGTCCTTGAGGGATTGCATGCGGGCGAAGCACAGTAGGCTTTCGTAAAGAGCGTCCCGCGCTCAGCCAAGCGCTCAATGTTAGGCGTCCGAATCGGCGCATCCGGGTTAAGAACCTTGATCCAATCATTTAAGTCATCCAGCGCAATGAACAGCACATTCGGTCTTTCTCCACCATGGGCACAGATAATGCGCGGCAGTGTCAATGAGGTGACACCCACCCCAAGTGCTTTCAGGAAACTGCGGCGGTTTAGACCGCTTAAATTAGCCTTCATGTTTACTGCCTCTCCTTCTCAAAGAAATACTCTGGATACTTCCATTGGCCCAGTTTCTTCCTCACATATTTCCCGCTGATCATCGTGGCGTCATTTTCAGCCGTAAACCTGGCAAGGATGTCTTCGTGACGCAAGAGATCCTCCGTTTCGATCTGCCTCTTTCACGCGCATCGGATAATCGTGGGAATCCAAAGGCCACAGCCGTCCCCGTTGCGGACTTCATGAATTGCCTTCTTGTCCGGATCACTGTCTATCTCCTATTTGGCAATGCCGCCTTCCAGCCATTCTTAAGAAGTTGACTAAGCTGTCTAACAGTCGGTTGCTGCTGCCTTTTCCATGCAAGATTTGTAAGCTCATAAGGATCTGAACGATGGTCATAGAGTTCAACCGCTATCGGCTGCTTTTTCTTCACATCAATCCATTCTATATAGTGAAACTGCTCGGTGCGAATCGAGTAGCCCATAGCGTCAAAACTTTTCTTGTAGTACGGCGGGCGCGGAAACTGTGTGAATGCCGCCTTTTTCCAACTCCGCTGCGGGTCGTCAAGCAATGGAACCATCGAAGTCCCTTCCAAGCCGCTCGGCAACGACAATCCGGCTAACTCAACCAAAGTAGGATACATGTCAACGAGTTCCACCAACTTGCTACAGACTTGCCCTTTCTTCTTTTGCGGGGCAGATATGATTAACGGTACCCGCGCATCAAATTCATAATTACTGGTCTTACACCAGAGCGTATGCTCACCAAGGTGGAAGCCATGATCGGACCAGAGGCAGATAATAGTGTTTTCTCGCAAACCGAATTTGTATAGCGCATCGACCAGTCTGCCAATTTGAGCATCGGTATAACTTGCAGCGGCGTAATAGCCGTGACGAACCTCGGCGGCTTTTTCCGGGGGAACAGCCCCGATGTTTGGGATGTCGGTATAACCTCGAAGTTCCTTCCAATCGTGCAGGGCAATAGCGGGCCCATCTTTTGGCCTGTTCAGTGCCGGCCAATCATCGTTCTCAAAAGTCTTTCGGTCATACATGTCCCAGTATTTCTTGGGAGCAGAGCAGGGCAGGTGCGGTTTGCGAAAACCTACGGCCAGGAAGAACACCTTACCATCTTCTGCAAGTTCTTCAATCTTTTTGACTGCTTCGCCAGCTACCTTACCATCAATGTACGCTTCATCCGGTACATCCGCACATTCTGCGGCGGCCTGTTTGCCGCTTTTGTCACCCGGACGGTTTTCCGGCAGGACATACTGGTCACGTTTGGTGCAGTGGTCCCAGACCGGTTCCGCCGACCAACTCGGTGGATCTGTTGACGGTGCTCCCTGGCCGTGGAGAACCTTGCCGAAACTCTGGGTATAGTAGCCATGCTGCTTAAAATATTGTGGAAGTGTTACAATATCCGGATGGTGCTCGCGGAAATGCGTTTTCAAATCCCACACCCTGAGTGTATCCGGGCGCAGGCCGGTTATCACAGAAGCTCTCGATGGATTGCACACGGCCTGCTGACAATAGGCGTTTAGAAAAACCGTTCCCTGTTTTGCAAGCTTATCCATATTGGGTGTTACTGAAATCTTATCACCCAGGCAGCCTACGGTGCTTCGCAGATCATCAATTGCGATAAACAGAACGTTAGGCTTTTTCGCCTTCCCCGGCCATGATACGGCAGGTAGCGCCAGTGACAAGGCTCCCATCCCGAGCGTCTTTAGAACGCTTCGTCTTTTCATTGCCGTGATTCCTCCTTCCTGCTCCAGGAGTACGAAGCGGGATCGAAATGGTAAGCGCTCTTTGAAAGAGCGGGCGGCGCATCACTTTTCGGGAGCCATTTCGCCAACTTCTGTTTTGTCAAATCAAATCTTGAATCTCCTGCCAGGTTCGTCCACTCGTGGGGGTCGTTGTCATGGTCATACAGTTCTTCTGTGCCGTCATTGTAGCGGATATACCGCCATCGCTCAGACCTGACGGCATGGTTTCCTCGTTCATATGTAATCACCGAAGGACGCTCCCAAGCAGCTTCTGGATTTTCCAGAAGCCGAACCAGGCTGATCCCATCAAGTTTCGTATTTGCTCTTATGCCACATAAGTCAAGAAGTGTCGGGTAAATGTCGATCAGGTTTACAGGACGATTACAGACCGCCCCAGGCTGGGTGACCCCCGGCGCCACGATAAAGAACGGGACGCGGGTTGCTCGTTCCCAGAGTGTCCGCTTGTGCCATGCCCCTTTCTCACCCAAATGCCAGCCATGGTCGGACCAAACCACGATGACCGTGTTGTCTCGGTATGGGCTCTTCTCCAAAGCATCCAATAGAAGCCCAACCAGTGCATCGGCAAAACTGATTGAAGCCAAATACGCCCGGACGGCTTCCTTGTATTTTCCTGCCTTCTTTACGAGTTCGAAATCGGCACCTCGTGCTTCGGCCATCTTTCTGCCGGCAACAGGGACATCGTCCAGATCGTCTTTTCTAACTTCGGGCACTCTAATCTGATCCAAGGGATATAAATCGAAGTACTTTCTTGGGACATACCATGGCAGATGCGGACGGTAAATTCCAGCGGCCAAAAAGAACGGTTTATCGTGTGGTCTTTCAAGAAAGTCTATGGCCCACCGAACCATCTGACCATCCCCCATCTCAAGATCCGGTTTGTCAAAAGGGCCCCAGTCAAATTCACGGTAGTTAGCCGGCGGTTTCTTTCCGAGTTTCACGTTTTCAATACCATTTAGTGGAAAGCGTTCCGGCCAATGCAAGCCTTTCTTGGGTGCATGTTGCCCCGGCACCGGATAATCATAGTGCCATGGGCTGTCTTGAACCTGGGCGTGATAATTGTCCCAAACCCCCGGCGGGTTGTTACCAAGTGTATGGTGAAAAATCTTTCCTCCACCTTCGGCATGGTAGCCGCTTTCTCGAAAGCACTCAGGCATTGTCACAACATCGGGTAGCGCAGGCCGCCACCATTGTCCATTGTTGTATATGCCGGTTGTGGATGGCCGCAATCCGGTCATTATCGCCGTTCGTGATGGATTACAAACCGTCGATGGACTGTGGGCATTGGTAAATGTGACGCCCTTGCGCCCAAGACGGTCGAAATTGGGTGTGCGCGCTTTGGCCGAATATCCGCCCAAAGAACTGATCCAATCGTTCATGTCGTCCAGAGCAATGAACAGAACATTAGGCTTACGCTCAGATGCCATTAGCCTGCGCGAAAACACGGATGCTATGCCAAGCACTGATAACTGGAGAAAGTCGCGTCTATTCATATGATCTTTGCTTTTTCATATACTCAAAATCAGGCATCCTCACCAGCGATCTTTACCATCTGTCAGCCATTCCAGCGAAAACCTGGCAAACACTATTTCACCATATCTCGTTTGACCTCCTTCGTACAAACAGCCAATATCACCATCCGGCAGGACCGCCAGGCACGAATAGGCTGAGGGGCCATCATGAAGAAGTTTTGAGATCGGCCATGTCTTGCCTTCATCATAACTCAGACGGACGGTCATATTGACCCTATCGGCCCTGGATTGTCCGGGAGCGGGCGCACTGGCAGGATTGGAAAAGAGCAACCTGTTTTTACTGTGGGTCGAAGCAAGCGTATAACGCAGGAAGCTTGCCTGGCACACGGGCTCTATGAGGACAGGATCGAGTTTTAGTTCAGACCACGTCTGGCCTCCGTCCTCGCTCGTGGCGATACCACGTTTCCCCTGGCCGTTTTCCTGCATACGCATGTTCAGCATCAAAGTACCGTCTGCCAGTTCAACCACCTGACATTCATTGCATCCGCCCGAAACTGAGCCACCTAATTGCCAGCTCTTTCCATGATCATCGCTGAATATGACGTGGGAAGCGAATCCTGTTTTCGATGTGTGATCGCAGGGAATCACCAGGCGCCCCTTGTGAGGGCCTTGTCGAAGCTGAATACCTACCCCGGGACCAGTTGCATACCACCACCAGTTCTTTTTCTTGGTCGTTGCTGTTATCTCAATGGGCTTAGACCAGGTAAGACCATCGTCTTTAGAGTGACAAACATACACACGACGCGTATCCTTTGAGGTGCCGTCATGGAGTTTCTTGCCGCTGTCCGTACTGTCGTTCCATGTCAAGAGCAGCCAAATGATGCCAGTATCTTGGTCTTGAACGGGACACGGATTTCCGCAAACATTTCTCCCTTGGTCCCAGACCACCTGCTTTGGTGCCCAAGTTTTGCCGCCATCTTCCGAACGCCGTATCAACAGATCGATGTCGCTGCTGTCTCCGCCTTCTCTGCCTTCGCAGAAAGCCAGCAACGTACCTGCTTGCGTGGTAAGCAACGCAGGAATCCGGTAGTTGTTATAGCCGCCCCGGCCTTGAATGAAAAGGGCTTGCTGCCTCATAGTTTTAGTCCACCCCCATGCACTGAAGAAAGTAAGCAGAATTGCAGTAATAGCTATGAATTCCCAACGGCACATCCCTCTAAGTTTCATGTTT
>SMTZ1_10006789_pt1 | contig 11519 bp, 10 predicted proteins | sample DeeMarSWOR136_30_FD_25667 | JGI IMG/M metagenome (IMG submission 25667)
AAAGGAGAATTCTGATGAAATTCAAAACCCGAATCAAAGAGTTAAGAGCACGATACGATTTGACCCAAGACGACCTTGCAAAAAGCGTGGGTGTAAGGAGAGAAACAATCCTTTACCTAGAGAAGGGCAAGTACAACCCATCTCTAATGCTAGCTCACCAGATAGCTCAAACTCTAAAAACCACAATAAATGACCTTTTTGTTTTCGAAGATGAAAAAACTCGAAATGAGTAGCCGAAAAAATGATGAAAGGGCACGCGCCAAATTGAACAAGGAGGCGAGACGCAAAATTGAAAGAGTGTGCTTGCATACAAGTTAATCACCAAAAAGAGGTACCTACAGCAATTGCTGACATGCAGAACCAAGGTTGGCGTCTTCACACCTATCAAGCTAGTGAGTTTGGTACAGATGTAAAGCACTACCTACTTTTTAAAAAGGGTGACTTCTGAAAATGGACCTCGAATGCCCTCTCTACACTGAAGGGCAACGCAGTCAAAAACCAAAATAGGAATGACACACAGCCAACACCACTTCTTTTCTGCCAATTCACATAAAAAGTGCCTTCTGCTTCCGCAGTTCTCAAGGTGAACTTTTCCTTTTTTGCAGAAAAAGTCGTTTCGACTAAAAGTTTACTCTATCGGAACAGGCACACAAAAAGGGACGCATATCAATCCCAACAAGGAATGAGTAACAACGAAAAACTAAAAAATGACGCGAGAAAAAGCTAAATACTCATACAAAACTACCCAAAATATGTCCATTTTAGGGAGAGAAAAAGAATGAAATAGGTGATGAGAATGGTGGAGTATGTTAGAGGAAGCGAAAGCGACAAGTGGCATTGGTGTAAAAACTGCACACAGTATCCGATGTACATCTATCAAAAGACCTCGGTAAAACCACCTTCTAACTACTGTGATCAATGCAAAACCAGAGAATACAACAGCAATTGTCAAATGTAAAAAGAGGGAAAGAGTGTATTTTGAATTTGCTTGTTCCCTCGCGATGATATATTTGATAGCAAAGCACTCATTGCTATTTGCGTAAATTTGAACCCGTGTCACTTAGCTTCGTATTAAAGTAATTTACAGTTCCTTGAAGCTCTGAGATTTACGGAATAGACTTGACTCTTTCCCTCAAATAGTAATAAGCTATAAAATTATTTAAAAATTGTGTACTTCTAAACCAGCGACGCTTAATGCTCTTTGGAATGTTTGAAGTGATGCCGAAGAAATAGGCTTCATGTAAAAGAGAGGGAAGTTAAGAGTGTACTGATTTTCCATGTTTCTAACCAATGATGTTGCCTTTTCAGCTATCTCTCCAGATTCTCATTCAAGTAGAAGTGCCTAACAGTTAAAGAAAGGTAAAGTTGCCTTATTTCTTAAAATGACATTTTAGCTACTGTTTTACTAGTACCGTTAAATGTTAGTTTATTAGTTTCAAGAAAAAGCTATTTTAAGATTCTCTAGCGCGACGCATTAAATCTTTCTTCCGCAAACATGTTTATCCTCAAATGAGCGTAAGCTGCTATGACGACTTCTACGGCTATGATATTCGAAAAAACCTCGAGCATAAGCGTCAATCCAGCCAACATTTGCCCCTTATGGAAATATATGTAACCGTTGACCATGACTATCCAGCTCCAGTAACTCGGTTACTGTGTGGTCATAAGTGCATCCAAATCCATGGCAATCTACCAGCACAAGGAAGCGACGACCACAGCGAGTGCACTGCCAATAATCTTTAGGTTTTTCCAGTCCGAAGCCAGAGAAGAGTAACAAGTTATTCTCGTTCCAGAATCATCAGGAGCAAAGCGATAATTCACTACTTTCTTGGCGGTTCGAGGAGATATGCTCCAAAGAGAACCTGGCTTAACTGAGATAAGCACAGGCGACTCTTCAGCAACTATTCTACAGCCTCTCCGAAGCAGAAGCACCTTCAACTCTGAATAGGCTTTCTCGATTTCCAAACCAACAGCTAGCTCAAGCAAAGAGATACCCGCTTCAAGACGCATTTATGTCTTCATGGTTTAATGTGGTTTTTCTTCAGGCCTGAAAAGTTTCTTTTCATGCTGCGACTTGGGTTTAAAACCCCTAATGCGACCCCGCCCCGCAGCCCGTTGCCGCTCCAGATTCTTAATCCGCGCGTAAAGCCGAGAAACCTTCGTCTTAGAAGGCGGCTTGCGCCTCGATGAGCGAACTGGAACGGGCTTAAAGGGCTTATCTATCCTGTTCTTAGCTCGCTTGCCTTTTTTGAAAGGTATCTCGCGGACTTTCTTGAAGACCACGAAGCCTTCTTTCAGGTTTACTTCCTGCACCTCCCAGCCCGCGTCCAACCACGCTCGGGCATGAGCGCTAGACGGCGAATTGCGCCACCACTTTTCATCCCTGTACGCGCTCATCGGAAGATTACTGCTAATTAATCCGTCTATTCGGGCAAAAGAAAGCTTCACAACGCGGGTGAAAGCGCCCCTGAACTTCAAGTGACCCGTAAGCCCGCCGTACTTTGACCGTGACCGCGGCGAAACCACTCGCCTTGCACAGTGCAGGCACAGCATCGCAGTCTTGTCTCCAGTGGATACATCAGGAACCATACAATCTCGGCAAAATAACTGCTTGCACCTTTGGCATCTGCACATGTAAGAAACGCGAAGCACTCTTTGGCAGATTCCACATTCATCTTTGACCATCGTAACCACACAAAAAGCGCTGCAGAAACGCCTTTAACAACTTTTATGCAGAAATTGTGATATTAACCTTCACCCGGTAACCTTCAACAACTGATATTGAAATGATGCAAACTTAATTTTCTCCAACATTTGTTCGAAAAAAGACTGAAATACAGTGGCTATTGAACGTAAGTTCCTGTTCTAATTTTCTCAGCGAGCAAATGAACAAATTCGATTGGCCAGACATCGTCGCATACATCGTCCGTAAGCATGTTACGTTTATGATAATATGGGATAAGGTCATTTTTCAGTAGCAAAACTAAAAAGAAATCGTGTCCGTATATCTGTTTAAAAAGAGAATATTTGCGCGCTTGCTTCCGAGTCATCTCGTAGTGAGGTTCCAAAACAATCTTTCTTCCATGTATAGATTTTTCTAGAATGAAATCGGGTATGTAGTTATCACCGGGCAAGGGAAAATCAATTGGTTCGTAACCGAAGGGAATTTTCATTCTTGAGAGAATTCTCGCAGTCTTTATCTCCCAACCGCTCTTGTAACGGCTCATGCTTTGGTAATAGGAATGCGGCTGTCCAGTAACTCCATGTATGCGTTCAAAGAATTGCAAAGCCTCCTTCAATGTATTCTTGTTAAGAGGCTTTTGCTTGAGCCACCTGCCCAGCAAGAAAAAGGGATAATCAACCTTTGCAGGGTCTTTCGGGAATAGATGTTTAGCGAAACGCGTAATTCTTTTGCGAGCCTCCATTACGCTATCATTTTTCCATAAGTAAGGTGCAACCGAGTTAATCAAGCCCAAGCTCGCCGCTACATTAGCATTATTTTCAGTTAGGGGAACGTAAAGATCTTCCGGCGAAAAATGCTCAAAAATCCTCAGGTCAGGATGAGGTCGCACCATCATTCTCATATAAACCCATGCTTTGTCTTTGTGAAGGGATTTCATTCTCTCGATGTTTTGGGTGAGGTCTTCAACGAAATTCTCAGGCTTGCTGAATTTCTGAGAGTACTTTATGAGATTTTTTTCGGCTTCGTTCTTAACAAATTTGTTAACGGAAGTTAAAATTTCAGGTATCACTTCCACGCAGGGACCTAAAGTTCCGTAAAAACTACATACATTAATTTTCTCTTCAAACAGGTGGGGCTTAGTTATTTCAAAAATACGATTACCCAAGGCTTTATGCAGATAGATGAGAAGCATCCTTGCATTTTCAGAAAAGCCTATAACCGCGTCTTCAAGGACTGATGAACCTAGTAGGAAGTAATGCGCTATTATCTTCTTTTCTTCACTGTTCTCAGAGTACGGATTCAAAAGCAAGCGTGGACTCATTCTCCGATCCCACTGGACATCAACAACATCGGAGTTCATGTCTACAAATTTCACAAGCAGAGAAGTCAGTTCATCAGTTACCAAAGTATCCGCGCCTCTTTAAGTAATGTATGAAAAGACTTTAATAACTAATGCCCACAGCGGGCGAGTTCCTCGATTTAGTCCTCGGTTTGAAGTAACTACTTTCCTGTGAGAGAACCACCAAAGCAGGGTTTTAAGCAAATCGGACAGAAAAAACGCGGTGCAAGTCTACTTGAAAAAGCTGAAGTAACTTCAGGAAATATCAGCCTTTGATGACCGCTACAGGTACGAGCCGCGCAACCTTCGTGGCAATCCCTACCTGGTTGCTGACTTCAGCAACAACATCCACATTCTTGTAAGCAGGGTCAGCCTCCTCAGCCAAAACCACAGCGCTCGCCGCACGCACAACGATTCCGCGTTTCTCTAAAGCCGTTCTTATGTCTCCGCCCCAGTACCTGCGTTTCGCAGCGGACCTGCTCATCATTCTACCCGCGCCATGTGCTGTTGAACCGAAAGTCAATTCCATAGCTTTGTCAGCACCCACCAAAATCCAAGAGCTCGTGCCCATGCTACCAGGAATAAGCACAGGTTGCCCTTCACCGCGATAATCTGAAGGAACCGCTACGTGCCCAGACGGGAAAGCTCTTGTGGCGCCTTTCCTGTGAACCCAAACCTTCTTCTGCCCGCCGTTGACCTTGTGAGTTTCCACTTTTGCAATGTTATGCGCCACATCGTAGACAAGCTTCAACCCCAGCTTCTCAGGGTCCTGATGGTAAACTTGCTGAAAACTCTGGCGGACCCAGTGCATAATAGCCTGCCTATTCGAAAAAGCATAATTAACAGCGCAAGCCATCGCCTGAAAATAATCCCCCGCTTCGCTGCTGCTTCCAGGCGCGCATGCCAATTCACGGTCAGGCAAGTCTACGCCATACTTGTGCACCGCTCGCTCCATAACCCGCAAGTAATCAGAACACACCTGATGCCCATAGCCGCGGGAGCCGCAGTGAATCATAACCGTCACCTGCCCCTCTTGTTCAATCCCGAAAACCTTGGCTGTCCGTGGATTATAGATTTTATCCACCTTCTGAACTTCAAGGAAGTGATTCCCAGAACCCAAAGTGCCTATCTGCGTCAGCCCACGCTTCTTCGCAGTCGGCGAAACCTTGCTGGGATCCGCGTTTTTCATACACCCGCCTTCTTCGCAGTGCTCCGCGTCTTCAGTCCAGCCTAGCCCGCGGTCAATAAGCCACTGCACACCCTCAACCGCCAAGCGGTTCAAGTCTCCATGGGATAGCACGAAATCTTTTCGGCGGCTTCCCAAACCCGAAGGCACGTTAGCAAAGATGGCGCCTGCAAGCTGGGTAAGCTTCGGACGTACATCATTCTCCGAAAGAGTCGTAGTCAATAGGCGGACGCCGCAGTTTATGTCGTAGCCGACGCCGCCGGGGCTGATTACGCCCTCATCATAATCCGTTGCGGCTACTCCACCTATGGGAAAACCGTAACCTTCATGCCCATCCGGCAAAGTCACAGCGTATTTGTAAATACCTGGCAAGTGAGCCACGTTAGTGCATTGCCAAAGTGTGCGGTCAGTCTGCATCTTCTCCAAGAGGTTTTCGTTGGCGAAAACCATGCCTGGAACGCGCATTCCCGATTTATATTTCGGGATACGCCACATGCAGTTGCCAATTTTTTCAAGAGGAACATTATCTGGCGCATGTCGCCCTGAACTTTTACTCATGATTTTTCACTTCAAACAAAAAATAGAGGTTAAATATAAAACAGTTTTGAACCCAAACCAGCTTTTATCTTGAATTGTCTGAAGAGAGCGCATAAATTTTAATTAGCCTTTCCTTCTTCTTAATGGAAAGCATTGTAAGAGGAGAAACGTCAAAGTGAACGCAATCATATTTGGAGCACCAGGTTCCGGGAAGGGCACGTACGCTTCAAGGCTTCAGTCAAGGCTTGGCGTAAGCGTAATTGCCATGGGAGATATTTTTCGGGAAATCCTGAAAGAAGACAACGAGTTGGGAAAGAAAGTTAAAAGCTACGTGGAGAAGGGCTTGCTTGTTCCCGATGACATTGTAATAGATGTGTTGAAAGAGCGTTTAGCCAAAGTTTCGAAGGAAAAAGGTTTCATTTTGGACGGCTATCCACGCACTATTGAACAGGCTGAGACCTTAGAGGGAATCGCCAAGATAGACGTTATCTTGTTACAGATGGTTCCAGACTGGATTATAATCGAACGGTTATCTTCGCGGAGGATATGCCGTAACTGCGGCGAAGTCTACAACATTCGTTACTTGAAGCCAAAGGTGGATGGCGTCTGCGACAAGTGTGGAGGACCCTTGTACCAGCGTTCAGATGACAAGCCTGAGGTCATAAAGAGAAGAATCCAAGTTTATCAGGAACAAACCAGTCCAATCTTGCAGCATTACAAGGAGAAAAATTTGCCTTTCATTGTTTCCAGCATTACGGCTTTGGAGACAGCGCCGGAAACCGTAGTGGAAGAGATGATTAAGGAATTAAAAAAGCTAAACATGGCTTAAATATCGAGAATAAACTCTAAAGTAACCTTGTTAAATTCCTTCAAAATTTCCATTCTGTGATAAGTAACCGCTTTCACGCCGACTTTCTGCGCGTGCTTTTCCGCGTTGAACTTTTCGCCCCACACGGCGGCTTTAATTCTGAACCCTTCTTGGGTCTCGCCTAGGCTTAAAATTCTGAATTTCGAGTAAAGCATATTCTTGGTTTCAAAATTCACCAGCAAAGATTCAAGCCAACTGTAAAGAAGCGCGAATTCATCTTCAGCCTCCACTTCAACATGGTCCTCAACGTCAGCGCTGACCTTATCCACATCAGTCATGACGTCAAACATTGCAAGCGCAGCGTTTTCAAGCGCCTCCTCCAGCGTCTTGCCGTGCGCCGCAACGTAGACATCGGCAGTGTGCTCCCGAAACTCGAACTTCCCAATTTTATCCATGCCAAACCCACCTGAAAGATACACAGGGAAACTCAAAACGATTTCGTATGTGTTTGCCACTTGGGGGTAAGCGGGAACTGTTAAAAGTGTTTTTGGATTCGCTTGATTGATGCCGCTGTGAGTTTCACAGAGTTTTCAACGTCTTTTAAGCTGAGCATGCCGACTGGACTGTGAATGTAACGTGTAGCTATGGACACTGTGCCGCTTGGAACACCTTGCCTCGTCAGCGACATTCTAGCTGCGTCCGTGGAGCCTGACAAGCCCGTTTCAAGTTGGTAGCCGATTTTGCTTGCTTCAGCTGCGTCCAGAAGCAGGCGCAGAACTCTGGGGTGAGTAATCAATCCGGAGTCTGCCACTGTTAAAACTGGACCTTTACCCATTTTGACGCTTGTGTCAAACTCTCTTACGCCGGGGACATCGCCCGCGACGGTTACGTCTAAGGCTATGCCGATGTCTGGATCAACGCCGAACGTGGCTGTTGCCGCGCCTCTTAATCCTACTTCTTCTTGAACGGTGCCTACAGCGTAGAGTGTGCAGTCGGTGCTTCCCAGCTGCTTCACTGCTTCAATCATTATGGCGCAACCTACTCGGTCATCGAAGGCTTTCCCTATCACCACATTCTTGCTTAGTTTTGCGTATTTTACGTCGAAAGACACGGGGTCTCCAACCTTCACGCCCATCTTGTTTGCATCTTTGAGGTTTTCCGCTCCGACATCTATGAAGAGGTTGTCGTAGGTTACGACTTTTTTGCGTTCGTCCTCTTTTTGTATGTGCGGCGGTTTAGAGCCGATTATGCCTTGCAGCGGACCTTTTTGAGTGCGAATTATGACCTTTTGGGCTAGTAGAATGCGGTCGTCTATGCCGCCCATTTTTGCGAACTTCACGAACCCTTCTTTGGTGATTGTTTTCACCATTAAGCCGACTTCGTCCATATGAGCCGCAAGCATTACCTTCGGCGAGGATTTCTTGCCTTTTTTTACTGCAATTAAGTTTTCAAGTTTGTCCACGATAATTTCGTCTACGTGTGGTTTCATCAGCTTAATCAGTAGGTTTCTGACTTCTTCTTCCCTGCCGGTTACGCCGCAAGCGTTCGACAGTTTTTCCAGATTCTCAGATAAAGACATCATTGTTCCTTCCTCTGGATGGTTATTACAAATCTACGGGATAACTTATTAAACGGTTGTGGTAATGTCCAAGGATTTATTCAACCATAAATAAGGGAGATGGAACTAGAACTTCCAACAATGTGCTCAAAGTCTTTTAAGAATACTTGCAATTAGCCTAATTTTGCGTTAACTGATGCCAGTAGTCATGCACCTAATTTCTTGGATTTTGATAGTCTCAAATAGATAAGATATCCTGGAATTATGTTGATTAGGGCTTGTATCACATTGAATAGAGCTATTGGAACAAGTAAACCAGCAACAACTGATTCGGGCATTTTGTAGAACAACTGTAATAAAAAGTAGTTTGCTGCCGTCATAACAGCCACCCTCAATGTGACAGCAAGAATTGATCTGACGACTATGCCTTTTTTAAACAAAACAAAACCCAAAAGTGTTGCCAGCTCGGCAACCAGCTTAAAGATCCCGCCAGAAATATTGCCCCTTAAAAAAATTATCGAACATCCTATGAGGCTGGTGTATACCCCAGGCATTGATCCATAAAACAGAAGGCTAATCATCATAGGTATCCCTGTGAGGTCCCAAGAGATTCGGGGATAAAGCGGAAATGGAATATCAAAAGGTGGTCCGGGAATAATTTCCCATAAAGCTGCCAGTGCACCGAGAAGGCTGGCTGTCGCAACTTCTCGCGTTTTAATCTTCTGGGAAAATTGTCTTACCATCAATCGGAATTCTTTGAAATCTATATAATACTTTCGCAAGTTCTTCAAAATTCTGGCGCCATCTTTCACGTTATGAACACGCGGCTTGCTCAGTTTTTTGCGCGAATAACAATCAATGCTTTGAATCAAATTGTAATCGAAATCAGAGATGCCTCATAACGTGCGGTGAACGGAAATAAGTATAACTTTAAAAAGTAAAGATTGTACTAAAGGTAAGGAGAGATGAAAATTGACGCAGAAACAATTCAAAAAGATTGGAATTTTCAAGTGCGGCAATATCGGAATGTCACCATTGCTTGAACTTCTCCTTGATGAATTAGCTGACCGCCAAGACATAAAGGTTAGAACAGTTACCACGGGTTCAAAAATGGGCACCGAAGATGTTGAAGAAGCGTTGCCAAAAATTTTTGAGCTTAATCCAGACCTTTTAATCGTAATATCTCCTAACACGTCATTACCTGGGCCAGGGAAAGCTAGAGAGAAAATATCAAGCAGCGGCATACCCGGTATTGTTATTTCAGACGCTCCTGGAAAACGTGCAAAGGAAGAAATTGAAAAACAAGGGTTAGGCTACGTGATAATCACAGGTGACCCCCTGATTGGGGCAAGAAAACAGTTTTTAGACCCTATAGAAATGGCAATCTTCAACTCTAACATCAGCAAAGTGCTCGCGATAACGGGCGTTTGCAGAATAGTGTACCAAGAAATTGACAAAGTGATTTACGCGATTGAAAAAGAGCAAGATCCAGTTTTGCCAAGATTAATAGTGGATCTGAAAATCGTTCGTGACCGATCTGAGTTTAATAATCCTTACGCAAAAGCAAAGGCAATTGCAGCTTATGGATTGGCTGAAAAAATTGCTGAAATAAACGTTCAAGCCTGCTTTATAGAGAAGGAAAGTGAAAAATACATTCCTCTTGTAACGTGTTCACATGAGATAGCTCAGACAGCAGCTAGACTAGCTGAGGAAGCCCGCGAAATTGAAAAAGGTAATGACACAGTGATGAGGAAGCCTCACTCAAAGAGCGGTAAGCTTAAGATCAAAACTAAATTGATGTTTCCGCCAGTTTCTGCTGAAGAATTCTATGATGAAAGTGTTTCTTGAGACTGGTTGTATATACCTTATATATCTGCATGTAAGGTATTTCGACTAAGTATATATTTCACTTTTTTTATTATTGATGATCAGGGATAAATATAATGAAAGTACTTGAAGTTAAACCATTAGAAAAAAAGAAGTTAAACGTCTTAATCATGGAAAAAGAGTACAACGAACCGTTCGACATTGCCGCCCCACAACCTTCCGCCAATTCGAATTTAATCAACGCTCTTCACAGACCGTCAATAGGCTTCTACAAGTTCTTGGAAAACGTGGTCGCCAAAGTCAATCTGGATTTTGCAACTGAAGAACTTGGCATGCGTTCTAAAAAAGACTTTTTTGAAGACAATATTTTAGCAGATATCTTCCGAAAAAGCAATGTTCCATTCTTTCCTGTTGACATCGACGAAAACGCCCAGGCATATCTGAAAACTGCCATAGACAAAAAAATAGAGCAAAGAGATCAAGTATTGAAGACCTTAGATAACTTGTCTAAACAAAAAGATAAAGAGGATTCTACTGAGAGAGATTACCTTGTTGCATACGGACAGACCATGCAGCTTGAAATAGAAGAGCAAGAACGTGAAGTTAAATTTCCAATAAGAGAAAGCTGGATGGTCATGGGCATTCTGGATCAAGCAAAAGAGGTTACTGGCAAAGACGAGGTTACTTGTTTGCTTATATGCAGTCCAGAGCATGTTAAGGGAACCAAACAGTTATTAGAATCACTTAACTCTAAGGTGGAGACTGCAAAACTTTCGAAAAAAGTTATATCAGCTAAAGCAGAAGTGCCATCCTCTCGCGAGCTAGAAAATTGGCTACAATCCATGCAAATCCAAGTAAAACCTATTATTGGAAAAGCTTCTGAGGATGCACCGTATTTGCTTTTTTACTTAGATACAGATGTAAAAGCCAGCCCTTTTGACATCTGCATGGCATATGACGTTGGATACAACGCTGTCATTCCCTATGAAAACGTGACGCCGGAAGATGCTAACATACTTGTTCAGGATGCTCTGCTGTCTCGAGGACCAAAAGGTGTAAAGCACACAGCCTTTTTGATTGGAGGTAAAAACGCTGAAAGAGCAGAAGATGTATTTAAAGCAGTAAAAGACGCCATGTTTCCTCCGTTCAAAACAAGCATAATAGTGGACCCGGCTGGTGCATATACAACAGCTGCCGCTATGGTCGCAAAAGCTGAAAGCGCACTCTTAGTGAGCAAGCTTGGCGAATTAAAAGACAAAACTTGCGCGATTTTAGGTACGGGTGCTGTAGGACAAATCTCAGCGGTTCTCTTAGCTAAGATGGGATGCAATGTGATGATTGCTAGCCTTAATCCGAAACGCGTTGATGGAAAAGAACACTCAGAAAACATCGCAAGACTTCTGGCAAAAGATCATGGTGTGCAAGTGGAAGGTATCTTTGCTCCTACGCCCGCTTCAAAAATCGAGATTCTAAAGAAGGCTGATGTAATTATGTGCGCAGGAATAAGAGGCATCCGTCTTATAGACAAAGACATGCTGAATGAAGTCAAACACATCAAAGTTCTACTCGACATAAACGCCA
>SMTZ1_10006792_pt1 | contig 11518 bp, 6 predicted proteins | sample DeeMarSWOR136_30_FD_25667 | JGI IMG/M metagenome (IMG submission 25667)
ACCTTTGCCACACGCGCTTGAACACGCCACCTGCCAAAGTCGACTTCTCTGATATGTGTCTCTACTCCCTGCGGGCCCGGCTCTACACGAATGCGCCGTTGACGGTCGCGCCGACCTACGAGATCGGTCTGAGTTTCGATGGGCAGACCCGTGGGGGTAAGAACGTGTGCTGCCAACAGACGCGTCGCACTTAGCTGTTTGCCATCCTTGTCGAATAGGGGAGTAAGGCCGCAGTGCACATCGAAGTTCCGATTGGCCAAACGACGCGCAGCTCCTTCCGACTCACACAGTACGCACAGATTAATAGCAGCCTCGCCGAGCTGTCCGGGATCAAGGCGTGTTTTAGAGAGGCGTGCTGTACCGAAAAGCCAGCAATCCTTTGCGAGTTTTCTCACAAAACATGCCTCATCTTGTGCGACGGGATTCTTCGTCGTAACCGGAAGAATAAGGCCCGGAGAACAGGAGCGGTCGCCCTGAATTATGCCTTGAAACTCCTCGCGCAGATTTGTGAGGTCAAGACCCCATTGTGAACTGAGGCCGCGTCTCAGCTCTTCTGGAAGATCCTCTTGCATGGAAGTAGAAATCTGAATAGAGCTTCCGGCTGGTGCTACAAGCCGCACCTTGAATGAGCCGTCTTCGCACACCAATGCCGCTGCTTGGTCTGAGGTGAAGAGGTTGACAACACGCACAATTCGTGCTCGCGCATCGCCGGCTGCCCCGGGTGCTCCGGCAATGACAGCATGCCCGTCTTGCTCCGGACTGACCGAGATGAGGTTGGGATCTGGGGGGGGCTCGATTCTCGGTTGCGCTCGACGCCGCCAACCGCGGTCGGCGACCAAACGAGCCGCATCTCTCCGAAGTCCACGTATGACTTCCAGAAGCGGCCGAAGCCCTTCTTTCTCGCGGGCACCACTCCGGGGGTCTTGCAGGGCTTCCAGAAGCCGCGATTCAAGACGCTCTGCCTGTGGCAAAAACTGAGTGACCCTATCAAAATCCCCCTGACGCAAGGCCCAGTGCAATTCCTCCTCTAACCTTGCGACCTTCTGTGGCAGATCCTGGTCGCGGCGCGGCATTTCTCCCGTGCTGGCAGCGGCAGGGATAAGCATGACAAAAGTGCAGAGAAGAGGCTTAATGGCTCCACCTCCTGCTATATCGCTATGGACCCTTTTCTTCATGGGCTAAAAGGTCTTCAAAATCAGCGCAAAACTGTTTTCTCTTACCCCCTCTGCAGCGCTCGCCCCGCCAGATCTTGTCGAACTGATCCATGATCTTGTCGATTATCTTCGCATCATCAGTGATAATACCAGATTCAAAGTTCCTCTTGTCAGTACTTTTCGCCCCCATCCCTGCCCCAGTGAGATTGGCACTTCCAGTATAGGCAAAATCACCATCAACCACTACAGCCTTAAAATGAACACGCGGACACAAAATCCTTTCCATCCCGCCTATCAAATTTGGATATTTATCAAAATCCTGCCTGAAAGCTCTCCCTGGCTCTTTTGCATGGAGCAGCCTCACCTCAACCCGCTTAGCCACTAAATCAGATAATATCTCCAGAAAAGGCACCATCTTGCCCTGCTTATCAACATGTAAATCTTTCAAATCAGCAGTCGCCAGCCACACAAATTTCTTGGCCTTAGGAACACAACCGCAAATGACCTTCTCATATATTTTTCTGTCTGTGATAAATTCGAGCATACTTCTGTATTTAGGCCTGCTCATTATTTCCTGCCTACCACGTAGCCATATCCTATGTAGTCAAAGTAGTCTTTAAAAATCCTACTGGTCTCATTCATAGCTCTCCATAGCTCCGGACGTAACAAAAGCCTAAGACCCAGCTTCATCGTGCCTCTAATTCCAAGCTCTCTCTTCATCGACTTCTCCATGTCAGGCATTACCTCGGAGAAATCTACGCTTACGACATCAACCAGCCCCATCCCTTTGAAGAATTCCCCCCACTGCCGCAGTGTCATTGTCTCAAACCCCTCCCAAACCTCACGAGCCTTGTCAATTAGTTCTCTTGGCGCCGATTCTTGCCAGGTCATTTCCAGGTCGCCAACATACCCACCAGACTTTGTCACTCTGAGAAACTCTGAGAAGGCCCTCTCCTTATTCAAAAGCACAGTGGTGCATTCTGCCAAGACAATGTCGAAACTCTCATCTTCAAATGGCAGATTGTGCGCATCTGCTTTTATAAAGCTCACTTCTTCACCTAACCCCTTTTTCGCCGCTATTTCTTTCGCGTATTCAATCATCTTTTCAGAAAGATCAACACCGACAATATCGCACTGATATTCTTGCGCCAAATAGCACGCTGTCACACCCTTTCCAGAGCCTATGTCCAAGATTTTCTTGCCCTTTGCTATCTTGCACATCCTTGCCATCTCGCCGGTCTTTTCTACACCGCCTGGATGGAGGACTTCCAAGCCGCAAGAATACATCAGCTCGTCAATATCAGCCATTTTTGCGTCTACTGCCATACTCTCACCAAATCCATAATACCGAAACAAAGTCCAGCCGCCAAGCAAAAGGCTATGGTGGTTGCCCAAGCACCTACTCGGTGTCAACTACTTTTATGTCTTCTGGCTCCCACCTCAGCCTCCTATGAAAAAAAGAGGGAAAGGAATTTGGAACCCGCAGAAATATCGCGGAAAAGTGACGTTTAGGAGGGGACTTTGCCTCCATTAAAGCCGAAGAATAGCATACATGCATGATTTGGCAAGGCTCAATTCGAAAGAGCGCAGCCTCGCCGGCTCGGACGAATGAATGTACCTTGCGAGTTATTACTCTGGTTCTTATCCACTACTGCCTCCAGTCCGGTGACAGGAACTGCTAATTCTTCTCAAGAAGAGGTGGAGTTGCGTACCTGAGAAGCAGCTTTGTAAGCCTTCATGATAAGCTGAGCTTCTCCGAGTGATTTCGCCGTGTGCGCTAAGGTCACGCCGGTTGGGAATCTCTCGACGACGCGCCCCGAGATCAATTGCCCTTCGTCTGCCCGGACTCGTATCAGAGGAATTTTGCGCCGCCGCGCTTTGCGATAGATGGAATCGACTTCGTTCAGCTCGGGTTGTCCCAGATCAATGCATTTCAGGCCAGGCAAACCAAGGAACTCCTCTACGAGATGCTCGAACTTGCCGCAGCAGTGTATTCCTCCCCCACCCATTGCCTCAAGCACAAATGCGTCATGTGGAGCAATATGTTGGCGGTAGGTCGTGGGCGAAATGTTTATAGCGCAGTCATCTCGGATCAGAATACCCCCCCGGATCATAGCCATGTGCTGGTGGGAGTAGCCGGTGGGTCCATCATTTAGCAAAGGCTGAAGGTGTCTGGCGAAGCCTACCTGGGCTAAGGCGATGTGGTTCAGGACTTTGCTTAAGGTGCCTTCGTCTTCATAGAAATCCTCGTAGATTCTGCTGCCGCGCAGCAATTCCGCGGTATCAAGCGGGCCCTGCAGGTCAGGCAGCACCACCTGCACAGATTCTCGCAGTACCGGATAGTCTGATAACTGTCGCTGGTAGAACTCGTACGTCTCAATCACCGCAGGGCACCACCCTTTGCTGAAATCCAATGGATCAATATCCAGAATTCTCCTGAATTCACCGATTGTTTCGAATTGCCTGACCCAAGGAGGACTGTCACCACTCTGTTCGATTTTGCCGCCGAACATTGAGGCCATGATGACTGTGCCGAAGTTTGCGCGGATAGTGCAAGGAAGATCATCATCGAGTTGCCCCCTACAGGCTATACTGGCGTTGAAAGCATAGACCAATTCGTTATAGAGCATCTTCTCCGGACCATCGAAGGTCTGTTTAACCGGGAGAGGCTGGAAAGGGAAATCTGACGGAAGTGCATAGCTCAGCACCAGCGGTAACCTTGGGACAGGCTCCCAGTTCAAAGCCTTTTCGTACAGCTCCGATATGTGAGCCTGACGACTAGGATCAAGTATTTGCTCGAGGTATTCCAGTAGTCTCGGAAGGCAAGGTCTCATTCTCTGTTCTGCCCGTTATGGGAAACGCAGCAAAGTTCTGACAAAATGCTTCTGAGGGGCGGCTTTGGCACATGACGTTATGTACGACAATGGCCCCATTGTAGTCTGAAGATGGGTATATGCTCAGCCCCGTTTGACTAATCCATGCACCGTAAGGGAGCGCGGGCACAACTGTCTGCCGCCGAGAATCAAGCTGGCCAGATATCCCACACCTACACACGTTGTGATCCCGATCGCTCCGTACAAAAAGAAATGGACCCTCGTGCACTGTCGCACAAGACACAGTGTACCAGTGCTCGAAAAAAGACCAGACATGGCACCCACTCCGGTTGCCCGGCGGGTGAAGATTCCCAGTGCAAAGATGCCCGCTAAGCCACTGCCCAGCAGGCCAAGAAGGATCAGGAACAGGTCCCACAGCGACTTGATCGGGTATGTCGCCATGATTAGAGCACACCCCGTGCCCAACACTCCGAGTAGGATTGTGCTTATTCTGGCAAGCCATAACCGGGCTCGGTCGGTGGCAGAGGGTCTAAATCGATGGTAGAAATCCGTCACCAGCACGGTAGCCATACTGTTTAGACTGCTGTCCAGACTCGACATTGCTGCGGCGAAGATGGCCGCAACTACGAGCCCCGCCACACCACCAGGCAGTTCGTGCACAATGAACCACGGTAGAATTGCATCCGTAGCCAAATCAGAATGGAGTCTATGTGGATGGGCTCTGTAAAATACGTACAGCGCAGTTCCCAGGAAGAAGAAAACCGTTGCTACGGGCAAAGTCATCGCTGCATTCGTCCAGATTGCTCCCGCTGCCTGCTTTTCGGAGGGTGTGGTCAGATACCTTTGCACTACTGTCTGGTCAGCAGAATAAGGAATAAGATTAGAGAACAGATTACCTAAGAATATGACCCATACCGAAGCGGTGGCGTAATCCCAAGTGAGGTTCACGATATTGAATTTATTCTCCTGCAAAGCAACATCGGCAATGTGAGCTACCCCACCTTCAACCCGAGAAGCTATGATCACCAGCGACAATAATGCTCCTCCCAGCAAGACAGCCACCTGAAATACGTCGGTCCAGATTACCGCTTCGATGCCCCCGAGAGTAGTGTAGATTGTGCAGACTACGCCCATTATCAATATACACACGTAGATATTGAAGTTGGTTACTGTTGACAGGGCAATTGCGGGAAGAAACAAGACGATCCCCAGACGCCCAAACTGCATTAAGCAAAACGCAATGGCGCCGAGCAGACGAACGGCAACGTTGAAGCGCTTCTCCAGATATTCGTAGGCAGTTGTAAGATTGAGCCGTCTGAAAAAGGGAAGGTAGAAGAAGACGACTAGCGGAGCGACTAAGACAATGGTGATATGGATCAGGATATAGCTCCAGTCAGTATCATAGGCTTTGGCTGGTATGGCCATGAAGGTGATGGCGCTGAGTTGTGTCCCGAAAATGCTGATGCCGGCTGCCCACCACCGTACACGCTGTCCACCCAGAAAAAAATCGCGTGTTCCCTTCTCCCGCCTCGCGAAATATGCTCCGCCTGCCAATAGCAAAGCGAGGTAAAGAACTAAGGCAAGGTAATTGGCCAGACCAAAGGAGACGCGCACGGTCTCACCAGTATTCACAAGAATTCCCATCGGGACAATCTACGTCTAAAGAAGAAGACTACCAGCCCGTTCATTCTGTCCATCGAAGTCAGTCCTTTCCTCATAACTATCAGATCCGCCAGAGAAATGCAACCTGTATGTGTGTGTCTCAGAGCACCGGTCATTTAAAACGGTGCTAGATTTCGAGTTTTTTGTAATATCTTGATTTTACAGAGCTTATAACATGGACATTTTTTGAGAATTGGGAGATAATGGGGTTTTGGGTTGTAGCGGGGTTGTATGGATTTGCTGGCGAAAAATGGGCCATATTTAAGACTTGTTATTCCTTTGCGCCATGTTTTTTGAGGAGGTTGTCCCTCTTGTCGTTGGAACTCGCTCCGCGGTCGGGCAACGACCGGCCAAGTCTACGCAACGGCCTCCTTTCTGTCAACTGCCTGTGATAAGGCCTCAATCAGTAAGGGCATCTGCCGGTAGCCCATGGTCCGGTGGAAACGTCTCTCGGCCTCCAGCAATACCGTCCCACCCCACCGCCAGGCCATGTTGGCATTACGCCAACGCTTGACATTGCGAAACGGACTAGCGTCAGTGCTCGACGGAGTACAGGACTGTGGCATCCTCTCATAGGCACTAGACCAACAAAAGGGGGCAGATCACCTTACTTTATTTTACTTTTTAGTTCTTTACAATGACTTTATGTATTTAGTCCGCCCCTATCTTTTTCAGTGCAAGTTTCCTGCAATTGCTGCAAAGTCAGCTAAATTTACAATCCCATCGCCGGTAATATCTTCTTTTATACTTCCAGCATCGCCAATCCAAAGCCATTTGTCCGCAAGTCCTGCCAAGTCAACCTCGCTGTCGCCAGTTGTGTCTTCAGGTTCTAAATTGACAATACTTGAAAGAGTACGCTGTATTATCTGGCCACTATCCGCTAGCTCGCACGTTGACCACCAGAATATTCTCTTTGGGTCAATTGCCTTCGAACGGCCAACTCTAAAAGTGCATGTATCGATGCTGGTTGCTGAACCTGATGCTTCAATTGGGCCAAAAGAAGCATTCGGATCGATTATGATTATATTATCTGACACTTTTAGCATCTCAAGCTGAGCGTTTCCTATTGCAAAATGAGATAGGTTCGTCAAACTCACCTGGCACTCATACTCAAATACTGTTCTATCGATGCGTTCTTTTCTGACGACGACAAACTCCACCTTGAACGGATTAAACTCATCCGCCCCCATATCAACTCTGCCTAACATCACCCGAAGCTCACCATCCATATCTGTTTCATTCGGCCCACTTATATAATTTGGATCTCCGGAATTGATACAGGGAGATTCGTGGGCTAAACGACAGGTCCCGCTAACAAAGCAAGGATTTAAATTAATATTGTTGCTACCAGCATATCCCCCTCTAATATCACTGTAAATTGTCAGACTACCACATGCGGTGTTGGATGTGATTCTGCAGTTTGCCATTATGAGATTGGCGTTAATTCCAAGATAGATGCCTCCACCAACGGCATTGCCTCCGTCGCTTCCTACAAACAGAGAAGAACCACCATCGCCTCCAGTGACTTTGTTATTCTCAATCTGACAATCGGTCAAGGTAACAGAGCAGTCGGCGTCACAGTATATTCCACCTCCGTATGCAGGCTTTCCTTTGCCCGGCATATCCATGCTTGACGAATGTCCATCTCCGCCCTCGGCTTTATTATTGGTGATGATACAATTTTGAATTACTGGAGTGCTATCGGAATCGATATAGAAACCTCCACCATAAGCCCAATTATCGGTGCTGCCACATGCTTTATTGTCAGTAATAATACAATTATAAATTGTTGGAGACGACCCACCACAGAGGATTCCTCCTCCTTTAGCATCGCTGCCATAGATGTACCCTCTTTTTACTGTAAAACCAGAAACTATACTGTTCGGCTCTTCACCATTATGAAAATAAAATCCACGGTGGCCCGACTGGTTCTGACAGTCTATGATACATGTCTCCGGGCCGCGTTCGCTTTGCATTACAATGGCTTTGCCCAGCAAGTCGATATCGCGGTTACCGTCGCCCGTATATGTGCCATCAGCAACGATAATAGTATCACCATCATTAGAATCGTTGATCGCCAGTTGCATATTGCTGAAGTCGGCAGGACCATCGTCATCTACGTAGATGGTTCGGGACTCAACAGAGGAACCACAGGTCAATACTACCAGTGGAGCCAGTATCACGACCAGAATATTCAGATTCGGTCTCCCTCTCATGTTGCTTCCTCTGTCGCTTTCTGCGATCTTCTTGCACCTGTGTCTTGGACCTGCTCAATGCATATTGTACCGTCCGCCTTTTCTGTGGAGCAAGTGTAATCCACCCAAGGCAAACAGGAGCAGCGTCCCAGGTTCCGGAATGGTCCATCCTGAGTCGATCGTCTCAAACGTCATGGGATCGACTATTTCGTAGAATTGTGCTCCCGGTTCGCCTATACCGAGCCAGTCGAAGCTGACGGCAAAGCCAGCGACGGTCTGACCCCGCGCGATACCTGAATCTAACGCCCTTGCGTCGTAGGCACCATCGTCTCGCAGAACGGGCTCCGGCTGCCAGACAATCTCGTCCCAATCGCCTGCTAGCGGATCGGATGTCTCGATAGCAAGGTTGTCACAAAACCCAAAATCAAACCAGATAGTAAATTCCTGGACTGGCACTGGCAATCCAATATTACTCACCTCGTACGTGTACTCCCATCGCCCCGGACTGAACTCTGCAACGTCGTAGTCGATTTGAGTCACTGGCACACAGAAACCAGCGACGACATGGAGCAAACTAAAAATTATTCCTGAAACGACTTGCTTCCTCATCACCATCTCCACTCTTGCACAGAGCGAAAAACGACCTCTCCTGATTAAAAACTGTTGCACCTATCTTCAACACAATAGTCTACAGCGAAGAGGATTGCAACTCAAGGAAATTCTCGATTTTCTATCGATATGGGTGTTTAGGACAGTACATCACAAGCAAGGACACCTTTCTCCAACGCCGACGGCATCGCTGACTCAGACTGCGTTTTGCGTCAATAATCACGCACAACTATCCCATCCTTGCCCACGAAATACCGGTCTGAGTCTTTGATCTTCAAGTTATAGACCTTGCCGGTATACGGGGTTGCTCTCTTTGTGATAGTCCTTACAGCAAGTGGGCCTTTCAGTGATTTTAGGATCGAGCCGGCCGTCAGATTCTGTACGGGGACCCACTGCTCAGAACTAAGTCGGAAGAGGTGCGACCCTACCACACTGATCTGGTTGCCAGACTCAAGGATTATGTCGTAGCATTCGAATGTACCCGCGTGCTCGTCGATGCTCTCAACTTTTGGTTCGGAGGCGCTGCCGCTAACGAAAATAGCTTCAAACGTACGGAGACTCTGGCCGGGCGTGACTTTTGAGATTTGCACGCGTTTGCCATCGATCCATACCGGAGTATCAGAGGGAAAACAGACCCAGGGGGGCACTTTTCCTCCTGCGCTAGTGGTGAAGGTCCAGACGGTGCCGGTGGTTCTGCCGTAGGCATTGATCTCATCAACGCGCCAGAAGTACCTTGCGCACTCATCCATTCTGCCGGGATCGAATGCTGTATCAATCTGGTTATGTATGAATGGCGGAGGACTGTTCGGCCCGAAATACAAGTTGTGCGATGTGGCACCAAGACCTGCTCTCCAACGCAAATTAGCCCTAACGCTGACGTTTGTCGCGCCATCGTGTGGATCTGGATTTGTGGCCCGCCCGGGCAGTGGGAGTGGAGGATTGTCTTCTATCCAGTGGTTAGCCATGAGACGGAGGTCGAGGAAGTTCACTTTGCAGTCACCATTTATGTCGCCTGCCACGATTGTTTCGCAGACAGGCTCATCAAAATAGGATTTGCTGGCTTCGATAGTCCCACCGTAGGCTCCCATGTTGACCGTACCGCCGTTTGGAAATGATTCATGTCCCACCAGAGTCATCGGGTTGCCAGCATCGATACAGGGACTGGTCACATGGTCGATGACCCAGGTTTCGGTATTTGGGTCCCATCGCCCAGCCTGCGATTTCAGATGATAGTCGCCACTACCTGAGTCGGCAAAACAAGGGTCGTCATCTAAGTTGCCTATGCCCCAATTCGCTTGGCAGCCAGTTTCTCTGAAGATTCCTTCATACCCGCCTTCAATGTCGCTATAACTTACCGTTACTTGTGATGTATATACGTTGCCCGCCCAAGAGTATAGAATCAGACCTATTGTGTTTCCGTGTTCAGCTTCATTGCCGTGCATGATGCAGTTGATGAGCAACGGATTGCTGCGCCTGCGGCTGCAGAGTCCGCCCCCTCTGCCGCCCGCTCGGTTTCCATAAAAGGTGCAGTTGCTAAGGATAGGTTCGCTTTCGTTCCAGACCTGCACAGCTCCGCCGTCCTCACCGGCTGAGTTACCTACGAACATACAATTTATCACCGTGGGACTACTGGCGTGCTCGTAGACAGCTCCGCCGTCCATGCCGGCCGAGTTACCGCCGAAGATACACCTAATGAAGGCGGGACTGCACTCGTAGTCAAATATGGCACCGCCATACTGTCCAGATGAATTCAGACTGAAGGTGCAGCCAGTCAGTGTGGGCGCACTGTGGTAATTCTCTATGGCCCCACCGTACATAAGCGCCCGGTTTCGGCTGAACGTGCAGCAGAGCAGGTGCGGGGAGCCGTCTTTGATTGCCAGTGCACCTCCATGATAGGCTACATTGTCAATGAAACGACAATTCATCAGCGTGGGGGAACTGTCTTGGCAGTATATTGCTCCCCCGGAGCCGCTAACGTAACCGTTAGCAACAGTAAAACCTCCCAGCACAGAATTCGCATCTTCATGACTATGGAAATAGAAACCCCAGGCAACGCGCTCGCAATCAATAATGCAGCCTTCCGGACCATGTTCACTTCGGACGGTTATACGCTTGCCGCCGAAGTCTATGTTCCTGTTGCCATTGCCCGTGTAGGTCCCATCCGCAACCACAACCGTATCGCCATCGTGTGCTGCGTCTATGCCAGCCTGAATGGTTGCAAACTCGCACGGCACGTGCAACATACCCTTTGTGTGGACCACCAGAGTCACATGAATTGTCATTTGGCTGCGGTTGTGATCACCATCGGAAACGACCAGCTCACAAGTGTAATATCCCTGTTGTATGCCTCTGGTGTCGGCACTCACGTCAATCTTTGCGACCCCACTGGTCAGGGTTCCGCTTGTTTGAGAAACTTTCAGCCAGCAGCAATCCTCGATAATGCCCCAGTCAAGCGCACTGCTTGAAAGATTGTAGATGAAGATGGTTTCAGAGGACGAATTTGGCTCACCAACAGTCGCCGTCAAATCAATTCGCGCCGGGTGGACATAAAGCAACGCTGGAGATTCGATGCCGTACTCGTCCGCTCCGATGTCGGCTCGGCCCCCCATCACCCGGCATTGTCTATCGATATCGTACTGCCCCTCATAGTCACCGTTAGGATCGCCCGCATCTATGCACGGAGAACCGTACCGCAGGTGATAACCGTCAGATTCGAAGAGCGGATTGGTATCGATATTGCCCTGACCGAATCTGAAACTCTGGCCTTTGATTGCTGCCGTGCCACCCTGTATGTCGCAGTAGCTCAGCGATACGCTGGCGGAATCCTCCAAGACAATCTGAGATGTGTAGGATGTATTATCCCATAGTATACAATTGCTCAGTATTGAGTCGCCGCCATCGTAGTTGCCGAGCACATGACCACTGGTTGCTGCTGAGTTTCCGCTGAACGTGCAGTTATCAATGGCCGGGCTGCTCCTTTCTCCGTTCGCAATGGCGCCTCCTATGTCACCGGCAGTATTCTGAACGAAGACACAGTTTGCTATCTCTGGGCTACTGCCGTAGG
>SMTZ1_10006794_pt1 | contig 11517 bp, 10 predicted proteins | sample DeeMarSWOR136_30_FD_25667 | JGI IMG/M metagenome (IMG submission 25667)
ATACACCATTATTTATTGCAGTATAGCATGCATCTGCTAATGGCTTTGAGTTATACATGAAGCCAATGCTCATATTTACAACATCAAGACCATAATCAATTGCCCATTCAAGAGCTAGAATAGCATCAACTTCAGAACCGCAACCATATCTATCTAATACTCTTAGAGCATAAAGTGTGCTTTCAGGTGCAACACCTATATCTTTGCCAGCAGCTGTTCCAGCTACATGAGTGCCGTGCCCATTTTCATCTAATGGTTTTTTATTATTTTTTATAAAATCAAAGCCCAAATTTTTTTTATCAAATCTATTTTTCAGTTCTTTGTGGTTATAATCAATACCTGTATCAATTATGCCAATTTTGATATCCTCTCCTCTGGTTTTCATCCAGGCATCGTATGAACCTATCAGTTCAAGGTTCCACATGTTCAAACTATCTGCTTCTCTTGCATCAATAGGAGAAATAACAGGCTTTGGAATTCTGATTATATGAGGCTTTCTTATCTCTTCAATAAAATCAGAACCTTTAATTTCCTCTTTAACTTTTTCAGCTTCTTCTTTATCAACTGAAAGAACTATTGAATGGGCATACTTGAATGTTCTTGTTTTGCCTGAATAAATCCTACTGAATTTTTCAGCATGTTCCTGTCTTTTTTCATAAAGACTGTTTGAATCTAGTGTATGATTTTTTCTTAAACCTATAATCAGGTGTTCTGTTTCTTTGTTTTCTCTTAATAAATCACTAAGTTCTTTGTCAGATAATCCGCTTTTGCTGACAAAAAAAGATTTTATTAGTGAAGGTGGAACAAGATGCTCATTTATAATTTTATATGCTTCATATTTGACCTTGTTCTCCTTTTTTTTAATTGACTTGTTTTTATTTACATTAAGTGTCCTTTGCTTGTTTTCAGACAAAGATACAATTGCTTCTAGATGTGATTTAAGTTTTTCATAAATCTGATTATTTTTTTGATTTTTTTTCTCATTAAATTCTCCATCTCCACTATATTCTTTTGGAAGAAGATAGAGTTGTGTGTCTTCTCCAAACAATGTTTTTGTTGAATTATCACATATAAAACCAAACTGAGGTTCTTCATGACCTTGATCTTGATTAAGAAAATCTATTACATAATCAATTAACTCAGAATATGGAACTGTTTTGCAAACAATATTTCTTGTTCTTGAATCAGAAATTCTTGAACTTCCTTTTTCATCAACCTTGTAAATACCAAACTCGTTGCCGTCTTTTCCACAAACATATAATTCTCCTGATTCCTCAAGATATTCATTTGCATATTTTGCTAATTTTTTGCTGGATATTTTTTTATGGCCGAATTTATCAAATAAATTAAGTATTAATCTGTTGCAGTTCCTGCCAAAAACTATATTTCCTGCTATATTGAATATATTCTGGCCATTGTTCACACTTTTAGAAACAATATATATTCCTTCTTCAGATGCAAATGCAGCTGTTCTCATTTTGATTCAATTTTTTGATAAATTATTTCCTTTTGTTTTTCCAAAAATGGCAGAACTTTCTTTGCTTCTTCAGGTGACATGTTTTGATATCTTTCAAGAAGTCTTTTCTCAAGTTCACTATTTACTGGCAACAGGTCTTTGTCAATTGGTATTTTTTGAGGTTCTTCTCCTGTTGTTACTATGTATGTTTGTCTTTCTCCATATTCATTTGTATATACTTTGCCGTCAAATCCTCTTGTATCTTGGTATGAATGCTTTGAAGCAGGCGTGTTATGGTATTGGACAAAATCAACTACTCTTTCTATTGGTTCATGGAACAAGAATCCTATTGAAATACCTGTTAATAGTTTTAAACTAATAGAAGTTGCAAGTGCTAAAAGTCCTTTTTGTTTTTTTCCAACAGCGTTTGTTGCAGGTTTTGCCATTTTTAAACCTCAATCTCTCAGCAACAAACCCTGTCTAACCTTATTGTGCATAGAATTTTATTTAAAATAATGTAATTGCAGAAATTACAACAGAATCAGTATTTCGGATATTTTATGGAAAATTATTTAAAGATACGATATATATCGTTAGAATATGTGGATAGCAAAGATAAAGTTCAGTGAAAAAGGTACTTTGATTGGAAGCAAAGCTCAAAAGAATAATCTTAATATATTTGGGTTTCCTCTTTCTTATAGCTATGAAAAGAATTGGGTAGTTGTTCATATAACTGGAACTATCTTTGGTAAAAGTGAAGATAAAAATAAATTTGTGAATGAACTGAAAAAAGAAAAAAGAACAGTTAATTTTGAATTAAATAATGATTTTTTTATTGGGACCATAAAAGAGCCATTATTTGCAAAATGCGTTTATAACAAGGATATAATCCACATTGCTCCTGCTTTAATTTCAGATAAAGGTTATGAGATTATTACAGTTGGTAGTTTCAGAAAAGAAAATTTAACAAAAATAATCAATTTGCTTAAGGCAAAGCGCAAAGGAAAGTTATTATCTATTCAACAAAAAAAGATCAAATCTATTTCTTTAATGAGAATTCATCCAGAACTAACTGACAAGCAAAAAAAAGCAATAGAGCTTGCAATAAAACATGGTTATTATCATGTGCCAAGAAGAATTGATATAAAGCAGTTGGCAAAGATTGCCAAATTAAGCTTCTCGACTTATCAAGTCCACTTAAGAAAAGCAGAAGCAAAACTTATACCTTATTTCTTCAAATAACGATATATATCGCTATAAATTAATTATAGACGCCAGTCCTTTCTTCTTAGTAATAACATTAAACGAGGTGCTTACAATGGGATTAATAATATGTCGGAGCGGTGAGGATGATATTGCAGTATTTGGAACTCTTGCAGATGCATTCCCAACTAGAGATGTTTACAGGAAAGCACTAAAATTTGCTAGAGGTTTGTCAACAAAAGTCTTACAAGCATGTACAGATAGATGTAGAAAAACCATTGGTGGTAAAGTTGAATATTTTTTAGGAATTTCAAACCCAGTAATGTTAGCATTCAAACATGCTTTGAAAGATAGATATAGTGAAAATCAAGAAGTACAGAATCTTGAATCAGAACTTACAGATAATGAATTAGCTGAGATTCCATATGGTCCAGATGCATGTGAATATGTGTACTATAGATTACAAGCTAAATCCATGCCAACACATGGAGCACAAGTTTTTTTAGATGGTTTACGAAGTGGTTATAAAAGTATACCTGGACATAAATTATTATCTTATTTAGGTATAATGAATATAAGGCGTTGGGAAGATCAAGATCCAATGGCAAAGGCTTACAAAGATACTCTTGGTGATAAAGACTTGGGGCTAGAAGGTTTGGAGCAAAGGGTAAAGGCTTATTATTCTAAGGATAAAATAGAGTCTGAGCCATAGAAATAACTTGCGGTTAAAATGATGGGAAAATTGGATGGAGATATACTTTATCATGATATGTTCATCAAACCAGCAGTTAAAAGAGTAGAAAAAAAATTAAGAAATGTTCCTGAAGATGAATTGAGAGCTATTGTCAGAAATTATGAATCTGCACATTGGTATGTAAAATTATACAGGCAAGTGTGTTTCCTACCAAATATTGATATTAATCTTGAATATGTCTTTGCAAGAGATGTTTTGCTTGGAAGATTTTCTTGGGAAGAGCAGGATAAGGAGAGAAAAAATATTTGATTCTAGAAATATAATGTATATTCTGTATTTACAAAAACTTTATATATAAGTATACCTTATGTGATATGCAGAATTGATTATCAATTCAATAAAGCGGGGTGGGAAAAATGAGTTCTAATGCAAAAAAAATATATTATAAGCATGTTCTAAATCAGGAAGTAGACGATGATAAAGCAATTGACATTGTAAAAAAAGAAAAGAAAAAATTAAGTCTGAAAAAACAGATAGAAGGTTTAAAGAAGATTAAGAAAGAGTTCTCAAAAACAAGACCTAAGATACTGATAGTTGATGATGAGCCTCATATCATAAATCTCATCAAATTAAGTCTGCAGGATGAGTATGATATTATTGTTGCAAACAGCGGCAATGAAGCAATACATATGGTTGAAGATGAAAGGCCAGACCTTGTTACAATGGATATAATGATGCCTGGAATGTCTGGCTTTGAAGTTGTAGAAGAGATGAGGAAATTTGAAAGCACAAAAGATATCCCTGTTATTTTCTTGTCAGCAAAAGACACATTAAAAGATATGCAGATTGGAATGGAAAAAGGCGGTGATGATTATATCACAAAGCCATTTGAACCAGAAGAATTGAGCAAAAGAATAAAAGAACATTTGAAAAGAAAATGAAAAAAATTCTTGTAGTAGATGATGAAGAACACATATTATCATTAGTTGAACTAAGCCTCAAACCAAATTTTAGTATTATTAAGGCAAGAGATGGTAAACAGGCTTTAAAAATATTTGAAAAAGAAAAACCAGGCCTTGTTCTTCTTGACCTTATGATGCCGCATATAAATGGTTTTGAAGTTTGCAAGCAGCTGAAAAAAAAGAAAGCTCCTGTCTGGATTTTATCTGCAAAAGGGCTTAAAAATGATATTGAAAAAGGGCTTGCATGCGGTGCAGATGACTATATAACAAAACCATTTGACCCAGATGAATTAATGAAAAAAATTTCATTGTTTTTTAGCAGGGGGTGATTTAATTGGAAACATTAAACCAAGAAATTGTAAACAAAATTATGAATTTTATAAAATCAAAAGAAATAGGTGCTTCTGCAAGCGAGATAGCACGCGGTATAACACATAATAGAGTGACTATTACAAAATATCTTGAAGTTATGAAAGCAAAAGGTGTGTTGACAAACAAGGTTGTTGCACAGGCAAAATTATGGGCTGTTGCAGATGACCACAGAAAACCAGCTGTTTTGATTGTTGAAGATGAAAGAAATGTTCTTGATTTGATAAAACTCAGCCTGATTCCTGGCCAGTATAATATTTTTGAGGCTTTGGATGGAATCACTGCACTGCAATTAGTAAAAGAAAAAAGACCAGACCTTGTTCTTCTTGACTTGATGCTGCCAAAACTTGACGGAAGAGAAGTTTGCAAGATAATAAAAAACGACCCAGGCACCCAAGATATCCCAGTTATTATGCTGACAGCAAAATCACAAACAATTGATAAAGTTGAAGGCCTGAAGATTGGTGCAGATGATTATATGACAAAACCTTTTGACCCATTGGAGCTTGAAGCAAGGGTTGAGAGCATATTGAAAAGAACAAATCTTCATCTTACCAAAAACTCAGTAACAGGTCTTCCAAGTATTAGTGTACTTATGGAAAATCTTTCAGATTTCAATGGAAATATCTTATTTATTGATATAAAGAATTTCAAACGATTTAACTCATATTTTGGTTACAAAAAGGGCAACGAACTTCTGCAGATTGTATCAAGGATAATTAAGAGTGTAATTTTGAAAAAGGGAACAAAATCAGATGTTATAACACATGTTGACTCTGATAATTTTGTTGTTCTGACAAAAGCAGACCCTGAACAAATCAATTATGAATTAAAGGAGTCTATTGATTTGTTCTTGCCAGTTTACAAAAAAGGATACAAAATAAAACTTTCTGTGAAGGGTGTTAATACAGAACTTGCAAAAAATGAAATCTTAAAAGGGGACATAGAGAAAATAGAGAAAAAAGCAGCTATTTTAAAATAATATGGTCAGCAAAACATCCAAAGAAGAATTATCGAAATATTTGAATAATTTCATAGCAGATACAACAATATATTCTATTATTGTTACTGATATTCATGGAAACATTGTTTTTTTTAACAAGGGAGCACAGGATTTATTTGATTATAAATTAGAGGAGGCTGTTGGCAAGAAAAATATTTCTGACCTCATATCAAAGCATCTCCCAAAAAAAGAATTTGTAAATTTTCTAAGACATGTTGCAAAAAAAGGAAGTTATGGAAGAGACCTGACAATGGTCAAAAAAAATAAAAATACTTTTACAGCATCATTTAGGCTTGCACCTATTAAAAACAAATTACAAAAGATAATTGGTTATGCTGCATTTACAAGGGACCTTTCATATAAATCTAAAATTGATAAGAACATAAGAAATATTAGAAATATGCTCGAAGTAATGTTTGATAGCATTCCTGACGACATATGTATAATTGATAAAAATTTCAAGCTGATAAGGGCAAATAAAGCTTTTCTTAATAATGTTGGAAAAGAACACTTTGACCAGATTTTAAAGAACCCTTGTTATGAATTGCTTTATGTAAATAAAAAAAATTGCAAGAATTGTCCTGCAAAAGAAACTTTTAAAACAGGCAAGCCTGCAAGTCGTGTTTTTGAATACAAGAGAAAAGACAGTACAACGGGCTATAAAGAGATACATACCTTTCCAATAAAAAACCAAGAAGGAAAGGTTGTTCAAATAATACATCATTCCAAAGATATAACTGCAAGAAAAAGTCTTGAAAAAAAAATTATAAGGCAGAATGCCAGGCTGCTTTTTATACAAGAAATTGGCGAATCAATGCATAGTAGTGAGAAGCTAGATGAACTTCTCCGTAAGATTCTTAATTCAATACTTAAACTTGGTTTTAACAGAGCAGCATTATATCTTACTTCTACTTCAGAAAATCAACTTAAAGGTGTTATGTCAATTGGTTTTAAGCATGATGTTGTCAAAGATATTTCACTGCCTTTAACAAACGGCAAAAATAGTCTGATTTCGCAAGTCTTCTTAAAGAAGGAGCCAATATTTGTAAGAAATGTCTTTGACCCAAATAATAAAATTTATGTTCCTGAAAAATGGCTCAAGACTTTTGAAGGGGATTCTATACTTGTTCTTCCTTTGCTGGTTGAAGATGAAGTAATTGGTATTTTGACAGTTGATATGAGAGACAAAGAAATGAGATTTGAGGAAGATGATATTAAAATATTAGAACTATTTGCAAATAATGCAGCAATTGCAATTAGCAGAGCAACACTTAATGAGCAACTTAAAAATTTCAATGAAAGATTAAAAAAGAAAATCAAAGAAGCAACTTCTGAATTAAGTCTGAAAAACAGGAGACTGGAAGAGCTGGATAGGATGAAAAACCAGTTTTTATCAACTATTTCACACGAACTAAAAACACCTTTAACAAGCATAACTGGATATTCTTCATTACTAAAAGCAAGAAAACTAGGAGAGCTAACAGAAGAACAAAAGAAAGGCATAGATGTACTTAATCAGGAAGCCCAAAGATTAAATGAACTGATTACAAATTTGCTTGATTTAGCAAAACTTGAGACAGGCAAAGTACAGCTAAAATTAGAAGAAACAGACATAAATGAACTTATTGAATCTGTAATCCATGATATGAGGGAGCAGGCCTTTGAAAAGGGAATTACTGTATATTTTAATCCAATTAAATTAGAAAAAATCGAGCTTGACCCAAGTTTAATTGAACTTGCATTTAGAAATCTTATTTCTAATGCCATAAAATACAATAAACAAAACGGCAAAGTAGAAATTTCCATGAAAGAAGAGCCCACAAGGATTATTATTACTATTAAAGACAGTGGAAGAGGCATAAAAAGAAAAAAAATAGCAGAGATATTTGATAAATTCCATCAGCTAGAAGAGCACACAATAAGGTATACTGGAGGAACAGGCATTGGGCTTGCAATTGTAAAGGCTATTGTTGATAAACATAATGGATTCATAAAAATCAGAAGCAGACCAAGAAAAGAAACAAGTGTTTCTTTTTCAATACCAAAGAACCTGATAATTGAACCTGAAGAAGAAGAAAGTTACAGGTTGAGGCGTACAATAGACGAGTTGAAGAGTGTCAGAACTATCTTTAATATAATGCACAGTGAGAAAAGCCTTAAAGAAATTCTTATGCTAATTTTAGAAGAAATACATAAGACAATTGGTTTTGACAGGATACGTCTTTATCTTTTGGATAAGAACAGGAAAATCTTGAGAGGCACAGTTGCAATTGGCACACCCAATATTGAAAATGTTTCTGCTGATATTAAGAAATACAGGAATTTCAAGCTGATAAAATCAATGATGGAAAACAAACAGGCAGAGATTATAGAATTCCAAGAAAAGAGTCTTATAGCAGATAAATTTGACCTTGCTAAAGAGATTGCACTTATGCCATTAATTGTAAAGGGCAATGTGATTGGAGCTATTGCTGCTGATAATCTTTATTCAAAAAAAGAGATTACAGATGAAGATTTAAAATCATTAACAATATTTGCAAACAGCGCAGCAATAGGTATTGAAAATTTCAGATTGTACGAGGAAACAGAACAAAAAGTTAAGAAAAGAACAAAAGAGCTTGTAAAAATAAATAAACAAAAGGACGAATTTCTTGGTTATGTGAGCCATGAGTTGAGAACACCTCTTACATCTCTTCTTGGTTATTCAAAATTACTGCTTTCAAAGAAATTAGATAAAAAAGTAACAGAAGAGAGCATTAAGATTATTTTTTCTGAATCTGAAAGATTAAAAAACATGATAAACAATTTTTTGGAATTGAGCAAGATTGAAGCTGGCAAAGTCAAACTCGAAAAAAGCAATGTAGATCTTATTGCTTTGGCTAAGAATGTAAGGGATGTTATGAAAAAACAGGCAGAAGAAAAGGGATTAAAATTACTTGTCGGATCAAAAAAGATTCCAAAAATGAAATGTGACAAAGATAAGATTAAGGAAGTTCTTTTAAATCTTGTATCTAATGGAATTAAATTTACTAAGAAAGGTTATGTGAAAATAATTATGCGCGATAAAACGGATATTGTTGAAATTGAAGTGAAAGATACGGGTATTGGCATAGCTAAAAAAGATTATGCAAAAGTATTTAGCAAATTTGAACAGATAAAAAATGAATTAAAAACAGAAAAAGGGACTGGTCTTGGAATGCCAATTGCTAAACAGCTTGTTGAACTTCACAAAGGTAAAATTTGGATTGAATCAAAACCAAAGAAGGGAAGTTCTTTTATCTTCACGTTGCCAAAAACCTAGCCGCTTGTCATGATTTCTATTACATCTCTGTTTTCAAGATAATGTTCTTTTCCTATTGGAAGATTTGTCTTTATATTAATTGCTTTAACAAATTTCTTTCCAATATCTGTATGAATCCTGTAAGCAAATTCAAGTGCTGTTGTTTTTGGCGGAACAAGAAAACAGTTAGGGAGAACATTGCCGTCTTTATCAGTGAGCTGCTTGTTTGGTACAGGATAAACAGCAATATATTTCAAAAGCTCAAACACAGCAGTATCAAGCACTTCTTGCACACCTGTTGAACCAAACCTGTCAAGCACATTTTTTTTAATATAATCAAGTGCACTTCTTTGTTTTTCGTTTAGTTTTTCTGAATGAGTTATTTCAAATTTATTCTCACCTGGAATATAATTTATCATCTGGTTCTTGTGTGCTTCTCGCAAAGCAAGCTCTGATTCAGAAGAACATATTATCATAATCCTGTCAGGGAACTTTGTCTTGAGCCGTGTGAAATTTTCAGCTGCTCCTGGTATATCTATTTTATTGCAGGCAATAACCATTGGTTTTGTTTTTTTTCTTAAGATTACTGCTAACTGCTTAAGTTTTTCTTCTGTCCATTTAGTTGGTAGTTCTTTTTCAATCCCTGCTTCTTTTATTGCATCTAAAAGCATATCCTCTGTAATACCAAGGCCAGATAATTGTTTTTCAAGTGCTTTTGCAATTTCTAATTTTTCCTGTACAACCTGGCGTGCAAATTTTTCCCAGCCTTTTTTTAAAATTCCAAGATACCACATATCAAGTTCAACTTCCAAAAATTCAATATCTTTTGCAGGGTCATAGCTTAAAGGTTTGACAGGTTCTCCTTTTTCATTTGTTGTTCCAGCAACATCCACAATATGTATTAATGCATCTGCTTGTCTTAAATCATCAAGAAATTTATTGCCCATCCCTTTTCCCAAATGAGCGCCAGGAACCAGACCTGCTACATCTATCATTTTTACAGGTACAAATCTCCAGCCATCAATGCAGTAACCTTCTTTTGGGTTGCATTTTTTTTTAAATTCACTGTCAACACATTTTATTTTAACATGGCCAACACCATGATTTGGAGCAATTGTTGCAAATGGATAGTTTGCTATTTCGACTTCAGCTAAAGTTGCCGCTTTGAAAAAAGTAGATTTGCCAACGTTTGCTTTCCCAACAACCCCAATTATCATTTTAGCTGAAAACAAGAATATTATATTTAAAGTTTGGGATTTCCGAAAGGTTTTTATATAAACCAAATAATAAATTTTTTTAAAAAGATGGTGAAAGCATACGACGGTACAATACCAGGAATATGGCTTGTATACAAAGGAATTTTTAATTTTGAACATGTATATGAACTTGTCCATGACTTCTTGATTGAAAATGGATTTGTTGATATTGACTTTCCCCAGTCAGGTGGCAAACCTGATATGTTTGAACATAGATATTTGGAAAAAGGCTATCCTGTAACAGGCTATTGGATTGACTGGCATACGCAAAAATTGATTGAAGGCAATACTTATTACAGATATATTCTGGATATTAGATTCCAGGGCATTGCAGTAACAAAAGTCGAAGTAATGGAACAAGGCAATAAAGTTGGCAGATGGAAAGGTGAGCTTGATATTTTTATTGATGCAAAAGTTGAAACAGACTATAAAGGTGAATGGGCCAGGCACTGGTTTTTGAAGCATTTCAAAAATTCATATGACAAAAGGATAATGAAGCAGGAATTCAAGGAAATGCATGAAGACTCACTTTACAGGTACATGTACAGAATCCAGGCTATTCTTAAGAGATATTTCAAGCTAATGGGCGGTGAATTAGCACCTGAGAAAACAGCACAGTTGAGAATCTAGAAAATAGAGCATAAAGTTTATAAAAGAATTCTAAAACTAGATATTTGACAGGCATTAGTGGGTTCAACTTGTTTGAACCTGCTCCGTTTTGCCAGCTTCCACAAAAACGAAGTTTTTGGGACACAAAGGAGCTTTGCTCCCTTCGTGTTTTGAAAAAAGCTGCCTCCGTAGCATAGTAGCTATTGCGGCTGACTTGTATTTCAAGAAAAAGAAATCAGCAGGTCGGGGGTGCAATTCCCCCCGGAGGCTCTTATTTTTTAGTTTGGGTAAAGTTTATAAATGATAAAAAGATATCTCTAAAAAAAGCTCAATAAAAACTTAAAGAGGTGAATAAGTTGAAAAAATTAATGATTTTTGTCTTTCTTTTATTGTTAATAATGGCAATCGGAGCAAGTGCAGAAGAACCTATGGTTTGGACTGATAAACCTGATTATCAGCCATTGGAAACAGTTTTGGTTAGTGGCATTAGATTTAATCCTAACTCTGGACTCAATATAGAAGTGTGGAGGCCAGATGGTGCGATTGATACTTTTATTTCAGTGACAGATGATTCAGGGAATTTTGTTGATTTTCCATATGAATTAACTTCAGACAGAGCCTTTGAAGGAGATTATGACGTGGGTGTTACTGATGGAATTAATATGGCAGAGACTAGTTTTACTGA
>SMTZ1_10012902_pt1 | contig 11516 bp, 10 predicted proteins | sample DeeMarSWOR136_30_FD_25667 | JGI IMG/M metagenome (IMG submission 25667)
CGAGTATGTAGGCACGACCTATATCCAGTGTGAAGGAGCCAGTGGCGCATCCATTCTGGATAGTAGTCGCAGGTATCCCGGAGAATCCCATCTCCTCTACTATTGCGGCGCCAGCCGATATCCCTGGATACCCGGAGTAGGCGTCTTGGCCGGCAACCACTAGCTGCACATCCTTCCAAGCTAAATTGGCATCCCTGAGCGCCTGTCTAATTACTTCCCGGGCAAGCTGTTGATTGCTCACATCGGGATATTTGCCCCAGCGTGTCGCTCCAATACCGATTATAGCAACCTCTTTCATTTCTCCTCCTTCTATGTTGCCAATTGATGTCTCCTGACTAGACTGGCTTGAATTTCCATGCCACCACCTCGTTTCCCTCCGAATCCCTATAGAGCATTTCCAGTATTAACTCCATCTCCATGCCTACCTTCAGTGCGTCTAGGTCGCAGCCCGATGCAACCTGTCCTTGAACCTTCATCTTCTCTTTCTCTAGCTCCACAACAGCATCGGCATACGGAACAAAGGGGTCTAGAGGTACATACGGTGGGGGCGGCTGGTAGTAGTTTATAGTGTAAGTATACAGCTTGCCTCTGCGACTAAGGAGAACCTCCTCTACATCTTCGCTCATACATCTGGGGTTATGGCAGGCGATGACTTTAGGGAAGAAGTAATCGCCGCAAGACTTGCATCTACTCCCGATCAGATGGGGTTCCCCAGATGGTGGCCAGGTGAACCAGCCTTCTATCGCTGGGACTTGCTTGCTTGATGCCTTCTCTCTGGTCATTATATCTCCTTTATCGTAAGTTTTTGCTACTGCCACAAAAACCTCATCCTTCGTACCCCCAACGAGGCGATTTTGTTGCGCATAATCTCAACCTGCCCCATCACTTCTTCCACTCAGGCCAGGCGTTGGCTACAAATGGAGTCCGTCTTTGGGGCATGCTTCAGGTATTCAAAGCAGGTTATCTTCCTTTGAAGACTGGCTCTCTCTTTTCAGCGAAGGCGCGAGCCCCCTCCATGAAATCCTCAGTGTCAAACATAAGCCACAGCATAGCATGCATAGACTCGGCAAGGCCGTAGGGGTCGAATATCCCCTTGTAAACAGCCCGCTTGACCGCCTGCTGCGCCAGCGGGGCAGCCTTCATCAACTTGAGGGCTAACTCTCTGGCCTGGTCCATTAACTGATCCTGGGGCACCACCCTGCTTACCAGTCCAACTCTTTCCGCTTCAGCAGCGTCCATCATCTCACCGGACAGCATCATCTCCAAGGCTCGCGAAGCCCCTATGAGGTGTGGCAACATCACCGGTCCCAGGATGGTCCCGATTAGCCCACGCAGCACGTATAGGTAGCCGAACCGTGCATTCTCTGAGGCGAGGCGGATGTCGCACGAAAGAGCGACATCAAACCCAGACCCTATTGCCGGGCCATTAACCGCAGCGATAGTTGGCTTAGGGAATTCGTTGAAGAACGGCTCGTGGTAGGTACCCATCAACATACCCGTCTTCATCTTGCGCATGCGCTCCTCTCGATCCTCAGCCAAGAAGATCGCCTTCACATCGTCGCCACTGTTGAAGGCAGCACCAGCGCCTGTGACTATGAGTACCCTCACCTCATCGTCGTCTTTGGCCTCTTCTACCGCAGCAAACATCTCTTCGGCCATCTGATAGTTTACTGCGTTCCTTCTATCAGGCCGATTGAAAGTTAGGGTGGCAATCCCTTTTTCCTTTTCGTAGATAATAGTCTCGTACTTCATCTCCTGAAACGACTCCTTTCTTGACATTGATACAATCTTCTTGTAGCCAGGATTTCCAATAGCACCTCCTTTTCGGCCACAGAACTGGGCCAGCTACAGTCTCGGTTCTTGCTTTTACCTCAGAATGTCAACACCGAAGGTACGTCCGTTTCGGTAGTGATTACTCCCGCTGCGAGCAGGTCAGCGATCTCGTCATCGGTGTATCCCAGAATCTCTTTGTAGACATATTCATTGTCCTCGCCGAGACAGGGAGCAGCCTTCCAGATGTGGTTTGGGGTCTTCGATAGCTGATAGGCTGGAGCTTCAAAGGCCATGCGGCCAATTACCTTATGCTCTAGGAATCTCAAGTGCTGCCTGTGTTTTAATTGAGGGTCATTGAACAGATCCTCAGCATTCTGAACCACTCCGCAGGGAACACCTGCGTTCTGCATCATAGCCATTATCTGCTCGGCGTGATAGTCCTTGGTCCACTCCCCGATCAGCCGGTCCAGTTCCTCCTCTTTCTCCTTCCTGCCAAGCACAGTAGCGAATTTAGGCTCCTTGGTCCATTCCGGATTGCCCATGGCACAGCAGAGACCTTCCCATTCGTCCTCACTGGATACGGCGATGGCAACCCAGCGATCAGCGCCCAGGCAGGGGTAGACACCGTGGGGAGCCATACTGGGGTCATGGTTCCCATCGCGACAGGCGATGCGACCATTCACCATGTAATCCATGATAACGGGGGCTAAAAAGCCAACCGCACCCTCCAGTTGGGAGTTGTCAAGAAACATCCCCTTCCCTGTCTTGCGTCGATAGAGGAGGGCGCCAATAATGGTTCCGGCTATTAAGTAAGGGGCTATGTGGTCAGGTTGGTTGTTCAACAGGGGTAAAGGATCACGGTCGGGCCAGCCAGTGAGGTGGGAAAATCCACCATAGGCGGCGCCGGCTGCCCCAAACCCGCCAAATTGGGCCAGGGGCCCCGTCTGCCCCATCTGGGTGGTGGAGCAATAGATGATGTCTGGCTTTATCTTTTTGCAGCCCTCGTAGTCCAGCCCCGACGCAGCTATCGATCCCGGGGTCATGCTCTCGATGACCACATCCGCCCAAGCCACCAATCTCTTGGCCACCTCCTGTCCCCCAGTCCTAGTAAGGTCGAGGCTGATGCTATACTTGTTGGTGTGATAAAACACGCCGAAAGCGCCATGATCGATATCAGTAATGCCGTCCTTAAACGGCATCGCCGTTCTCAGCATATCAGGCCTTCGATGACACTCGACACGCACCACGGTGGCCCCGTGCGCGGCCAATTCTCTGCCGATTGCAGGCCCAACAATTACCCAGGTAAACTCGACAACCTTTACCCCATCAAGTACTTGCTTTGCCATTTTTATCCTCCCTATTAGAACACTTCGCTTGTGACTAAATAATCCCGCGGGCCTTCAGCAGAATGAGCTGCTCCTTGGAAAGACCTAACTCATCTTTGTAGATCTCCTCATTGTGCTCACCGATGAGTGGGGCACGTCGCTGTGGCTGGTAACGGGGAAGCTCGCTCATCTTAATCGGCCAGCCAGGGTAGGTGATAGCCTGGCCAAGTTCGGAGTGCTCTACCTTTGCCCAGAATTCCCTGGCCGTAAGCTGAGGGCTTTCCACCGTATCCTTGGCATCGCTCACCGGCAGAATAAGGACCTCCTCCGCCGCCGCCCACTTAAGGAGCTCAGCTTTGGTCTTAGTAAGCAGGTATTCTTGCCACAGCTCCTGAAGACGGTCGAACCTTTCCTTAGGTATGGTGGAGGTGTCGTGCTTCGTCCAATCGTAGTCCTTAAGCTCCAGCAGCATTCCCTCGCGGTTGGCCTTTTCTACCACCGTCCTTGTGGATTTGACCATGCCCGCCTGACCCCCACCAAGGAGCGGAGCGAAGACATATCCATCCTTGCAGCGATAATGGAGGCGCAACATAAGCATTTCGTGAGGCGCCGCTCGGGGATACATCGTACTTGACCCCAGCCCTCGAAAGCTGAACCCCATAATATCCTGAACCACGATGACGGGGGGTGTTGCCATAGCCACCGCCTGCTGGCAGGAGATGTCAACATGTTGCCCCTCCCCACTGAGCTCCCGATGATAATGAGCAAGCATCGAGCCAGTGAAACCGTGAAGCCCTCCCATGAAATAGACCTGGGGGGCGCCGATGCGATTGGGAGGGCGGTCAAGCTCGCCGAACATTCGCACAAGTCCACCCATTGCCTCGCCTACGAGATCGGTGGCCTTGTAGTGGGCATAGGGGCCGCTCTGACCAAATGGGGTTATCGAGGTCATAATGATCCTGGGGTTTATCTTCTCCAGCTCCTCATATCCCAGGCCAAGGCTCTCCATATACCCCGGCTCGAAGGATTCGATCACAAAGTCAGCGGTCCTAACCAGCCGCTTGAAAATCTCCTTCCCATCGGGGTTTTCAATATCCAGGGTTATGCCACGCTTGTTTAGGTTAGTGAAGAACCAGAATAGGCTTTTCTCTGGGCTGGGGATGTCATTATAGAAGGGGCCGATATTGCGAGCGGCGTCCCCTCCCGGCTTTTCCACCTTGATGACATCAGCGCCGAGGTCTCCGAGGATTTTGCCACAGAGGAGGCCCTTATCATCAGCGAGATCCAAAACGCGATAGGAATCGAGGAGAGACCTTTGTCTCACTGATTCATCCACCTTCATCTTTGCCCTCCTTTCCTAGCTTACGTAAATAACAGTTTGTTGGCTCTTCCCTTATTATACCCCCTTTATGATGCGCATTTAATCTACCGTAAAATCGTCGAAACTACTGACAATACAAGTGTTTCATTGCCCGCTCTAAGCCCTATTTCAGCCCAAGGTGCAAGGCACGTCTTATCACCGGAACAAAAAGGCAACCAACCTCGAACGGTAAGTCGTAGAACTACCGAAAGGAAGACAAACGCAAACCATTTTCACAACCTATAGCTCGATCTCTTTTAAGTCCTCAGCCACGATGAGCTTGGCCTCAGTGAGGGCCCGAACCTCCTCCGCCGTCCACCCTGGTGCCACCTCTTTTAGCACAAGCCCCCTATCGGTAACCTCCATAACAGCGATATCGGTTACAATCAGATTTACGCACGCCCTGCCGGTGAGAGGATAGGTGCATTCCTTCAGGATCCTGGGCTTGCCATCCTTAGTTATATGCTCCATGGCAACTATAACCTTCTTAGCACCGATAGCAAGGTCCATACCCCCGCCTATTGTGCGGCTGACATCACCGGGGCGTCCCCAATTAGCTAGGTCACCCTTCTCTGAGACTTGAAAGGCCCCCAATACGGTTATATCCAGTCGCCCACCCCTTATCATATCAAACGATATACCCATATCGAAGAATGACATCCCTTCTTGGGGGGCGAAGAACCTCGCTCCAGCCTCCACGTATCTTATGTCCACCTTGTCAACCTCGTCCTCGAGGAGGATAGGCCCGTAACCGAGGACGCCATTCTCCGCCTCGAACAACACCGTCCTATCCTCGGGGACAAATAGGGCGCACAGATTTGGTATTCCTACGCCAAGGTTGACGCAGTCGCCATCCTGAAACTCCTTGGCTGCCCTCAGCGCGATGGTCTCCTCCGAAAGCCGCTCCTTCATTGCTCAGCCTCCTTTCGCTTGGTACGAAGAATGATCGGTCTCACCCACTCTATCGAGAGAAACTCGTGGACCTTCTCCATAGCGTACTCATAACTTCCTAGTCCCCCCTTGGGGATCTGAACAATGCGGTCGACAAAGGCTGCCGGGGTAACTATGACCTCAGGGTCAATCTCCCCTGGCTCGACTATCTCATCCACCTCGGCGATGGTTACCTTTGAAGCCATTGCCACAACCGGGTTGCACCCCCGGCAAACACCGATATAAACCAGGTTGCCATACTTATCCGCCTTATGGGCCCGGACGAAGCCAAAGTCTGGGCTAAGCGGCATCTCAAGGATATACTCCCTCCCGTCTATCACCCTCTTCTCTTTGCCCTCCTCGACTATGGTGCCAACGCCCACGGGGGTGTAGAAGCCGCCGTGACCGGCAGCAGCCGCGTGGAGCCTTGCCATCAAGCAACCGTGGCTCATATACTCAACCTCAAGTTTCTTCTCCAGTTCAGCCGTTTCGCTGGGGATACCGTACATATCGGCAAGCCTTGCCGCGCTCGCAAAGTAAGAGCAGATGAGCTTCTTCATCTGAGAGAGGAGGATGCTCGGCATAGTAAGGACCTCCTCTGGAACCGGCAGACCGCCCCATGTCGGACTGATAACCGTAAGCTCTTTTACCCCATGATCTCTAAGGGCCCTAATCAGGTTTTGCGGAACTCCAGGGAAGCCCCAGAAATGAATCGCTACGCTAGCCCCATTAGGGATGTCAGCTACAGCTTCATCAAAGCTAGGCCATATTTTGTTCATGTATCAACCTCCTCTTTTTTCGCCTATCAGACAAAAATGAAAAATGCAATAGCAATACGATTTCCGATATCAACTATCGCGGATATGATATATCCCTGCTCCCTGGACGTCAATGGTTCTAATAGGCTCTGTTGTGTTAATCTGTTGGGCAAGGCTACAGCCGGCCATGCTAGTGGTAAAGCCGGACGGGTGTGCATTCATGAAGTAATTACAATGTTGGAAAGGGATGTTATGCTAGCAAGTTGTGGCGGTGCTGCTGGTATCATGCTGACGCTCCGTAAAGTATCGTCGTGGCACGGAGGACACATATCGCTATAACGTTCAACTGGCGGTTGCCCGCTTCACGCAAGAGCCCCAGCCTGCTGAACAAAACCGAGTTTTGTTGACCACGGTTTCCTATTTCAGCGCAGTTTCGGTATTCCTATCCACCTTGGGATTCTTTTCATATATTCACGATAGGCATCACCACACTGCTCGGCAAGGAAACGTTCTTCGGCAGGCACTACAATATTGAAGAACGCTATCCACAATAGAGCACACAGCAGAACAACCCACGAAGCGCTTGCTACGCCCATGCCCACCAGTATTATAAAGCCGCTGAAGTAAATAGGGTGCCGGGAAATGCGGTAGGGCCCTTTGGTAACCGGCTTATCGACCGGAGTATTAGCAACGCTTATAATTGTCATGACCTGTATAGCTAAGCCTTAACCTGAATGACATATTGTGGCTTTTACGCTACGAAGGCATGATTAGGAAAGTTCTGTCGGCTATTGACAATGTTAGCGTTTTCAGGGATGGACTTTTGTGCAATAGAAGCCCAAGGATAGGGCGTTATCCCCCGTGCTTACTCTCCCCGTAGTAAGACTTGCTCTATCTCAAAAGGCGTCGAAGGATCGTGGCCAATAGAATTGTGTGTTCTGTGTTATAATTTTCATAGCGGAGGTAGCAATGGCTGAGCTGACAGATAGGGAGAAAAAGGCACTTCTTGACCCGGCCAGGGGAATCCGTGCCTACAAGCTAATGCAAGCTAAGGGGTATGAAAGGCTTGCCATCAAAGCCAAGGATGAAAGAATAAAGCGGCTACTGGCGCAAATCAGCGAAGACGAATTCAGGGACGCCGAATATTGGGCGGATAAAATTGGGGAATTAGAAGGCGAACACCAGGGCCTCTCCAAGACGTTCTTCATAAACCTGAGGGTTAGTCTCATGATGCGCATTTTGGGCACGAGGGGCTTCTTCGAGTGGACTGTCATCGCAGAGGATGAGAGCGTCGACGACCTGGCTGTTCAGGCTGCAAATATTTGTCATATAGCTACTTCAGAGATATGGACTAGGATAGCTTCCGATGAGCGCTTACACATTGAGAGGATCAAGAAAGAGGTCTTGGGTATGGAAGGCTGGGAGATGGGAGGTGGAGGTGGTGTAAGGGATGTCATTTTTGGAGCCAACGATGGTCTGGTTTCGATATTGGCGCTGGTGGCCGGAGTCTACGGGGCGATTACGGAGAGCCACCCCATTCTTATAGCTGGCGTGGCGGGCGCAGTCGCCGGGGCTATATCCATGGGCGCCGGCGCTTATCTCTCTTCAAAGTCCGAAAAAGAGGTGACGGAAAAGGAAAGCCAGAGAAAGGGGGTGCGGAAAAAGGGGACTCCCGAAGAGGAGATGGAGAAGCTGGTGAGGTTTTACCAGGTAAGAGGGTTTAACAGACAGGAGGCTGAAGCTATTGCCAACAGAGTAGCTTCAGGCATGGAGGCGCGGTCAGAGTACACCATCGGGGAGGAGGTTGGACTGACATCAGAAGAATCCTGGCCCCCGATTAAAGCCGGCGCTTTGACAGGGTTATCATTTGCGATTGTTTCTATCATTCCCATCCTGCCCTTCGCCTTTATGGATGTAACCCCGGCAGCGATAACTGCGGTAGTCGCCACTATAGCCACCCTTTTTGGGGTTGGGGCCAGTAAAGCCATCTTCACTAGGAATAGCTGGATTCGTAGCGGTCTGGAGATGATGGCCATTGGGACATTAGCTGCGGCGGTGACCTACGCCATAGGAATGGCAATCCCGGTGTAGTTCGAGTTGATAATCATATGCAGGAAGGCTCCTTCTTATGTTTGAGGATTGTGGTTCGCACGCTCTCACAGTTCTCCCTTATTCTAATCGTCTCGCCGAGTGTGATCTTACCTACCTTGCAGTGCTCTAAAAAATCGAGGACGCGCTTCAACGCTTCATCCTCACTGAGGCCAGCCTCCATCAGGCGCTCACCGATTTTCTTGGCTGACCTGGCAGCCCCCATCATCTGTGCTCTCCGGTATCTCTCGCCGACGAGATTAAGATAACCCATGCCATGCAAGACCACATGGAGCTGGACATCGCTGCCCAGCCCGGGTCTCTCTACCAGAGGTTTCCCCTCAAGTAGAAATTCCATAAGGCGCTCCATCAGCCGCTCATGTATCTTTTCGACGATTGAGCTGTCCATTTCTAAAGAAGACTTCAACTCATCAATTTCTCCTGGTACCAGTTTGAACTCGCAGTGGGGGTCTCCCAAACCTAGGCATTTCGTCTCAATAGCATTCCATTCCCTCACGTTCCACTCAGCCAGTTCGCAGTAACCGGCGAGCATAGGAGGAACATGAGAAGCTATTGTCGTCCCAATGTTTTCGAATCCTACGCAGTCGGAGTTTTCATATACTCTGAAGTAGTGTTCATCGGTCTTAGAGACGTCCTCAAGGTATTCCAGGACGCCGCTGCGCTCCCTGCCTACACCGTTGAGAGGAGGCAATTTTGCCATCTTTTTCATGTCCTTGATCTGACTAAGGCTCTTCGGCACGAATAAGCCCAGAAACTGCAAATAGTCAATCATCTTGAAGGCAAATCTCAAGCTCCACGGAAACCCCGGTAGTGACTCTCTCCCTGACGCACCCTCATACTTGTTCATCTCATATAGCATTGTCGGAAATCCCTTAGGATCCCAGAGCATGCAGCTCCAGTGGCTAAGGCTGGGCCAGAATAGATTGACAAAGTCCCCAACTTCCTTTCTTAGGGGTGCTCTGCCTAGCATGAACGATTTGAGAAACTGTGCCAGTATATCCGGATCCCAATCCATCGGTGGTCTGACTTGAGGCTGTTTCGGTTCTACGGGGACATCAATTCTTGCCGGCTCTACTCTGGGGTGTTTGACCACGTTCAGGGTTCTTGAACGCTCTTTCATCTCCATCCTTAGGATGCCATCGGCGACGCTCATCATGGCTCCCAAGTCTTCTTCCTTGCCACAGCCTTCATCCATTAAGGCCAATACCGAGTTTCCCTCAGAAGCGAACTTCACCAGGCAGAGCCTCATGAATCTGAATACCTCCTTCTCGTTAAAGAGGTATGGAGAAGTCAGGGAATCAAAAGCGAGGAAAACATCGCTCTTACCAATTCGCTCTTGTAGCTTGGCAATAGCCATGCTGATGCTATTCAGGTCTTCACAATTAGCCCCTACAGTATCTGGCCGATCTGGAGTCGTCGCCCCCACAGTTTCACCGAAAGCATCAACGAAACTGAGCGCGCCAGGCGGAGGCTCACCCATGCCCCTTTCTCTTAAAAGGTCTATGACCTCAGAAGGACCGTGCTCGGTAGTAACAAATATGACTGGTCTATCCATGGCCAAGCCGTTAAGCACTGCTTGATGGCAGAAGGTCGATTTTCCCGCTCCTGGAGGCCCTGCCACGAAGATCAGGCTCTCCTTCGGTACCTCCTGTATTTCGGCTAATGACAACCCTCTTTTCTCCATGTTGCTGCCTCCTCCTATCGCTGCAGCCTACCTGATCTCCCATTCGCAGTAGGGGTCTCCGGCGGTGATACACTTTATCTCTCTGATATGCTGGTTTTTGACCGCGGAGAACAGGCCATTCAGGAAGCCGGTGGTGAAGTAGCATGAAGGTTCCTCAATAGCCGAAAAGAGCTTGGTCCGTATGCTCTCGCAATTCTCCTTTATCCTGATGGTCTCATCCGTCGTAACCTTCCCCACCTTGCAGTAATTCATGAAGTCGATGACTCGCTTTATCGCCTCATCCTCATTTAATCCAGCACCCATCAAACGGTCCCCGGTCTCCTTTCCCGACTTTGCGCCTCCCATCCTTTGCGCCATTCGGTATCTCTCACCGGCCAGATGGGGAAAACCCATGGCGTGCATGGCTACATGAAGGTGGACATCGCTCCCCAGCCTAGGTCTCTCTACAAGAGGCTTCCCCTCGAGCAGAAATCCCATGAGATGATTCATCAACCGCTCATGTATCCTTTCGATAACCGAGCTATCTTTCTCTAGAGAGCCCTTTAGCTCAGCGATTTCCCCCGGCACCAGTTTAAATTCGCAGTAGGGGTCACCTAGCCCTATACACTTCGTCTCAATCGCGTTCCACTCTCTCTCCTCCTTCTCAAGTCCTTTGCAGTAGCCCGCCAAGTTCGGAGGGAGATGCGAAGCCATCGCGGCGCCTACGTTTTCGAATCCCCAGCAGTCAGAGCTTTCATATATTCTAAAGTGGTGTTCGTCAGTCTTAGAGATGTCTTCAAGGTATTCGATGATGCCGCTACGCTCCAACTGGATAAATCTGCTAGGGGGCAATTTCAAGGTTTTCTTCAAGTCTTTTGCCTTGCTGAAGCTCTTGGGAAAGAACCCGATAGCTTGAAAAGCAGGCAATGCTCTCATGAGAAGTCTCATTTGCAGGGGGAAAATCTGGCGCATCTCTCTGTTCTGGCGTATCTCTCTTGACATGGCAGACTCCTCCTTGTTCAAATCGTATATCATGGTCGGGAACCCCTTAGGGTCCCAGAGCATGCCACTCCAGTGGGCAAGGTTTGGCCAGAACAGGTTCAGGAAGTCCCCAACCTCCCTTCTTATCCCTGTTTCACCTCCTCCGAAAAAGGATTGCATAAACTGTCTCATCACAATCAGTTCGTAACGCATTGTCCATTCGAGTGGGGGTCTGGCTTCTATGGGAACCGCAATTCTTGTCGGCCTCGCCTTCGGGTGCTTCACTACGTTTAAGAGTTGCTTATCCTCCTCCATCTTCATGTTTACTACGCCGTCGGCGACGCTCATCATGGCCACGAGGTCTTCCTCCTTGCCACACCCTTCATCCATTAAAGCCACTACCGAGTTCCCCTCAGCAGCGAACTTCGCCAGGCAGAGCCTCATGAATCTGAACACTTCCTCCTTGTTAAAAAGGTAGGGAGATGTTAAGGAATCAAAAGCGAGGAGAATATCCTTCCTTCCAATTTGCTCCTGTAGTTTGGTGGTGGCGATGCTTAGGCTGTTTAAGTCGGCACAGTTAGCGCACACCGTGTCTGAGCGCTGAGCGCACGTCAGAC
>SMTZ1_10008507_pt1 | contig 11514 bp, 8 predicted proteins | sample DeeMarSWOR136_30_FD_25667 | JGI IMG/M metagenome (IMG submission 25667)
ACATCGTGCGAATGGGCCAATACCTCGTTAATCACTACAGCGCCGGGGTCAGGGACAATAGTGCTGTCATCCTGGCCCGGCGAGCCGCCCATGTATGCACTCGGCCGCCAGGAGTCTTTCTGGGCCCAACTGTTGGGATCAGGATGGGCCGGATCGATGACCGTCAGAGAGAAACCTTCCTCATCGGTAATCGAACGCCAGGTATCGTTATAGCGAAAGTCTAAAATCGTCCGGCCGATGGCATCTTCCAGCCGGATTCTCTCGCCGGCATTGCTGAGCCTGCCGGTATATTCACCGGCTACATTGATTGTTGTGCCGTATCGGGCCTCGAAGGCGCTGCGGTCTTCGACGACGACAATATATTCGCCGGCTGCAAGCTCGATGCTCGAGAAGGTAAAGTCGATTCCGTTTGTGAAGCTGACCAGATTCAGATTGATTGTTTCTGCTCCGATGTTTTTTAGCTCAACGAACTCTTCGTTCGGATCGTTCGGCTCGGCCGAGCCTTGGGGATGGTACATGACCTCGGTGATACGCAGATTCTCCGCTACCGGGCCTACAGCAAAAACAGCTTCATTTAGGGCGCTCCATGTGTTCCCTTGCAATGCCCGTGCCTTGACGTGGGCGCTGTGGGGCAGCGTGATTGGCCCTGCGTATGCTACCGCATCGGGCGAGATTCCACCGTCACCGGAGGAACCGCCTTTGCCGGCGAGAAGCTCAGCGGAGATAAGCAAATCGGAACTGGTGGTAGAGTTATTCAAGCCGTGGACGGCCAACACGTTGCTGCCCTGCCGTAAAGCGCTAAGGGCAGCGGAAATGTCGACGTGCTCGAACTGGACGGCTTCGGAGTCAGAGTGGCCGGCGCTGGCTTGGGAGTTCCAGGTGGGCGAGCCGCTGAAATTGCGTCTGGCTGCCTCGGCGCCGTTGAGGTAAGCGACAAAGCCATCGTCGTACCGGACTTTGAGCGTCATAAAGTCGAAGTCACCGGGATTACCCTCAACGGTAAACGGGATGCGAATGTAACAGGTAGCATTCTTACCGTACATCTGTGCTTCGGTATCAAGACTGATAAGCCCTTCATAGCCCGAACTTCTTTCGTATCCGACACCGCCGGGACTGCCGACGCATGCAGACCAGGCCGAATCGTCGAACCACTGGGCGCCTTTCCAGTTATCGCTGACGAGCCCCGTTGGAACGAGCACGTGCTTGTCGGCATTCTCGGATACCAATTTCGTACTGGCGCTGGTGTCCGGTGATGTCGCGGCCAAGCGCGGGTCGGAGCCTTGTCGGCATTCTCGGATACCAATTTCGTACTGGCGCTGGTGTCCGGTGATGTCGCGGCCAAGCGCGGGTCGGAGCCATTGAGTGTGTACCATATCGTGCCAGTTGGGGCCGTCATGGACAATTCGTTGTTCTGCGAAACGAGACCACCATGCTGATAAGAGCCGTCGACATAGAAAACTGGTGCACCGATGTCGGGATACAGGTTGCGAGCCTTAAGCTGATTAAGCACGATATCGGCGCGTTGCGGGAAGTACTGAGTGCTGATAAAGTCGAGTTCGGCCCGCCACTCGTTGTCGGTCGTGTAGGGATTGTCAGGCCGCTTGTTATCACCCCAACGCGCGGACTCGGCTACAAGCGCCAGGTATATCTCGTCGGCGCGCTTCCTCCAGCGCGCCCTGCCGGTCTCCGGTGTCAGCGCACCACCGTTAAAGAAATGCCTGTGGACGTGGTCAGCGAAGCGCAGTCTGTACTCAGCGTTGGCCGTTAGCTGTTGATGCACGTGCGTGGGCTGGTTGGCGTTGTTCTTGCCCGTCACGTTATCGTTCAGATTAAGAAAAGTGCGTTCGGCGTCCCATGTGAAGAACTTGAACCCGGCGCCTGGCTCGCGTCTGCGCCCGCCGTACCAGTTGTTATGGTCCCAATCGACGTTGCCGACGTAGAAGTTTACGAGCATGAAGTCGATAAGATTAGCAATATCGAGGTACTGTTCGATTTCCTGCACCGCCTCGTTTGATGCAAGTCCGGCGTCGGCGATGGCCATCATGTCGTTCCAGGCCAGACGGTCACCATCAACCGTGCCGCCTTTATGTTGGACAACGTCGTAATCCTCTTTGTCCCCTCCGAGGTGCTCGGCGAAGAATGAAGCATTAGGGCGCTCGATGGTATGGTACAGTCCCCAGTAAAGCCCGTTGATGTAGAGGTGTACGTAGCCTTGGCCGCAAGCAAGACGCCCCATATCGTGCTGGGTGTCACGGAGCCACTGGTCCCGGATATACTGGGCGCGAATCTGCTGAATGGTATTTGGGTGGAACCACGAGTCGCCGTTGCTTCCCCTCAATATCACCGTATCGAATCTTTCGACCGACCAATCCTCAAACAGGGGGAACTCCAACTTTGTTGGCCCGTAAATACCCTTGAATAAGAGTCGAAGGTTGTGCTTGGGCCTGTTGGGATTTCGGCTGGCACTGCCCTGAATTCGCAAACCGGCGTTCACCTGGATCTCCTCACCGCCGGTGGGGTCAATGATCTCGACCGAAGCCGCGCGTTCCCACGCCACCCCCTCCTTCCTCGAATTAGAATAGATCCCCGTCTGTGTATCAAACAGGTCGTCAGGGTCGAGGACGAGCGAGATCGTTCGGTGAGTGAGCAGAGCGTCCTCGATTACGTCACTGTAAAGCGGATTGTTGACGATGTCCGGGTCCATTTCGTAATCGGCGTAGATTGGGCTGCCGGCGTCAAGACCCCAGGTGGAAGGGAATCCTGCCGGAGCGGCCGGCTGGCGGATCACGTCATCGGGGAAGATATAGGTTTGAGTACGTACCTCGCTCGGCTTCCAGCCGTGCCTGATCGCCTTCGCCCGCAAACACGCCGTTGTACCGATGGGAATAGGACTGGTATAGACCATACCCGTCGGGAGTCGCCTGCCTGTAGCGGCATTGTACGGCTCAGAGCCGTCGAGCGTGTAATAAATGGCCGCATTTTCAGTCTCAGTGGCGAGCGTGACGGAGAAAGGGGTATCGTAAAAGCCGCGCTTATGGCTGAATTCTACGTCGGTAACAAAACCCAGGTACACACCGACATTCTCCGCTCCCGGGCTGGGGACACAGAAGAAACGCCAGCTATCGTTGGCATCAGAGCAGCGACCGTAGGACATATCGGTAGTCTGGTCAAAGAAACCGACGCTATCAACGAGAGTAACACCGTCGCGGTCGAACAGACCAATCTGCTCACCATCGGCATCGAGTTTGAAATTCGCGTGCAGCCCGGCATCGGCGGTATCATTGTCGGCCCATATCAACAGGTAGCCTCCGGCGCCGATAGTTGTCAAGGCCGGGTTGTTGTCGGGAATCCGCCACTTGTCGGGAACGGAAAGGTCATCCGTCAGGTACATGCCACCCGTATTGATTGCGTCGGGGCCGTAGTTGTGGATCTCGATCCAGTCGTCGTACTGTCCCTGCGGGTCCCGGATACAACTGCTGTTGGACGCCATGAACTCGTTGATAACCAGCGCGATTCCTGTCCGACCCCACTGTTCGGCCAGCAGGGCAAAATCACCCATGTTGACCCGGTCGTCGCCATTGAGATCGGCTGAGCTTTCCGGAGGGGCCAGCCACTTCTCAGCAAAAACCTGCATGTCCGCCCAATTGACCTGGCACCCGCCATTGAGATCACCTACCGGACACTCAGAATATACCAAGCCGATCAAGAACAGAATCAACATCAGGCTGAGCAATGAGATTCTCATATATCTAAGCACCTTTCACTCCCTTCCTCGCCGACGCCTTGGGTCATTGACCGTAGCTGAATCCTTGTAAACTATAAGCTTTACTTATCTTAATATATGAAGAGTAGCCAGGTCAATGCCCTTTGCGATGAACGGCCATACCCCTGTTGCAATCTTGCCGCTACGACGCAGAAGTCAGGAACTTGAGCACATAGGGGCCAAAAATAAGCACGCCAATCACAACGGATCCGGTGGCCGAAATGAGCACAGCACCCGCCGCCACATCTTTCGCCTTCTTCACCATGGGATGAAATTCGGGAGATGCTGCATCGGCCAGAAATTCTAACGCCGTATTCAATGCCTCTGCCGTCCAAACGGCCATGATTGCGATCACTAGCCAACACCACTCTCCTGGAGAAAGACCAAGGAAAGCCCCGAAGAGCAGAACGAGAACAGATGTCGTAGCATGAACCCAGGCGTTGTGCTGCGACTTCAGCATCAGCCCAGTACCGCGGATTGCGTGCCTAAAGCTTTGTATCCTGTCCTTAAATGAGAATCGCTGGCTCATTCACTACGCTCCGAGCGGTGTAGAATGCTGGAAAAACCCCGAGCCAAAACCGGCATTGACATATCAGGCTCAGCCTGCTCGTGAACTGCTCGTGTTATGTTTCCTTCTGCTCTATCCTCCTGCAACACGATAAAACGTTGTGCATCTGGAATACCATATCGGAACAAACATCAAGTCGGTTAACTAAGAGGCTCCAAAAAGTAGAGGATTCTTTGCCTCGAGCCATCGATGCGTCCTGATTGTGATTCAATAACCTACTCAAGGCCAGCCGCCGCGTGTTGAGCCAAGCAGCTTGACAGATGGCGGCAACCATTCTGCCCGTGCGAATCTTCTCATTTTCTTTCCGTCCGAGCGAAGTGCTCTATCGGGGATTCACTCACCAGCAGACGAATCGCCATTGAGCCAAAAACATGAAGATGCCAACTCGAGAAGGGTCGCTCCATATCAGAGTGAAGAAGACAAACAAATAGCCTACCAGAACTTCAAGAGGGCGAGGACTGCAGCCAGCGATGAGTCTCGAGCCATCGCCCGTGGGCAAAACTACGGGACTGTTATCTTGACTTTTAGGAGGCAAGAGGCGGATTCTTCAATCAATTTCACCTGTCTCGACATAATGGTATAAAAGCCCCCAAGCCTTGGCCGCTACCTTCTTGTTCGAGGCGAGCAAATCTCTGATCCCCTCAACATCCAACAGTACGACCTTGATATCTTCGTTACCGTCCAGCCATTGGTCTGACACCTGTCCTTTAGCTTCCACCAGCACCATATGGCAAGATTCATCGGTCAGCCCGGCAGATGAAAACACCGGCATACTGATATGTTTGATTCTCGTCAGCTCCAGGCCAGTCTCTTCTCTCAACTCCCTTGCGGCCGCCTTTTCTATATCTTCATCACCGTCAATCAGGCCGGCAGGAAAGCCATACTCAAAATCCCAAATTGGGACTCTGAACTCCTTAGTCACTACAAGTCTTCTTCCCTTATCAGTGTTTATTGTGGCAACGATCACGACGGCATCGGCTTTAGTGGCATCTTCTATGGGCTTGGCTTTTCTGGAACACATTACCCACGATCTTTCAGTTTGTGCGTTGCCTTCGAAACGGACTTCAAACAGATTGGCCCAACTGCAATCTGTCAGCTTATTGAGTTTGTAAGAATCAGACATATAAATACTCCGACAGGTTCCAGACCTCAACCAAATGTAGGATACCACAGCGCAGCAAATATCTTCAAGTATATTCCAATAGGTTGTTTCTGCTAAGCTGGGCTTTCTCAAAAGGAGTCTCAGTATTGCAGCAGAGCAACACGGGCCGGCGCTGTGAACTTATCGTCAGGAAATTACGGCTTCAGCGATAACCTCTAAAGCATCACCGGCTGTATCGTTGGCAGAATTCGGTTACAGCGGTACCTTTTGGAGCTTACTTCACACCCAATATGCGCGAGACAATTAGATTTCAGCCGCTGCCTCGGATATGTGGGAATCTATACTTGACGTCTCGGCGCCAAACTGTTAGAGTTCCACGCTCGAACCGGAATGTACTTTGGTGTCACTAAAAAGAAGTCTGACAGGAAGTTTACAATGGATTGCAAGAAATTCGTCGAAGAACAAATCTCTGAAATCAGGCAAACGGTGGGGGATGCGACGGCTATTAACGCCCTGAGCGGCGGGGTGGACAGCTCTCTTGTATCGGTGCTCGGCCACCGTGCCCTTGGTCAGCAGTGCAAAACGGTCTTTGTTGACAACGCCCTGATGCGTCAAGGCGAACCCCAGCGCGTGGTCGAGATCTTCGCGGATATGGGCATACCTGTCGAATTAGTCGATGCCCGGGAGGAATTCCTTTCTGCGCTGGCCGGCCTGACGGACCCGGAGCAGAAGCGCCAGGCCATTACCGATACATTTTACGCCAAGGTGTTCGGCCGGCTCGTCAGGGAATCGGGGGCGAAGTTCCTGTTCCACGGCACTATTCTGACCGATATCGAGGAGACAGTAGCCGGTATCAAACGTCAGCACAATATTCTTGCCCAGCTTGGCATCGACCCTGAGCAAGCTTACGGCTATTCGGTCCTCGAACCGCTCAAGACCTTGCGAAAGGATGGCGTTCGCGAAGTCTGTGAGTATCTTCAGTTGCCCGCCGAAATCTCACAGAGGATTCCCTTTCCCGGCCCGGCGCTGGCGACTCGAATCGTGGGCGAGGTGACGCGCCAGCGGCTGGCCACCGTCCGGGCCGCAACGGCCATTGTCGAAGAAGAACTTGGAGACAGCGGCGCGTTCCAGTATATGGCGGTTCTGCTGAACGACCGTGCAACAGGGATCCGCGACAACAAGCGCGAATTCGGCCAGATCGTCGTCGTCCGCTGCGTTGAAAGCACCGATGCGCGCACTGCAACGCCAACCGAACTTTCCTGGAACACGCTTCAGCGTATCTGTGAGCGCATTATCAGCGAAATCGAAGATGTCAACCGCTGTCTATATGACTTGACCCCCAAGCCTCCTGCAACAATAGAGTACATATAGGACACTCACCCCGTCGATTTGCGTCTGTTTCCGCGTGGACAATACGGTCCCTGGCCGGCAAATTCTGCAAGCCCCTACCAGCATGCTGTCGCCAATTTTCGCCAAACGGATTGGAGCTGGGTCGCCGGCTGAGGTTTCACAGCTAAAAAATACCCCAGCAGATATGGCTGGACAAAAGTTGAATCGGAGGCATCCTATTTGTAGAATACGTGCAAAAGACTTCTTCCCTAAGGTTGGGCTAAGCAAAAGGAGATTATATCGTGCCTGGCATATCAACAGAACAACATTACTCCGGGAGCAGTATCTTTGCAGCGTCTATGCTCGGTCTCGTTTTCACGGTCTTTCTTTCAATGCCAGAACTCTGCGCGGGTCAGAACTGGCCTTCATTTCGTGGCCCTTCAGCAACTGGTGTCGCGGAAGGTTATCGCACTCCGGCTAAGTGGGACTTAGAACGGGGCGAAAACATTCGCTGGAAAACGTTTATCCCGGGGCTCGGGCACTCGAGTCCGGTGATATGGGCTGATCGAATATTCATCACAACTGCCGTCAAGGATGAGGGAGAATCGAGTTTGAAGGTGGGCTTGTACGGAGATGTCACATCGCTAAGAGAAGAGAATATTTTCAGTTGGCGCGTCTATTGCATCGATAGAAAAGACGGCAAGGTTTTGTGGCACCAACAGTCTCACACAGGAAAACCAAGGGTGAAACGGCATCCTAAGTCCAGCCACGCAAATCCTACTCCTTGCACGGATGGCAACTACGTCCTGGCCTTCTTTGGGTCTGAAGGGCTGTATTGCTACGATATGAAAGGAAATAGGGTATGGGAAAAGGACCTTGGCAAACTTGATTGGGGCTATTATCGCAGCCCCTCCGCACAATGGGGAGGGGGTAGTTCACCCGTCATCCATGAGAATATGGTGATTATCCAATGCGATGTTCAGGAGAATCCTTTTATCGCTGCCTTCAAGTTGAGGGACGGTAGTCTATTATGGAAAACACCCAGAGATGACGTGCCAACGTGGGGCACACCCACCGTGTATGCAGCAAAGGAGCATTCCCAAATCATTGTCAACGGATATAAGCACATTGGCGGGTATGATATTGAAACGGGAAAAGAAATCTGGAAAATGAGGGGTGGTGGTGACATTCCCGTCCCAACACCGATTGTAGCTAACGGCCTTATCTATATCACAAACGCACATGGACGCATGTCCCCCATGTACGCGGTGCGATTGTCGGCGAGAGGAGATATCTCACTCCAAGAAAATGAATCCAACAATGAATATGTTGCCTGGAGCTTCAGCAGAGGCGGAAATTACATACCGACCCCCATCGTTTACCGTGATTATCTCTATTGCTGCTCAGATACCGGCAGACTCAGTTGTTTTGAAGCCGGAACAGGCAGGCCGCTATACCAGGAAAAAATAAGTTCCTCATCCGCTGCTTTTTCGGCTTCTCCAGTTGCAGCAGATGGGAAAATCTACTGCACTTCCGAGAAGGGCGATATATACGTGGTTGAAGCGGGCTCTGAGCTCAAGCTGATAGGTGTTAGCCAGATGCTTGAAACCTGTATGGCGACACCTGCTGTTTCGCGGGGCGTCCTGTTCTTTCGCACCAGGAATCATGTTGTCGCAGTGGCAGAGGACCTGCAATGAGAATCTAAGGACGATACCCGCGTGAATCTGTCCCGGCAGCTTCATTCCAAGGGCCCAATCGTGAAAGGTATAGCGATTGGCCGTAAAATTCTTCCGCGAAAAAGAATCAAAATGGCTTCAGGAGCCGGTTGCGAAAAGGTTCTTCCTGGATCACTCGGTTTCGGATGAGTATACGTACAAAACCGCTTCGCCGTCCACCGGACTCGAAAACATATTTTCTTTCTTGTCCGCAGATAATCGTCCCTTTGTGACGGTCTGGCCGGTGCCGGGATCAAACCACTCAAAGCGATACTTCCCCGGCCTGAGTTTCAATCCAAGCGGTTTCTTGTCAGTGGCTTGATAGACCAAATATTCCCTGCCGGGATGTGCCAGACAATAGCGCCTCGTCGATAGACTGCCCAAAGGCTTGCACTGGTTCAAGTCCAGTCGGTCGGCAAACTGCAACGCATACCCCATACTGCAACGCAAAGGCTCAAATTTCGGATCGAACCGATTGCCCAGGACGACACCATCGTATGGATCCATGAAAATCGGATTCATTCCTCGCATGAAGCTCTTCCACACCCATGCCTGATTGCCGCCGATACCCCATAAATGATCGGTATCGTTGAGAATCACCTTGGCCCCGTCGTTCGGCGGTGGGTCATCTCTGTAGCCGCCGACGGGATTGGGGGAAATCCAATCTGCGGGACTATCAAACAGATCCTGATTCGTTCCGCCTTTGAACTGAAATGTCATCCCAATCGGATGCTGCACCGGCTTGCTTTTTTCATACTCCCGGATATATCGGATCATGGCATATTGCCACGGAGTGGATTCGAGATGATTTTCATTCGATATCTCGTACAGAACGTTGTCCAGATCATTAACGGTGTCAACAACCTTGCGGATGTACGCCTTCTGGATGTCCGTCACGGCACTGACGGCCAGTTCGTGCACCTCCAGTCCCCTGCCGTCGCCGTTCAAATCACCGTCCACGCCGTTAATATTGTTCTGTGGATGAAATGGATGCAGTCGCCAGCCGTCCTCAATTCGCTGCATCGCCCATCCCTCGAATAACATAATCGAGACGTATATTCCCTCTTTACGTGCGGCGGCAACGCGCTGCCGCAATCGCTTGAAATAGGTCGGATCAAATCTTGTCAGATCGAATTTGAGCTTGCCGTCCAATGCTTTTCCGGGCCCCGTGCGCGACCAGGGATGCGGCTTAACATAGAACGTTGTGAGCTTGTTACGAAAATTGGGATTGTTGCCACGCGTATCCCATTGAGTCATTTCCCAGGCCCACATGCGCATGAAGTTGTGATTCCGCTCCTTCATCCATTCGAGATAAGCCTCATAATCGAACGGACGCGGTGGGTCTTCCGGCCCCATGTCAACCAGGTTATACCAAACGTGCGAACCCGTCGCTAAAACGGCCTCGCCGTTCCTATCCGCAAAGTACCTTGGATTATCCGCGCATACCCGCAAAGGACCGTTTGTGGGTTCTGCTCGAATTGCTCCGACCGCAAAGAAAATGAATACCAGCAAACCCAATGTAAAGCGTTTCTTGAAGCTCATTGTTTCTCCTTTCGTATCCAATGCAATTTGCACGCCTGCGCTTGTCTGACATCTGCTGCCTCAGCAACGCTGACCCGACATTCGGCATGTAAATTGAGAAGCAGCAGCACGGCCGGACCGACAAACGCAGACGTGAGGTGATTCCGGCCGGCATGCGCACGAATCTCGGCGGCTTGCTTGCACTGTCCGTCAGAGGTGCTTATCCATTTGAGCGCATATTGGCCCGCCTCAAGGTCAACGCTGATCTTCTCGCGTTCGGTATTCGGCCTGTAGATCAGGTATTGCCTGCCCGGATCAGCCATGCAGTATTTCGTTGAGCATAAATCAGCCTGCGGGACCAGCGAGGCCAGGTCCACTCTATCGGCCAGGCTGCGCGCCAGGCCCATCGCCTTTCTGGCGGGATTGTGCTTCGGGTCCGGCCCGGAGGGTGAGCCGACGCGGAAATCGCGGTAGTGGTCCATCAGAATAAACTGGTTGCCCCGTGTGAGATTCTTCCATATCCATTCGGGATTGCTGTCCCACGGGGCGATGTGGTCGTTGTCGACGATGATCACTTTTTTTCCTCCGGCGTCCGGCGGGTCGTTGAGGTAAGCCCTGCCGTTCGGCGAGATCCAGTCGGCCGGACTGGCGAATAACGGCGGATTACTGATCGGAGAACTCGTCATGCCAACCGGGTGCTGCTGAGGCTTGGCCGCCTCATAATCTTTGATGAACCGGATCAAATGATAGTGCCACTCGATCGAGTCTGTATGACTTTCGTTGCTGATTTCCCAGAGTAAATTGTCCAGATCATTCAGCGTGTCGATGACCTTGCGAACGTAGGCCTCCTGCAATCTTGCGATCCGCGGTTGCTTGAGTGTGTGTGTTTCAATACCCTCACCGTCCCCGTTGAGATCCCCGTCGACACCATTGATATTATTCTTGGCATTGTAAGGATGGCCGTCCCATGGATTGCCCTTTTGGGGATCGACCCCCTTTGTTCCCTTCTGCTCGACGCTGAATCCCTGAAAGAGCATCACGCTCACATAAATGCCTCGCTCCCCTGCGGCCTTGACCCGCCGCCGCAATCGGTCGAAGTAGGCCTGATTGAAGCGTGTCAGGTCGAACCTGGGCTTGCCATCAATCGCTTTGCCCGGCCCCGTCCTTTCGTAAGCCATAGGCTCATATCTGATTGGCGTGCCGCTCGGCACAAACTGCATCCACCGGGCGTGCTCCCACCTCCACATCCGCATGAAGTTGTGGCCGTGCTTCTGCAGGAAATCCAGATACCGCTCATAGTCGAAGTCCGGCGTCTGCCCTTTGATGCCCCTCTCCTGGAAATTGGCCCACGTATGTGAGCCTGTCAGAAACACTGCCCCGCCTGAGCCATCGGTGAAATAGCGAGAGTTCTTGGGATGCACGCACAAGGGTCTGGTGGCCCGCTCAGCCGACAGGCTCGAAGTCAAAACTACCGTCAGAACTGCAAAGACTCCGAGCATGGGTCTCATCCTTCTAC
>SMTZ1_10032007_pt1 | contig 11514 bp, 9 predicted proteins | sample DeeMarSWOR136_30_FD_25667 | JGI IMG/M metagenome (IMG submission 25667)
TCCCTATAGACAAAAGCATTTCCAGTTGTATACAAAACCATGGTTTCATAGTCTGATGTAACATTTTCATCAGAAGTAATTATTATTCCAACACCAGTAAATCCCTTTAAATAACCATAATAATGGAAAGGAATTTCTTCTCTATATGCAATACCTTCATATAAAATCTTGAATCCTTCATTTTTAAGTTTTTGCTTATAATCATTTGCAACAGCATTTAATGATTTATTTGTACCAAATACTCTATATTTAAGTTTGTCAAGGAATGGGAAATCTCTAATCTCTGGATGTTTATTCAAATGTTCATCTATATTTATTTCCTCAGAATCTCCAACAGGTTTTTTTACATCCATAAATCTGGTGATAGGGATATAACCTGCATTATAAACAACAGGTCCAAATACTCCCAACAATATTGTTATAACTACAGACACAGCCAATAACTTAATAATTTTTCTTTTACGCTTATTTTTTCTTTCTTCGTTAAAAGTGTGATTTGTTTCTTCAGATATTTTATCCCACATTAAAGTAAAATATATGGGTTATTTATATATAAATTTTTAGTTAATTAATATTTGAATTTAAAAATTAGAAAAATCTTCTAAATAAAATAAAAAGCTTTAAATATAATAATCTAATTAATATAAAAATGGGTAAAGGAATCCTTAAAGGGGGTAATACGGACCCTTACACCTTTTATTAGCCCCATCCTCATCTAATTATTTTCTCCTTTACCCTATTTATAACTTATAATAATTAATAATTCAAAAACTATGGAGTAAAATTATAAACAGCAAAATTTAAACTATTTTTTAAGATGTTAGATTTTATATAGTAAATATAATATAATAGATAATAAAAGGGAGGTTACAAAAAATGAAAAAATTATTACCAATATTTGTAGTAGTAAGTTTAATTATAAGTGGAATTGGAGCACTGGCAACAGATGTTGAAAACAGAAGTATTATCCTTGAAGAAAAAATTGTAGATACAATAAAGATAGATACTTCATCACTTAAATTTACAGATGATAAAAACAATTACCTAGAAGTATCTCTTGGAAATGAAGAATTATATTTAATGAATCCAGGTCAACCAATGATTCCAAGAATTCTTAAAAAATATGAGCTTCCATTTGGAGCAACTGAAATTAACGTTGAAGCAAAAGCATACAATATTAAAGAACAAAAAATCTCAAAACAAATAAATCCTGCACCAGCACCTCTTCCATTAACCCCAAATGAAGATTTTATTATTCAATCTAAAGTGGATGAGACAATATATAAAAGCAATGAGTTGTACCCTCATGCTTGGAATAGCTATCATACAGGCTGTGGTTTAAATAGTGAAGGAAAACATGTTACACATCTAACAATTAATATTTTTCCTCTTAGATATAGTCCTGCAACAGGAAAAATAATTATTGCTGATAAATTTGATATTAAAATAACATATAAAAATCCAAAAAATGATTTTTTCCCAATAGAAAGTACATATGATTTGGTAATTATTAGCCCCTTAAAATTTACAGCTGAACTTGAAAGACTTGTTGAACATAAAAATTCATATAATGTGCAAACAATTGTAAAAACAACTGAGGAAATCTATGATGAGTATGATGGAAGGGATAAACCAGAGCAAATTAAATATTTCATAAAGGATGCAATTGAAACTTGGGGAATTAGCCATGTCCTTCTTTTTGGTGGCTTGAAATCCATTATTTATGCAAATCCAAAAGATGATATAAACCATGGAGCAAAATGGTGGTATGTACCTGTAAGATATTCAAACTTCCAATGGGACGGAGGTGAAGGCTACAATTTTACAAGTGGAGAACCAGGATATCTTTGTGATCTTTATTATGCAGATATTTACAAAGAAGGAGGGGAATTTGATGATTGGGACTCAAATGGTAACAATATATTTGCAGAATGGTCTGGAGATATAATAGATGAGCTTGACCTTTATCCGGATGTAACATTTGGTAGACTTGCATGCAGAAACAAAATAGAAGCAAAAAACGTAATCAATAAAATCATAAACTATGAGCAACAATGTGACCCCAGTTGGTTTAATAGTATGATATCTATATCTGGAGACGGATTTCTTGACCAAGAAGACTGGAACATACAATGGAATACAAGTGAGCTATCAGATGGAGAATACACTATATATGCACAAAGCATCAACCCAGAGGAAGAAAAAGGTCCTGTCGATGAAATACATATAATACTTGATAAAACAGTTGAAACAAATATCACATTCAATCATGATGACCACCTAAAAGAGGAGTTACAAAATGGCTATCCAGCACCACCAATCGCAGAAATTATGACAATATCAAATAACAACACCCTTGGCAATACAGACTATACATATACTCCTACAGGGGGACAAGCCTACTGCAACGATTTATACTGGTATGCAAATGTATCATATGTTGACGAAGTACTTACAATAAGGGGAAAATCATATGACCCAAAACCTTATGGTAATCTAACAGACATAGATGTGTGGATAACAAACGATATCGGAACAGAAGTATTTAGGGTAAAACTAGAAGATACTGAAACTTACTATGAAGGAGAATGGATAGTTGGTAATAAAATTTTACGGGGTAGAGGAGGGGCTCTTTGTTATATTCCAGATGATTTTGACACTAACAGTGTATTTACCTCAAATGGCAAATGGTTTGATCAGGAAGATGTAATAGAAGAATTCAATAAAGGATATGGCCTTGCATTTTTGTCAGGTCATGGAAGTCCTGGATGGTGGGGAGACCATTACCCAGGAATACCTGGTAACAGAAGATACGGCCAGGTAGCTGGTCTTGTGGTTACACAAATTTCACCATGGTTTCCATTTATCCATTTTCCACTTTTCCCCATGAATAGATTATCAAACAAAAATAAACTTCCTGTTGTTTGTGTTGGCGGCTGTCATAACAGTATGTTCAGCATATCTTTGATTCCTGCATTTCTTAACCTATTTGTGAATAATTGGATGTTTACATATGGTACCCCTGTTCCTGAATGCTGGGGTTGGTACATGGTTAAACTTCCAAAAACAGGTGCTATTGCAACCATGGGAAACACTGGATTTGGATGGGGATCAGAGGGCGATGTGTGTACTATCGGCACCGGTGATGGTTGGATTAACACAGAGTTCTTCAGACAGTACGGTGAAGAAAATCAAACCGTGTTAGGTAATGCGTACACCCAAGCAATATCAAACTATATAACCCATCATATGACCTTCGAAGTTGAATATTGGCGTCATGATTACGGATGGGATGGAATTGATCATAAAACTGTACAGCAATGGCAACTATTAGGAGACCCAAGTTTACAAATCGGAGGATATTTATTTTTATAAACTAGGAATATCCCTCATTTTTCTTTTTCAAAAAATAAAAATTATTGGTGTTTTCCAACTTTACAATTATTGCATATTTGGTGAGAGATATCAAAGCAGTTACTGCAAACAATTCTGCCACACAAACTACAAGTGTACATTGCACCTGGTCTTCCGCATATACTACACAAACCTAGAATATCCATGTTTACGTCTCACCAATCCTTATCAATCTTTTTTTAAGATCATCAAGAGGCAGGCTTGTGACAACAAGGGGAATATTTTCACGATCTGCAAGTTTTATTGCAAGTGAATCTACAGAGCCGGGTCTATGATAAACAACAACTGTCGGTTTTACTGGATGAACTCTTATTGCTATCATTGGACTACGACCATATCTAATACCTGTGAAAATTATAGCCCTCTCAGTACTCCAGCCATACAAACGGTTATAATCGCCTGAATTTATGGTTTCAATAGTTTTAACACTGTCTACAAGTGTAAAACCCTTAACACTTTTTTTAAGACCAATCTTATTGGAGGTTAGAATATTTCCATCTAATGCTTTAATGAATTTCTCTGCAACAATTGTGTATGGGTATTCCATAATTTCAAGGATTCCTTCCTGTGTTTCAATCATGGAATCATATTGGTGTATAATTTTTCCACCGCGGTTTTCATCTATCTTTATAAAAGCCTCAATTATTTTTTTAATTGTTTGAATACCTGGTGATTTTCTTCTACCTGATTCATAGTCACTAATTACACTAGGTGATAAATTCAAACAACCTGCAAGGTCTGTCTGACTTATACCAAAAACACTTCGCCACTTACGAATCGTTTGACCTGGCTTTGGACTTAAGGTTATTTCACCTGCGATTTTTTCTGACAAAGCATTTTTAATTTTCACTACTTCACCTCAACAGGTTTAAACTTATACCCGTAATATATTGCTCCTATGTACCCGTCCTCTTGTATTTTTCTAAATGTTGATTTTACTCTCATACCAATTTTTACATCATTTACATCACAATCCACTATTTGAGCAGTGACTTTAGGTCCTTCATCAAGTTTTATTATTGCGATTGGATAAGGAGTTTGACCTTCAAAGTGCTCAGGAGCAGTATATATTATAGTATAAGTCAATACCTCTCCAAGACCCTTTAATTTTATTTCCTTCATTTTACCTATACTTTTTCGTCTACAATAAGGACAAGATTCACGAGGAGGAAAATATATTTTATTACAAGATCCGCATTGATTTCCAATAAGGTTGTATCTTTGTGGTATTTCTCTCCAAAAACGGGGTACAGCTCCATTTGCCATTTTACATCGCCTCCAATATATGAACAACACAAGAGGCCCCAGCTGCTCCAACATTATGGGCAAGACCAACCTTTGCATCTTTTACCTGTCTTTCGCCTGTTTCACCTCTAAGCTGCATTACAATCTCAGCAATTTGAGCAACACCAGTTGCTCCAACTGGATGGCCTTTAGCCTTTAAACCTCCACTAGTATTAACTGGAATTTTGCCATCAAGAGTGGTTATTTTTTCATCAATTGCCTTCTATTGCCAAAATTTCAGCTATGGTAAAACAATCATGAACTTCTGCAACATCAATATCCTTGGGTTGTAATTTTGCCTGTTTATAGGCATTTTTTCCAGCATAAACAGTTGAATCAAAAGTACAAATATCTCTTCGACCGTGAAGTGAAAGGGTGTCTGAAGCTTGACCAGAACCAATAATTTTGACTGGTTTGTCTGTGTAATTCTTTGCTTTATCAGCAGCACATAATACTATTGCAGCAGCACCATCACTTACTGGCGAGCAGTCAAGCATACCAAGAGGATAAGCTGTCATTGGAGAACTCAATATTTTTTCTAGAGGGATAGCTCTCTTAAATTGGGCAAATGGATTAAGTGCTCCATTTGCGTGATTTTTAACTGCCACCTTTGCAAGCTGTTCACGTGTTGTACCAAAATCATACATATGCCTTGTTGCAATCATTGCATAAATTCCAGGAAATGTTGCACCAAAAAATGTTTCCCATTCTTGATCAAGACCTGTTGCTAAAGTATCATTTGCCTCATCACCAACAACATCTGTCATTTTTTCTACACCACCAACAACGATCACATCGTTCATACCTGATGCAACAGATAAATATCCTTGCCTAACTGCAAGACCTCCTGAAGCACATGCGCTTTCAACTCTTATTGCTGGAATATGCATATGTGCAAAACCTGACCAATCAGCAACAAGTGCACCAATATGTTCTTGACCGATAAACCTGCCAGTACTCATAGAACCTACATATAAAGCATCAAGTTCCTTACCACTTATTCCTGAATCAAATAATGCCTTAGAACCTGCTTCTGCTATCAGATTTCGAAATGATTTATCCCATAGTTCACCAAATTTTGTTACTCCGACTCCAATTATAGCTACATCTCTCATCATTTTATCAGTCCTCATATAAAAGATCCCGATATTTAGTATAAGAGGAATAATCTATATATTGTTTCATCTCTATCAACTGGGAAACTAGAGGTGCATTATTTCGTGGTAATTTATTTATTAAATCTGTGACAGTTATATCAAAAGCGTCGCTTCCAGCACCTGAACCATAACTTGTTACAAATATTCTATTACCAGGTTGTGCAACATCAAGTACTGATGCAAGACCAAGCATAGAAGAACCAGAATATGTGTTTCCGATAATTGGACATAAAAGCCCTTGTTTAATTTGATCTGATGTAAAACCAAGCATCTTTGCAACCCTTACTGGAAATTTTCCATTAGGTTGATGAAAAACAGCATAATTATAATCTTCAGGCTTTGAATTTGTTAATTGCATAAGATTCTGAGCATTGCTCATTATATGCCTAAAATAAGCAGGTGCTCCAGTAAAACGTCCACCATGTGAAGGGTATTTACGACCCTCACGTCTCCAAAAATCTGGAGTATCAGTTGTAAATGAACAAGTTTCGTTAATAAATGCAATAACCTTTTCCTTTCCAATAATGAATGCTGCACCTCCAGCACTTGCAGCATATTCAAGAGCATCACCTGGTGCTGCCTGGGAGGTATCAGCACCAATTGCTAAACCATATTTTACCATATCTGATTTTACCAATGCCATACAAGTTTGTATAGCAGCAGTTCCTGCCTTACATGCAAATTCATAATCCGCAACCTTTAATATAGGTGTGGCACCAATTGCTTCTCCAACTATAGTACCAGTGGGTTTAACAGCATAAGGATGTGATTCACTTCCCACATAAACAGCACCAATATCCTGAGGATCAATATTACATCTTGCAAGAGCAGCCCTTGCCGCTTCTACACTAATCGTCGCAACATCCTGGTCAGGCGAAGGAACTGATTTTTCAATTATACCAAGACCACTAGTAATTGTTTCAGGGTCTTTACCCCATGCATGTGCAATATCTGAAGATTTAATTCTAAGCCTAGGGATATGAGCTCCATAACTTACAATACCGACATCTTTCATAGATACCACCAAAAGAGGTGTAGTAAAAATCAATATTTAAAATTGCCGATTTATTTCTCGTTTATTAACGAAATAATTTAAGTTTAATAAAAGATTTACCATCTAAGATTCTGTTTTAATTCTATTAAATGAAGGTTTACACCAATTTCTTCTATTCTCAACAAATATGCTTTTCCAAGACGCTTTTTAAATTTGGTAATGAATTGTGAACCTGCCTCCTCCCCTAAAGAGCCAATTATATCCTCCATAATTCTTCTAATACCCCTTCCAAGTTCAGAGGCTCTTATAGAGTCAATCTCTTGTGGTACAATAATTGCATCAAAGCTTTCTGAAAAGCGTGTTCCATCTATTTTGATTTTTTCTAAATATTCATATCTATCCTCAAATTTTCTAAGACAACATCTGGGATAACTGTAAAACATCCAGATTTATACCCATCTCTTCTAATTTGAACAAATAATCAGCATTAAGATACTCTTTAAGTTCATTAACAAGAGAAATACTACTTCTTTCATTAAAATATTTATTTAAATCCTGAAAACACCTCTGAATAGCTTCACCAACGATATGTGCATCTATTGAGTTAACTTCCTTATCTATGTTAACTGGATCTACCCCTTGAATAGATCTTATATCATTTATCTTTACTTTTTCTAATATAGGATATTGTGTTCTAAGCCTTTCTACAAGATCAGTTAAGGCAAGTATTGCTGTATCCTTGTCAAACTCTCTATCTAACATATGAAATAATGCTTTAAATGAATAAATAAGTACATCATAATTTTCAATTTGAAATTTAAATTTCTCCTTAGTTTCTGTAACAAACTGAAGTTGTAATAAATCTAAATCCACGCCCAATTGTTTAATTGCAATTTCATAATCAAAGGGAAGTGTTTCCTTAATTTCACGAATAAAATAATATCCCGCACTTTTTCCCATAGATTTAGTTATTATAATCATTAAATCATTTGTTGCCTTTCCAATTTCCTTATTTTCAACATTGTTTACATCAGATTCAATATTTACTCTCTCAATTGTTTCACTATACTTAGTGCCTTTAATCTCAATAAACCTTAAAAAATTATATTTTTCTGAAAGCTCTTTTAATGCTTTACTTATAAATATATTTGCATAAGATTCAGATGTTCTTCTACCAATCACATCGATTGTAGATCTGAGTAAACATCCAAGAATATCTTTATTTTCTATTTGAGGCATCCCAATTCCATTCTTGAACTTGTAAATTTACCATTAGCCAATGCATATTTATGTTTTTAAAATTTATCCTAAATTAATTATTATCCCAAAATCCTCTCGTTCTAGCGTAGTTTAATTCAGCTTTTAGGATATCTCTAAGCAATTTTATTTGTAATTCTTCTGATTTTGCCATTATAGCTGGTTTACCATAACTCAGAATAAGACTTGCATTTTTATGTAACCTTCTAAATTCTTTCATTTCTTCCTTAGATTTTTCTTTTTTTGTAAGAATTTTTGCTTGATTTTTATTATGTCTTCTTAAAACAGAAATTTTTATTGCTCCACAATTGGAGCATTTTGGTCTATAATCTGATCTACCAACAGTTGTGTCCCATGTTTTATTGCAATTTGTACAAACAAATGTGATATCAGCATCCTCCAATCTCTTTTTTAATGCCATTAGAATTGATCTATCTGCTCTTTGAGGAATCATTAATACTCTAATTGTTTCAAGTCCCGCAAGAGAAATCGGTGAAAGCCTCTGAAGTATAATTTTTATTGCTCCATTTTGTATTTCACTTAAAACTTTTTGAGTATTTTCAATGTCCATCCTATCCCAGATAATCTTATCGATTGCCTCATCCTGTATCAAGGAATTATCAAAAAGAGTAAACAATTTTTTAGCTCCAATGTTTCTAGAATCATAATCCTTTTTTATCGCACCAAATTTTCTTGCAACATGTATAAGTTGCCATCTAATATAATTAGAATTTTTTAGTATTATATTTAACGCATAAGAAAGAGATTCAGGTTTAGTTTTCAATAAAATGTCCTTTATTCTTTCTACAGGAATTCTACCTGGCAATTCAAGGTTTATTCTATACGCATCACTGTTTATTCCTACACTCTCACCAATTGATTGGGCAAGTATAGCAGAAATCAGCCGTCCTAGAGTTTCATTTACCTTTGTCCCAAAGCATGCATTTATAACAACTGTTTTATCTTCTACATCTATTGTTATTGTCCTATCATCTGGTACAACAAATCCAAGTTTTTTTTGATTTTCTATTGATTTTAAGAATTTTTCAAAAGTCTGGTTATTACATGGATATTTCTTTATAATACCTTTTTTTAACCCTTGGGTTCTCAACCTACCTACCTCTCTTGCAACTTCAAAAGGAATTGGAATATCTTCCCCAATCCAAGAAGGTGCAGATCCGATTTCTTTTGATTGAGAAACTAAAATCTTTTCCTCCTCGGTTTTTACAATTACCCAAGGCCTACCTCTAAGGATAAATTTGGAATCCTCAAAACCATAATTTAAAACAAAACTCTCATCAAGCTTTCCTATTCTCCTCCTTGAGCTTATATCAACAACAATGTAGGTTTTTTCATCAGGTATCATTGATATGTTATCAAGAAAATAATTTCTTGAGCTGGTTCTTTTAATTATAAAATTATCATCAATCCAGACGCTCCTCTGGTTTTTTAATTGATCAAGAATTTTAAAAAATCTATCTTTTTTTAAATTGTGGAAGGGATAAGACCTAACAATTATTTTATATATCTTATCAGATTCAACCTTTCCATATTCAAGCGCAATTGATATGATTTGATTTGTAAGAACTGATAACGGATTTTGCCTTACTTTTAACTTCTCGATTTCTCCTTTCAGGGCATGCCGTGCAATAACAATGCTTTCTGCCAAATCTTCGGGTGTTGTTGAAATAATCATTCCTTTTGAAGTCCTCCCTATACTATGACCCGACCTTCCTACCCTTTGGACTATCCTTTTAACCTCTCTTGGAGAGTTATATTGTATAACAAAATCAGTATTTCCAACATCTATTCCGAGCTCAAGAGATGATGTACAAATCAAAGACTTGAGTTTACCGCTTTTAAAATTGTCTTCTGATTCTATTCTTGCAGTTTTTGAAAGTGAACCATTGAAATCTTGAGGCAAGAATTTCAGCACCATCTCTGGTGTTTATGAATAGTAAAGATGAAACATGATTATCGATAAGCTCCTTACACCTTCTTAGAGAAGCAAAAGAAATCGGTTCGATTGAAAGTCTGTTTGCCAAAGTATAATCATTTTTAATTATATTTGGAAGCTCTACATTTATATCAATATGCTTTGTAACATCAACATTTAAAATTGTGACCTCGCGAAATTTATTATTTTCAAATCCTCCAAGATAACATGCCACCTCCTCAGGTGAACCAACAGTTGCAGACAATCCAATTCTTTGGAAATTTATTCCTTTTTCAATTGTTAATTCATGCAATCTTTCAAGAGCAACTGAAAGTTGTGCTCCCCTTTCCTCCTCTGCCATTTCATGGATTTCATCAACAATTACCCATCTAACACTCCCAATATGCTTTTTCAATCTTTTACCAACAAATAGAATTTGAAAAGTTTCAGGTGTGGTAATAAGCATATCTGGTGGTTTTCTTGACTGAGCTGTTCGTTCACTTTGTGGTGTATCTCCATGTCTAACAGCAATTTTTATACCTAGTTCTTTACCCCATTCAAATGTTCTCTGTAGCATATCTCTGTTTAATGCCCGAAGAGGGGTAATATAAAGAATAGATATTCCTTTGTTTTCAGAAAATTTATTTTTTTCTTTTAATTCTAAAAAATTATGAAAAATTGGTAACAAAGCTGATTCTGTCTTACCAAGACCTGTTGGGGCTATTAAAAGTGTATTTTCCCCTTTTAATATTGGGGGAATAGCTTTTATCTGAGGCTCAGTAGGTTCCTCGATATTTTTTGATTTAAGCAAGGCTTGAATTTTTGGATTTAGCATTGAAAAAACTGAGTTCATTAGATTTGATGCAATATAGTCTTATATTTATTTTTTACCCCTTTATCAATAAAAAATCATAATTCATTAAAAGATGTAATGGGGCTAGAATATTTATCTAGACTACTATCGCGTATTTCTTTTTTTAAAAAAAGTTTTATGTTTTCAATATTTTCGTGGTCTATATTTTCAATTAATTCTGATGTATATTTATAATATTTTTTCGCCTCTTTATCATTTTTCAATAACCTATATAGCCTACCAAGATTCCAAAAAGAGAAAAATTGACCACGATTAAAAAGCATTGAATTTTTAAAATAATTTACTGCCTGTTTAAAATTACCTAAAATAAATTCTTTAGTACCTATTTGGAAAAAACGATTGGATTTCAAATTAATAAGTTTTAATGAAAAAAAGTCTATTTTAAATTCAGGAGCAATTGTTTTAGACATTAACCTTAATTTTTTAAAAACCTCATCTCTATTTTCATCCTGAGATAATTTTTCAATAATTTTTATACCCATTTCATAAACTGTAGAAAACAAATCCTCCTGCTTTCCAATAAAATTAGGTGTTTTCATCATTGTATCAATCAATATACTAGGGAAATTTAATTCCTCTAAAATTTTTAATAAATCTA
>SMTZ1_10035529_pt1 | contig 11514 bp, 8 predicted proteins | sample DeeMarSWOR136_30_FD_25667 | JGI IMG/M metagenome (IMG submission 25667)
CCGAATAGATAAAATCAGAGATGAGCTCAAACACATCATCTCAAAAGAGATGCAGCCGATAGAGAGCACTCCCAAGAAAAGCACTCCCAAAAAATAACTTAAAAATGAATTTTCAAAATTCCAGCTGACTTGGAGCATTAAGTCAGATTTACTCTCATTCATCAACTTGCTCTTTTTTAATCCGCACAGTTTCATTTCCATCATTAATGCCAGCATGGCGTCAAATATCACATAAGCCAAGAATATTTTATTGAATATCAAGAAATTATAACAACTCAGGCATCCGCTATCCAGGCTGGAACTTTATTGACTATTCCTTTCCGAATATATATCTTATAGCCATCAAAGGGAATCAATGGCATGAAGTGCCCCAAATGTCATTCTGAAAACACCGAAGGCTCCAGGTTCTGCAGCTCCTGTGCCGCGCCGCTCACAGGTGCGGAAGATGCCCAACCTTCCTTCACCAAGACCATTGAAACACCCCAAGAAGAACTCACCCGGGGAAGTCTATTCGCTGACCGCTACGAGATCATCGAGGAACTGGGCAGAGGAGGGATGGGTACGGTATACCGGGCTGAGGATAAAAAGGCCAAAGAAGAAATCGCCCTTAAACTGATCAAGCCCGAAATAGCCGCCCAAAAAAGGACAATTGAAAGATTCCGGAGTGAACTGACGACGGCCCGCAAAATAAGGCATAAGAATATCTGCGGGATGTATGACCTTGGTGAGGATCAGGGGACATACTATATCACCATGGAGTACGTTCCAGGAGAGGATTTGAAGAGCTTCATCCGGCGTTCCAAAAGACTGTCCGTTCCCAATGCTGTCTCCATTGCCAAACAGATAAGTGAAGGGCTAGCAGAGGCACATATTCAAGGTGTAATCCACCGGGACTTGAAGCCGTCCAACATCATGATCGACAAGGAGGGCAATGCCCGGATCATGGATTTCGGGATAGCCCGGACCTTGAAAGCCCGGGGAGTGACAGGGGCTGGAGTGGTGATCGGAACACCTGAATACATGCCACCCGAACAGGCAGAAGCCAAGGACGTGGACCAGCGTTCTGACATCTACTCGCTTGGGGTGATTATGTATGAGATGATAACCGGCCAGCTGCCCTTCGCAGGCGACACTGCTCTCAATATCGCCATAAAGCACAAGACTGAAATCCCCGCAGACCCGAATACATACAATGCTCAGATCCCTGATGACCTGAGCCGCCTTATCCTGAGGTGCCTTGAAAAGGATAAGGACAAACGGTATCAGAATGCCCAGGAATTACGGTCAGCACTTGATCACATCGAAAAAGGCATCCCCACTGCAATCAAGAGAAAAGCGGAGAGAACACCTCTGACATCAAAAGAGATAACCGTCACCTTTTCACTGAAAAAGCTTCTGGTACCGGCGCTGGCCATAGCTGCCTTGATCGTAATAGCGATCATGGTCTGGCAGTTTCTTTCCAAGAAAGAAGCTTTGCCTCCTGAATCTGTCCAGACTTCCCTGGCCGTCCTCCCTTTTGAAGATTTAAGTTCCAATAAAGACCAGGCCTTCTTGTGTGACGGTTTTTCTGAATCCCTGATCAATGCTTTGACCAAGATCAGGGACTTACGGGTCCCAGCCAGAACCTCCTCCTTCTCATTCAAAGGCAAAGACCAGATCGTGCAGGAGATAGGTGAAAAATTGAATGTAAAAGCAGTGCTCGAAGGGAGTGTTCAGAGAGCCGGGGATACATTGAGGATCACCGTCAAACTGGTCAACGTTGCAGACGAATCTGTTCAATGGTCGGAGCAGTATAATCGGAAGCTTGATGACGTCTTCACGATCCAAGATGAAATTACGCTCAACGTTGTAGAAGCACTGAAGGTCAAGCTTACCGGAGGAGAAAGAGAGCAGCTTACCAAGCGCAATACGACCAACGCTGAAGCCTATCAATTGTATTTGCAGGGCCGACATTTCCGTTGGATAGAGAATAAACCGAATCTTTTAAAAGCCAAAGATTACTTCGAACAGGCCATTGAAAAAGATCCCAATTATTCTTTCGCGCATGCAGGATTGGCAGATACCTATATGCTGTTGGGACTGTATGCGATGATGCCGAGAGGCGAGGCGGCCCAGCAAGCCAAAAACGCAGCCCAGAGAGCCCTTGAGCTGGATGAGAATTCATCTGAAGCACATGCATCCCTGGGTGTTATTCTCGAAGTGTTTGACTGGGATTGGAAAGGAGCCGAACGGAAGTTTCGGCACGCAATAGATATGAATCCCAATCACTTTGATGCTCACTATGAATATGGATTGCTTTTATGCCGATTAAAAAGACTGGACGAAGCTCAAGCTGAACTCGAAAAATCTCTGCAGATCGACCCGCTATCGGCCCGTGGCTATGATTTTCTTGGAATAATATATCGACTCAAAGGAGACCTGAAAAAAGCGGAAGAACAGTACAAAAAGAGGGATGAGTTAGATCCTCCACTGCCTCCGGCAGAAAGCGCTGTTGAGAGGGCCCAGGAATTGATCGACAGGGATGGAAGGCTGCCACAGCGTTTGATACAGCTTGCCAGAGCCTATATGCAATCCGGGCAAGAGGCCGAGGCATATGAGCTCATCGATGAACTAGAGCAAATGTATGAAGAGAGCGATACCGTGAACATCGCCTATTATTTAACACAGTGCTATGTCTATCTCAACGATAAGGATCAGGCGCTCCAGTGGCTGGAGAGAGCTTATGAGAGGCGCGATCCTCTTCTTATAGCCATAAACACATCGGCATTACTGGATCCGATACGCCAGGAGCCAAGATTCAAGTCGATCCAGACGAAGATGGGCCTAGAAAAGTAGATCAGATAATCTGCTATGAACGGAGCAGTTATCAAATTAGCGCTGTCTTTTATTTTTTTATCTTCATTCAACGCATATCTTCTCCTGGCTCAGGAATCTCCCTTCCCCAGCTCTGAAGAGCGAGCACGTTTAAAGATAGGGGAACATGTCTTAAAACTAGGCGAGTTTGCTAATTATAAAGCGGATTTTGGGATCATTCTCGTCCCTGAGAATAGAAATAATCCTGATTCAAAAACGATCGAGCTTGCTTTTATAAGAATCCATGCTTTAGAGGATCGCTCCTCCGAACCTCTGTTTCTCCTTAACGGCGGTCCGGGCAAGAGCAACATCAGAGGTATACTCCCATCCGTTTTCTTCAAACATAATGACCTGGTTATTGTGGGCTATCGCGGTATCGATTCCTCTGTCAAGCTGAAGTGTCCAGAAGTAGATAAGGCATTTGTCACGGAAAATCCTCTTTCACCGCCAAGTATTATGCGCATCCGGAAAATAATCAGAAACAGCTATGATTGGTATGTAAAAGATGGTGTCGACATCAACGGTTACACTGTATCAGAAACCGTTGATGACATAGAAGCCGTTCGTAAAGCGCTTGGTAATGACAGCATAAACCTCTTTTCAAGCAGTTACGGGACGATTCTAGCCTATGTGTACTGCCTTAAATATCCCCAAAACACTCGACGGAATATGATGGTAGGAGCAAGCAACATTTCGCATCACCTGGTGAGCGAGCCTGAAGCTATAGATAAGGTGCTTCGCCATTACAACAAGTTATGGAAAGGCGATCCCCAGGCCTCAAGGCGGACACCTGACATATTAAAAACCATCCAAAACGTTTTGAAAACCTTGCCTCGCGATTGGAAGCATATCAAACTTATTGGCTGCTCTATGAAACAGAGACAGCGGCAATGATTTTTGATGCCTATGTCGCTGCCGAAAAGGGAGACTACAGCGGCCTTGCCTTTCTTTCCCACAGTTATGAGGATGAGGTGGGATCGAGAGAGTTCTGGTGCGAGTATTTCTCGAAAGCACTGAGCTGTGGCCTTGACACCTCCCGAAATTTAGTAGAGGAGATGGAAAAACTGTTTTTAGGAGCAGCATCTCAAGGCGGGTGGCCCATTAAACCGATTCCTGAGAAATATCGTAAAATGGATAATTGTGAGGTTGAGACCCTTGTCTTGATGGGTAATTTAGATCCCTCGAGCCCACCTGAATATATTCAGGAGATTATGCCCTATTTCAAAAAGGGACGGCTCATCATTCTATGTGATATGGGACACATGGATCCCTGCAATCTCCAGCCGGAAGCGTTCAATCATCTTGGAGAAAGATACTATTCAAAGGGAACCGTTGATACGTCGAAGTATGTCTATAATAAAATTAATTTTAAACCTGAAAAAACATATCTCGATTATGCCCAGGAATTAATAATAAAAAAAAAGAAATAATCTTTAGGCAATAAAATAATTTTCCAATTAAATCAATTTTATTAAAATCCATATGTCAGCCGCTAATCCTATTTCACGAAATTAAGTAATTAGGCGACATTTTTATCCTTCCCTGGATTAAATTAGAAAGATGTGTTCGTTCAGATAGATCAGCGACACACAGAAATTAAGACAACGATGTTAGAATCTGTGTCACAATAAGCAGAGGACCTGCAAGCAAGTATTGGTTGATTGACCAAGTCAGTAATAATTTTGTGTTCGGAAAGTCCTAAGATGACCGGAAAAAAATTCATGAACACAGTCGCAAATGGGAAAGAGGACATTCTCCAGATTTTTCTGAACATACTTAAAAGAACTAAAACAGTTTATTGTATAGTCGGGGGGCTTGCTGTAAATGCTTTTGTCGAACCCGTTGTCAGCCTTGATCTTGATGTTGTAATAGAGACTAAGGATATTGATAAGGTTAGCAAAGAAATCGTTGACAAAGGATTCAAGGTCGAAAGGTTTGAGCACAGCCTGAATTTAACCAGTTCTAAGTCAGACTTAAGAATACAGATTCAAACCGATTCTCGTTATCAACAATTTTTATCCCGTGCTTCTTCGAAAGAAGTGCTGGGATATAAGATGAATGTCGCCTCTGTTGAGGATGTTTTACAGGGAAAGGTTTGGGCTTATTTAGACGAGAAGCGCCGTATGAGCAAGCGACAGAAAGATCTGGCCGATATCATCCGTCTGACCGAAGCATATCCCTCACTTGAGCGTCTTATTCCGTCCATCATTCTTGAAAAATTAAAATAATTGAAATAACTGCAGACTATTTCAATTATTGCTGCCATGAAGAAACACAAAGAGAAACTTCCTCTCTTTCCTGTTCCCTTGCCTAACTCAGGAAAGCTGTGATAATATTTTTTAAGTGGCAGTTTTCAAACTTTTTGTCCTTCCCTTGCTCATCACCCTTCTCTCCACGACCACCCAGGATATAGAAAAAGCATTCCTCCAGAACAATCCCAAAACTCTCTATTCGCTCTTTTCCGCTGAAAGCGGGATCAATATCTCCCGTCAACAGGCCTATTTTCTGTTTAAAAAGATATTCTCTTCCTACACGACTTTTGAATTCTTCTCAGAAAGCGAGATCCCTCCTGACATTGAAGATGAAAGTTTTATCTTCAGAGCAAGATGGTCCTTCAGAGACAATAAGAACAACAACCAGCATGTCCTTCATATATTCCTTTTTCTGCTCAATGAAACAGGACTCGACGACCGGGCATCCCCTTCTCTCTCAGGACGAGAAGGAAGAAATCCCAAGAATGCCTGGAAAATCATAGAGATCAAGGCGGAAAAAATTTGAAGCTTTTTAAAATAACCCGGAGGAATGAAGTATTTCTCTACGGATTTCTTGCGGGCATCATACTCTCCGCCGTCTTTTTTATTCTCTCTTTTCTCCTTCCCACTTTGACCTCAACGAAATATTACCAGAGAAGCCTGAATCAGATGAGGGATCAAGCCAAAACCATCAAAAAAGAGTTCTCAAACTTGATCAGCCACCTGAGCCAGAAGCAGAAGCTTATCCTGAATTCTCCTTTTCCTTCAGATGAAAGCGAGATTTTCAACCTGCTCAAAAAGCTCGATCTCGATCCTGAGACCGAAGGCGTCGGCTATTACGCCGATGGCCAGCTCACTCTGTGGCTGGGGAATATCCTGGACTTTGGGGCGATGATCTACACCGAGGGCGAAGACACCAAGCCTCTCCAGAAAAAATCATCTTTCCTCGTCAGACACAAGTCCTCCGTCTATCTCGTTGTCTTGCAGGAAATCAGCGATGCCGAACATGTCATTTTTTACAGGATACTGGCTTTCATCCCCGAATTTAAAACACCCTATCTCGAAGAATATCATTTCTTAAGCCCCAGGCTGCTGAACAACTGTACGATCGAGTACTCAGACTTTCGAGAAGATGTTTCCGGGTTTGAAAAACTCTTCTCCAGACATGAGGACGAATACTTCGGACAAACAGGACCGCGGAGAGAGATCCGCAACCTCCTTTTTCCCTTGAGGAATGAAGCAAAAAAAATCGTGGCCACTGTCAGTCTCAATCCGCTGTCCCTTCAAGCCAAGGTCTCAAGGCAGAAGGAAAACCTTCTTCTCGTGTTCTATTTGCTCCTCGGAGTTTCCCTGCTCTGTCTTCTCATCCATTGCCTGAAATCTCCTGCATTCTATAAAGAAAAGAAACCTCTGCCTGGAATGCTGGTCATCCTGATTCTCATCGGGTTGAGATTCGTCTTTTTTCCGTTGAGCAACCTGGAAAAAATCCAATCCCTTTCGTTTTTTTCCCCCTCTTCGGCAGGATTCTTCTCTGTCTGGACCTTCACCAGATCTCCCGCAGATATCTTTCTCTCTTCGTTCTTCCTCTTTTTGATCGCAGGCTGTCTGGCCATCTATTCGAGAGGTCTTTTTGGCGATAAATCCAGAGCATTTTCCCTCTATCGCTTGCCTCTCGTCCTGATTTCCATCTGTGTATCTTTGTTATTCATTTTTATGTTTCAAGAATTTCTTTTCCGCCTGGTCACCAATTCCAACATAAACCTGCTCGATTTCACGCTTGATCCTTCCTTCTTTCTTCTCCATCTCAGCATTTTCTTCCTGTTCTGCGTCACCATTTTTGCCGTTTTGACCGGGCTGCGAATCGCCTCTCTTTCCAGCCCGAAAATCTTTCTGCCCGCAATTGTTCTCATCCTGGCTTTCGCTGTTTACACTTCCCTGTTCAAAGGAAGATATCCTTCTTTGCTTCTCGCCCTCCAAGGAGTGATCCTGGCCATGGTTCTGATCATGACTTTTTCCCCCCAGCTTCTGAAAAGAAAAAGAGCCATCCTCGCCGCCGTGTTTATCGGCACGCTGTTCATCTACGGATCCCTCCATGATTTCTCTTCGGAAAGGAACCAGGCTCTCCTTCAAAAGACACTCCGGAATGTCATAGAATCCCAGGAATCCTGGGGTTTCTTCATCCTGAATCAATCATTTCCCGAGATGGACAAAAGGAGTGAAGACGTCACGTCCTTCCTGAGCAGCTTTCAACCTCCTGACTTCGCTCACTCTCTATGGAAAAGGACTCTTCCGGCCAAGTTCAACTGGTATTCAAGCCTGGAGATAGTGAATCCCAAAGGAGAATTCCTCTCGCGGTTTTCTCTGAATGTCCCTGAACTCTATAGAGTTGATTTTAACCTTCCGCTCAACGCGACATGGTCAATCTCCTACTTAAGCATCCCCATAATTGGCGAAGAGAGAGATTTTCTGCTCGGGTACAGGGACTGGTTCGACGGCGAAAATCACCTGGGCCGGACAGTACTCTACCTATCCATTGACTACGACATGCTCCCTTTTCTCTATTCAGCCAATCCATATTTCGAACTTCTCAGGGTTACGTCCATCCCTTCCCTGAACCGGCTCGAACTCGGATTTGCCATCTTCGATCCCGACGGCAGGCTGCTTTTCAACCCGAACAACATCTCTTCAGGCATCCCTCCTGCAGTCCTGGAGAAAATTGATTCTGAAGATTCTCTCTGGTCGACTTTCAGCGATAAGAGGAAAGAATTCCTCTCTTTCTATTTCAAAAAAAACGGCAAAATATACTCTCTTTTCCTGACGAATAAGAACCTCTTCAATTATTGTACGGAATTTCTCAGACTTTTCTTTTTCTACCTGGCCATATCTCTTTTGCTGGTCATCATCCTCGCTCTCGCCAGCGGGCACCGGATCAAAAGTCCATTCTGGTCATTTTCAAACCGGGTTTATATCTCTTTTATCGCCATTGCCCTTATCCCTCTGCTTCTCTTTACCTTTTCCAAGACTTCATGCTTACTCAGCAGGAAGAGATGGTCTCGCTGATCGCTCCGCCTGAAGATGTGGTACTCGAGATAAGCTCTATCATCTCCAGCGATGTCAACCTCTTTCAAGACGGCAGGATCATCTCTTCCAGCCGGCGAGAATTTTTTGACTACGGACTCCTCCCTGACCTGATAGACGGAGAAATCTTTTACAAGATTCAGTACGAAAACAATCCTTACTACACGCAGACCCAGAAGATCGGAGGATACTCCTTCCATACTCTCACCACCTCTTACTCACTCGGCGACTCTCTCCTCCTCATTTCTCTTCCCTTTCCGCTGGAACAGCAGGAGATATCCAAGGCGACAGAGGAGTTGATCGAATTCCTGTTCTTCATCTCGGTCTTCTTCATCGCTGTAGTCCTCGTATTTGCCCGCGGGATCGGACACATGATCATCACTCCGATAAGAAAACTCCTGGTCGGGACCAGGGAAGTGAGCTCAGGAAACCTGGAAATAACCATCACCCATAAACCCGAAGACGAGATGAAAACTCTCATCGACGGGTTCAACACGATGATCAAGAACCTGAAGAAACACCAGCAGGAGCTGACCGATATGAGTAAAAAGGTCGCCTGGGCGGAAATGGCCAGGAAAGTCGCCCATGAAATCAAAAATCCCCTCACGCCCATCCAGCTTTCCGCAGAGCATCTGCTCCGAGTCTATAAGGACAGGAAGAAAAACTTCGAACAGGCCCTTCAAGAATCCGCTTCGTATATAATCAAAGAAGTCGATAATCTGCGGAAAATAGCGCAGGAGTTTTTAGAAACATCTAAAGAAGCCGCCCTTCGGAAAGAGCCTTTCGACCTGAAAGAGCTCATCCAGGAAACCCTTGATCCTTATAAAAAGATGATCTCGGAACGCATCAAAATAAAAGAGAACTACCAGGGCCGAGATTTTCAATTCATAGGAGACAGAAGCAAAATAATGATCGTCCTCAGGAACCTTTTCATCAACGCCATCGAAGCCATCCCGGACAAAGGCATGATAGAAATATCTGCCCGGGAAGATAAGGACAGGATCAACCTGGAAGTCAGGGATACGGGAATCGGGATCGGGAAAGGAATGCTGGAGAGGATTTTCGAGCCTGACTTCTCGACAAAAGACGTCGGGACCGGATTAGGGCTTCCAATCTGCAAAAAGATCGTCGAGGACCATGGGGGATCGATCCGCGTCTCCAGTCAGGAAAAGAAAGGGACTCAAATTCTGATAGACCTGCCCCGAAAGAAATGAATCCCCCCTCTATATGTTACAGTGCCGTTTCCCCTCCATCCAAGCCAAGACCCTCCCACCCACTACCATGGGCTCCGGATGGAAGGGAACCGTCATCACACTTCTCAAGCCCTATTAACGCAATAATCCGTGTGACATTCTCTATTGAGCGGGACTGGATGCCGCCATCGAGTTCCCGTAGCGGAGGGGGGACCCGTCGGCTTATCCGACGGGAGGAACCGACGGGACTGGTTCCCTCGGGCCCGGGGGCTGAGGGCGGCATCCAGGCCCACTCAGAGATTATAACCTTATTGAGTGCGTTACCATTGGCTCAGATGGTTCCCTCATCACAGAAATTGAGATGCTTGCTTTTGAGCTGGAATTTTTCAGGATTTTGTGGAAAAATGATAGGCCTCTCGAGTCGGGCAGAAATGAGACTTTGAACTCCAAGAGTCTCTCCCCATCAAGGCTCGAGCTGAGAACCAACAAGGAGTCTGAGGATGGCAAAAACCCTGGTCACCTACTTCAGCCAGACCGGAAACACCAAAAAAATAGCAGAAACCATACATGACACCCTGCAAGGGGAAAAAGAGATCAAGCCTGTGGATGAAGCCCGGGAGCTTGATGCGTACGGTCTGATCTTTGTCGGATTTCCTGTCCACTCTCACGGAATCCCGCTCAGAATCGAGAGACTGCTAAAAAGAATTCCTTCGGGAAAGAAAATCGCTCTCTTCTCCACCCACGGCTCGATCAGCGGGAGCCGGCTTTCACGGGAGGCCATCGAGCATGCCGTGGTCACCGCTTCACAGGCAAAAGTCCTGGGGACATTTTCCTGCAGGGGCAAGGTCTCTGCTCATGCCCTTGAAGTATTGAGCAAGTCCCCGGAGCACAGAGCCTGGTCAGAAATGGCGGCCTCCGCGCAGACTCATCCTGATGAAGGGGACCTGGAAGACGCCCGCGCCTTCGCCAGATGGGTGACGACTCTCAGTGCGCATAAATAAAAGGGGAGACTGAGAATTCTCTGCTTCTTCATCTCTTCAGGAAAAATTTAAACACCAGATAAAGCAGGAGACTCAGGAAAAGGCTCGCTAAAAGGCCGGTCATAAGGGGGAAGTAAAAAGTAAAGTTACCCTTCTGAATGACGATATCGCCGGGCAGCCTGCCGACCCACTTTAGCCTTCCCATCAACCTGAGAATAAGGCCTGTAAGAATAGCCGCGATCCCGGTCAGGATGAGAATATTGCCCAGGGTCTTCAGCATTTCTTCTCAATCCCGGCTTTGAATTATAGAGTCGGTTTTTTCAGTCTTTCGACAATCTCATCGGCCACCGTGTAGGGGTCGATCTCTCTCCTGTAGATTCTCTCGACAAAGTTTTCGAACTCCGATTCATCGATGCTCTGCGTGATAGAGTGATAGATCTTTTCGCTGACAATATCCCTCAACATCCAGGGAATAAGCCTCTTCTTCCTCGACTCCCGAAGCTCCTTGTCTTTCTCCTTGACCAGTTTGTCGATCTCTACAATGAGATCATTAATTCCTTTTCCCTCTGTGGCCACAGTCTTGACCACAGGGGGAGGACTCTTGCCTCCAAAACCCAGGTCCAGCATGGCTTTGAGCTGCCTCTCGGTCCTTTCCGCCAGCGAAGAATCCGCTTTATTGAGAACGAAGATATCGGCGATCTCCATGATCCCAGCTTTAAAGACCTGAATATCGTCGCCGGCCCCAGGGACCAGGATGACGAGAATGAGATCGGCAAGCTTCACCACCTCGACCTCATCCTGACCTACTCCGACGGTCTCAACCAAGACAAAGTTCTTTCCTGCCGCTTCCAGGATGGAGATGGCTTCTCCCGTAGCCTTGGCCAACCCTCCCAATTGGCCGCGAGTGGCCATGCTGCGGATGAATATATCCGGGTCCACGCTGTGCTGCATCATCCTTATTCTGTCCCCTAATATGGCTCCTCCACTGAAAGGACTGGAAGGATCGACCGCCACGACACCGATCTTTTCTCCTCTTTTCCGCAAGACGCCCATCATCTGGTCAACCAGGGTGCTTTTGCCAGACCCGGGAGAGCCCGTTATCCCGATGATGACCGATTCTCCGGTTCGAGGAAAGATCTTCTTCATCATCGCCTGAGC
>SMTZ1_10006797_pt1 | contig 11511 bp, 14 predicted proteins | sample DeeMarSWOR136_30_FD_25667 | JGI IMG/M metagenome (IMG submission 25667)
ATAACATTCTTGATAAGAAATACCAGACAGTTTTTGGTTATCCCATGCCTGGTACAACCATTATGGCAGGAATCTCCTGGAAATTCGGTTCATAAGTTTACAAATTATTCTATTTTTTCCCTTGACAATTAATAAGAAAATAATTATCCTAATAGTGCTAAACATATTCTGAATGTCATTGTCAACGATTCAAATCCCGATTTTCAACCGGGACGAGGGGGAAGTCCGTGGCAACCTCGTGTAGAATCTCGAGGTTACTGTTTGTGCCGCAGGAAATATTTATGAAAAAATCATCAGCGCCGAAAAAAAGAATAAATGCAAAAGATGTAAAGAAATTTAAAGAGCAACTTATTCAATTAAAAGAAGAATTGCTGAACTTAGTCCAAAAAACGACGGAGAACGAGAAAGAGTATCCCAGTAGTGAGGTAGGAGATAGTATTGACCAGGCAGCCGATTGTTCTGCGCGGGAATTACTCTTTGAACTTAATCACGGTGAAAGGCAGAGATTAGAAGACATCGAAAGTGCTCTAAAAAAGATTGAAGAGGGGCGTTTTGGAATCTGCGAAAATTGTGGTTGCTTAATAACCAAGAAGCGACTGAAAGTAGTTCCCTACGCTCGCTTCTGCATAAAATGTAAAGCTAAGATGGAAAAACCGACTTAGGAACCCGCAAATAGAGAATATCGTAAGGCAGGATTTATCAGTTATCGATCCTGCTTTTTTATTCTTAGTAAGGTAAGAAAATGAGACCAAAAATTCTCGGTATGATTATGGCCGGCGGGAAGGGAGAGAGACTTTACCCTCTCACCAAAGATAGAACCAAAGCAGCAGTGCCCTTTGGAGGCAAATACCGAATTATCGATTTTGTCCTGAGCAATTTTCTCAATTCGGGTATTTATTCCCTCTATGTTTTGACACAATTTAAGGCACAGTCTCTTATTGAGCATCTCCAGGACGGCTGGCAGATGGGACAGGTTGTGAGAGACCACTTTATCATTGCCGTCCCTGCCCAGATGCGTTTGGGAGAAAGTTGGTACAAGGGAACTGCTGATGCTATCTATCAGAATTTGAATTTGGTCAAAGGGTTCCGCCCGGATATTGTAGCTGTTTTCGGTGCAGACCACGTGTACAGGATGGATATTCGTCAGATGGTCAGCTTTCATGCAGAAAATAATGCTGACGTTACTGTGGCCACTGTTCCCATGCCTATTGAAAAGGCAGCACAAATGGGTATTATCGATGTGGGGAAAGACGGTCTCATCACTGGTTTTCAGGAAAAGCCCGAAAAGCCCCATCCCATTCCTGGCCGACCCGATGAAGCCTTAGTCTCTATGGGAAACTACCTTTTCAACTCTGAAGTATTGATGGGTGAACTGAAAGAGAATGCCCTGACAAAAGAGACCCGGCACGATTTTGGCAGGGACATCATTCCTTCACTGTATGAGAAAAAGAGAGTCTTCGCCTACGACTTTAGAGAAAACAAGATTCCGGGTGAAGAAAGCGTAGAAGAGACTGGTTACTGGCGGGATATAGGAACAATTGAAAGTTACTATCAGGCAAACATGGACCTTCGCGCCATCACACCTTCCTTTAACCTCTACAATCCTCGCTGGCCGATCAAGAGCACCAGTTACACTGAACTTCCACCGGCGAAGTTCGTATTCAATGAACACGGAAGGCAGGGCGCAGCTTTAAACTCCATCATCTGTGAAGGCACCATCATCAGTGGTGGAGAAATAAGAGATTCTGTAGTGGGCAGAAACGTATTCATCCACAGTTATTCCGAGATAAACCAGTCGATTATTATGGATAATGTAGAAGTTGGAAGGCACGCTCGGATTACCCGCGCAATTATTGATAAGAATGTCAAAATTCCCGAAGGAGAAAGCATCGGATATAATTTGGAGGAAGACCGCAAGAAATATTACGTTTCCCCCGAAGGAATTGTAGTTATTCCCCGCGCCGAATTATGGGGACACAATACTTAATTACCCACCAGTTCCCGGAAAAATAAGAAAATGTACTTTACTTTTACGGACAAACTTGTACAATGTTAGTGAAGGTGTAGTAAAATGGTTAAACTAAATCACTATATGACTGTCAAAAAAGCAGCCAGCTTTCTTGGCGTATCCCCTATGACTTTAAGACGCTGGGATAACGAGAATAAGTTGAAGGCAATACGCCATCCCATGAATAATTACAGGCTTTATGAGAAGAAACAATTAGAAAAAATCCTGAAGGAGACAGCAACAGGAAAGAAAAGGGCGTGAAAAGCTCCAGGGGGTAAGGACAAATGTCCGCTAAGAATATAGATAAGATAATGCCCTTACTAAAAAAAGAGTATCCCCAAGCAAAGATTGCCTTAAATTTTAGCAATCCGTTAGAGATTTTGGTAGCTACAGTTCTTTCTGCACAATGTACTGATGAAAGAGTAAATATGGTAACTAAATCTCTTTTCAAAAAGTACAGGAAAGTTCAAGATTATGCAAAAGCCAACTTAGAAACCTTTGAGCAGGAGATTCGTTCCACAGGATTTTATCGTAATAAAGCAAAAAATATAATATCAGCAGCCCAAAAGATTGTAAAGGATTTTGCTGGCGAAATACCAGGTGCGATGGATAAATTACTACAACTGCCCGGAGTCGCCAGAAAGACAGCGAATATAGTACTTTTTAATGGATTTGGAAAGATAGAAGGTATAGCAGTGGACACGCATGTCAGGAGATTAAGCCAGAGGTTAGGGCTCACTGAGAATCAGGATCCGGATAAGATAGAACAGGACTTAATGAAACTGTTGGATAAGAAAGAATGGGGAAAATTCAGCTATCTCCTAATCGACCATGGCAGAAAGATTTGTGACGCAAAAAAACCAAAATGCTTAGAATGCATTTTACAAAAACTTTGCCCTTCTAAAAAGGATTTTTATGCCTAAAAAGACGTCCAAAAAAACCAAAAAACCCATTTTTGTAATCCAGAAACACAAGGCCACACATCTTCATTACGATTTTCGCCTGGAAAAAGATGGGGTATTAAAAAGCTGGGCCATCCCCAAGGAACCGCCAAAAGAAGTAGACATCAAACGATTGGCCATTCAGGTTGAAGACCATTCCTTAGGCTATGAAGATTTTGAAGGCGAAATAGCCGAGGGACTGTACGGCGCGGGAACCGTAGAAATATGGGACAAAGGATATTATGAGCCAATAAAGTTTCAAACCAAAGAAATAATCTTTAAATTAAGTGGCGAGAGATTAAAAGGCACTTATTGCCTGATAAAGATACAACCAAAAAATCCTGAAGACAAAAATTGGCTCTTCTTCAAAAAGAAATAAGGGGACACAATACTTAATTGTTGAATCTTGAATCCCGATTTGTTAGGATTTCGCCATGCCAAGAATAGCGCGTATCGTCATACCTAATTATCCTCATCACATTATTCAACGAGGCAATCGTACTCAGAATGTATTCTTCAGCGATCAAGATAAGAAATCCTACATGCAACTTTTACGTAACCACGCTATGGAATTTGGTGTAGATTTTTGGGCGTATTGTTTGATGGATAATCATGTCCACCTAATAGCAGTTCCCAAGAATGAAGACAGTCTGGCGAGAGGAATAGGCGAGGCTCACAGAAAGTACACGCGCATGATTAATTTCCGGGAAGGGTGGAAAGGATATCTGTGGCAAGGCCGATTCATATCTTATCTATTAGACGAGAAGTATCTTTATGCGGCAGTCCGCTATGTTGAACGAAATCCGGTAAGAGTAGGTTTGGTAGAAAGGGCTGAAGATTACCCATGGTCAAGCGCGAAAGCCCATGTCTATAGAGAAAAGGATATTTTACTCTCTGATAATTTCATGCTTTCTGAAATAAAAGACTGGTCATCATATCTATCCGAAGCTGACGAAAACATAGATAAGAATCTCTTTAAAAAACATGCGCGCACCGGCCGGCCGTTAGGTGACGACAAATTTCTTACCAAACTTGAAGAAATAACCGGAAAAGTATTAAAAAAGAGAAAACCAGGACGTAAAGGGGAATCCGGGGAATTCGGGGGACACAATACTTAATTGTTTTCCAAAGTCCGGCTTCGGGTCGAATAATTAAGTATTGTGTTCCCAAAATCGGAAACTGAAGTGGTCAAGACAAAAATAATTTGCACATTAGGGCCTTCCAGTAGTAATGTAACGGCACTGAGAAATATGATGCTTGCTGGTATGGACGTAGCGAGGCTCAATTTTTCCTATCGAAACCATGCCAGTCACAAATGCCATATAAATTTGATTAGAGAGCTAAACAGGAAATATAGGCGACACATAAAAATATTGCAGGACCTGGAAGGTTATCGCATAAGGATTGGTAAGTTCAAGAATAAGGAAGGCGTGGAATTAAAGAAGAGACAGCAGGTTCTTCTAACTAACCAGGATGTAGCCGGAGAAAAGAATGTAATACCGTTCGATTACGAAAGTTCTCTAAATGATATAAAAGCAGGGATTCACATCTACATAGACGACGGAAACATTGCTCTGGTGGTGAAATCAAGTACGAATAGATATATCAAGGCAGAAGTAGTTATTCCTGGCTTTTTAAAAGAAAATAAGGGCGTTAATATTCCGAACATAAAACTACAGTTTAAAGGATTAACTGATAAAGATAGAATCGATATCCAGTTCGGCGTAAAGAATAAGGTAGATTATATCGCGCAGTCCTTTGTAAGAGATAGAAATGATATTATTCAAATAAGGGATTTGGTAAAACCCAGACTCCCAAATTGCCAGATAGTTGCCAAGATTGAAAACCTGCAGGGCATTAAGAACATTGACGAAATAATAGACGTTTCCGATGGAATTATGATAGCTCGTGGAGATATGGGAATATCAATTCCAATCTACCAAATTCCTGTTGTTCAAAAACGGATAATCAGAAAATGTAACCAGCGAAAGAAGTTCGTGATTACTGCTACACAGATGCTTGAAAGCATGGTGGAAAATCCAAAACCCACGAGAGCCGAGGTTACTGACGTTGCCAACGCAGTGTTAGATGGGACTGATTTTGTTATGCTTTCAGCAGAAACCGCTGTAGGTAAACACCCCGCTGAGGCAGTAAGAATGATGAACCAGATATTGAAATTCACAGAAAACTCCGGGGACACAATACTTAATTACGGAAAAGAATATTGAAAGGGAGGGAAGGTTGAGTGAGATAATTAAGTATTGTGTCCCCAGAATTCCCAGAATTCGAGAAGGAGAAGGGGATCAAGGAAGAGAATTAAGTATTGTGTCCCCATAATTCGATGGCGTATAATATTTTGCTTGTAGATGACGATAAAGAGTTTAGAGAGGAATTTCGCGATTACCTCGAGGATTACCAGGTAATCGAAGCCCGTAATGGTGAAGAAGCATTGAATTTGTTGAGAAAACCGAATGTCATAGACCTGGTAATCCTGGATGTAATGATGCCAGGGTTGCGCGGAACCGAGGTATTAAAAGAAATGAGGAAGCTAGACCCTGACCTCGGTATCATCATTTTGACGGGTTACAGTTCTGAAAGTGTAGCTATTGAAGCTTTAAAGGGACACGCAGACGATTACATACAAAAACCCCTGGATATTGATAAAGCGAAAGAAATTATAGAAAGCTTATTGGAGGCCAAAAAAGAAGAAGGCAACATAGATATTGCTGGTATAAAAGGAAAGATTGAAAAAGTAAAGCGCTTTGTGGAACGGAACTATCACAAAAAAGTATGTTTGAAGGATGCAGCTCAGTCAGTCTATCTAAGTCCTAAATATCTAAGCAGAATCTTCAGACAGAACACCGGTAAAAGTTTTAGCGAATACAAGTTGAAGGTCAAAATAGAAAAGGCAAGAGAGCTTTTGAGTAAAACGGGCTACAATGTTAATCAGGTTGCGGAAAACTTAGGATATGAAAATGTAGAATCCTTCATCAGGCTTTTCAAGAAATTCGTTAAATATACGCCAGCGGAGTATCGAAAGAAAATTCGGCGAGAAAAGAGAAAGCGTAAATAAGATGCAAGAACACGAAGTGAAAAATGGGCCAAAGAGACAGGACTTGTCGAACGTTGACGACTCACGTTTATCGTGGGGTGCTTTAGCCAGGGGACTTGGCGCAATAGCGGTTCCCATTTTCGTAGCTATTATTGTAGCCTTAGCCATATTAGATATCAAAGCAGTCTTTGAGCCACCTCTACTTCTCCCTGTCCTTAACATGCTGTTCGTCTCCGTCGTATCTTTTGCTGTAGCCTACATCTCAGCGAAATGCTACTTAACAACGGGTTTGCCTAATGTTCTTTTATTAGGTTGCGGGGTATTGACGTTCGGCACTGCAAATCTAATTGCTGGCTGGCTAATAACCTTTACAGGCTCACCAAACATTAACGTGACTATTCATAATATAGGAGCTCTATTAGGTTCGCTCTTTCATGCCGTGGGTGCGATGTTGCCTTTACCAGAAATAGCTACAGGAAAAGTGTCAAAACGTAGAAAGTTCGGGGTGGTACTTGTATATCTTGGGGTGTTGGCATTCATAGGATTAGTCGCCATAGCGAGCTTGCGAGAGGCTATCCCGCCATTCTTCATGCAAGGACTGGGTCCCACACCATTGAGGCAGGGTGTGTTGGGAAGTGCAGTGGCTCTATTCGCCATATCTTCTTTCTTATTTATGGAACGTTATTCTAAGTTGAAGGTAGACTTTCTATACTGGTACTCTCTCGCCCTGGCCCTGATCGCTGCAGGATTGTCCGCGGTGTTTCTTCAGAAGGCTGTTGGCAGTCCTATAGGGTGGGCAGGTAGGTCGGCACAATACCTTGCCGGTGTCTACTTTTTTGTTGCCGTGCTAACTGTTACCAGAGGAGCGCGTGCCAAGGGAACATCTTTGGAATTAATGCTGGCAGATTTTTTCCGCGAGGCTGAGAAGCATTACAGAACGCTCATTGATACGGTCAGTGACGCCATAATTTCTGTAAACGATGAGGACAGGGTATTATTATGGAATTCTGCAGCGGAGAAAATATTCGGTTATAGTCGAGGTGAAGCTGTTGGTGCATTCCTGAATTACTTGATAGTCCCTGACTACTATACCGATAGCTTGAGGAAGGATTTCGCAAAAGCAGAGAAGAACCCGCTGGTGGGAAAGACGAAGGAAATTGAAGCCAGGAGAAAAGACGGCGAAGTATTCCCGGCTGAGCTTTCCGTCTCATCGAGAAAGACAGTAAACGGTCGGATAAGTACTATCATTATAAGGGACATCAGCGAGCGCAAGAAGACCGAGGAGGAAAAGGATAGATTCCTTAAAACTATCGAAGCAGCTAAAGAAGCAATATGTCTTATTTCTCCAGATTTGAAAATAACGTATACGAACGACGCGACGGATGAACTTTTTGGTTACCAAAAGAGAGAATTGGTAGGAAAGCACATATCCATCCTCAACGCAGGCCCGGAACCAGAACTAATAGTCGAAAAGATAACAAACACCATGAAAAGAAAAGACTGGTGGGAAGGAGAAATCCCTAATAGAAGAAAAGATGGTACCGAACTCACAACCTATGCAACGATAAGCGCACATAAAGACAGAGAGGGTAAAGTAGTAAATTTTGTTTCAATTCAGAATGACATCACCGAACGCAAAAAGGCTGAAGAAGCGTTGAAGTATAGCGAAGAGCGTTACGCCTTTGCCCAGAGAGTTGCAAATATCGGTAGCTGGGATTGGGATATTCGAACGGGTAATCTGGAGTGGTCGGAAAGAATTGAACCAATGTTTGGTTTTGGTCACGGAGAATTCAAGGCAACTTATGAAGCATTTCTTGAATGCGTTCATCCTGAGGACCGACAACATGTTATCGACTCAGTAAATGCCTGCATAGAAAAGGGCAAAGATTACGATATTGAGCATCGCATTGTCTGGCCGGACGGCACAGTCCGCTGGGTTTCAGAAACAGGCAATGTCATCCGCGACGAGAACAATAGGGCAATCCGCATGCTGGGAGTGGTGAAGGATATCACTGAGCGCAAACAGGCAGAGCATGTTTTGAAAAGAGACAAGGAAACCTTTGAGAGGCTGGTAAACGAAAGGACTCAGGAATTATTGCACGCGCAAGCGGAATTGGATAAGGCAAAGCGCCTCTCCGATATTGGCACTCTTGCTGCAACTGTTGCTCATGAGCTGCGTAATCCCCTGGGAGTTATCAAAACAGCCTCCTATAACATAAGGAGGAAAAGAAAAAATTTCCTGTTAGATAAACATCTGGACAATATAGAAAAAAAGATATCGGAAAGCAACCAGATAATAAATAATCTTTTGAGTTATTCGCGGATAAAAATACCCACTTATGAAAAGATAGAAATTTACGAGCTTCTAAATGAATGTATTAGTTTTATGAAAAAAAGATTTTACAATCAGAATGTTTCTATATTCAAAAATTATGGACCCACGAAAAAGAAGTTTATTGATGGAGATCCCTTACAGATTAGAGAGATCTTCAATAACATTTTGACTAATGCATATCAATCTATATCGAACAAGAAAGGAAAAATAGAAGTAATGAGCAGGGATGTTGGAAAGAACTTATTTGAGATAAACATCAGTGATAACGGAATCGGTATAGATGAAGAAGATTTAGAAAAAATATTTCAACCCTTCTTTACGCGAAAATCGAAAGGCACAGGACTGGGCCTTACAATTTGTAATGAATTAGTGCGGCTTCACGGGGGAAAAATAGACATAAAGAGCAAAAAAGGCGAAGGAACAACGGTAACGATAACTCTCCGGGTGGAAAGATGAACAAAATGAAAAAGAAAATCCTGATGATCGATGATGATGAAGAGCTGTGTGAAGAAATAACAGAAATCCTGACCAATGAGGGCTACCGTGTAACCACGGCGTTTGATGGCCTAAATGGCAATAGACTCATCGAAAAATACGATTATGATATTGTCATTCTGGATATTAAGATGCCCGGTTTAAGTGGACTTGATATCCTGGAGGGCATAAAAGGACAAAACAAAGAGCTTAAAGTCATTGTTCTAACTGGACGACCTTTGAGCAAGAACCTGCAGGAGGAGCAGGACTATGATGATAAAGAGGAATCCCTTTTAGGACTGGCTGACGGGATTATCGGTAAGCCCTTTGATATAGAAGTATTGTTGGGTAAGATTAAAAAATTAGCAAACAAAACATAACAGTTAATATCTGGAAAAAAAGATTTTGAATGGGGAAGCACTCACTGCTTCCCCATTTTTTATTTATAGAGTGGTCGGTGCGTATGGTGGAAGAAAGTCAAAAAAAAGGGGAAATGGACTATTGATTAATAATGTGGATTCGTGCAATAATCTTATATGATAATGGATGCCTTAAAAGAAGGAAATAAATAGATATGACTTTAAAGACAGCCAAGGTAAGAGATTGCAACGCAGCAGAGTGCGCTTACAACACGAAAAATAAGTGTCATGCAATTGCTATCACTATAGGGAGAGAGTTAAGCCCCATATGTAATACATCGGTGAAAGCCGCGAAAAAAGGCGGAATCCCTGAGATTAAGGCACGCGTAGGCGCTTGTAAAGTAGAAAATTGCCAGTTCAACAAATCCCTGGAATGCACAGCAAAATGCATACGAGTTGAAATGCATAACGCTTACGCTGAATGTACCATGTTTAAACAAAAGTAAACTAAGAGGAGGAACAAAAGATGCCAAAAAAGAAGGTATTGATTATTGACGATGATAAAGAGTTTGGAGAAGAACTTAAAGAACTGCTGAAGTTGGAGGGTTATAATACTACCGCCTTTTTCGATGGCACATCTGCCCTGGGGATGATTTCCCGGATAAAACCGGATGTCATATTACTGGACCTCAAGTTAGTGGGGAAGAGCGGGTTTCAGGTCGCTTATGAACTGAAAAGTTTTCCCAAAACTGCAGATATTCCTATTATCGCTATGACCGGATTTTTTACAGAAGAAGAACATGTCGAACTTATGGATATGTGTGGAATTGAAATTTGTCTCGTAAAACCTTTCGATTCACAGGAGGTAATTACGAAAATAAAGGCGGCTTTGAAAAAAAGGAGGTGACAATCATGACATGCGGACATTGCGGAACAAAGAAAAAGAAGGCGGTCTATGAATGTCAGTCCTGCGGCAGAGCCTCTGATAGACAGGAAGAGTGCTGCGGTAAGCCAATGAAGAAAAAGAAATAAAAGACAGATTGAAATCATAGAAGCCTGAAGAAAATCTGGACAAAACACAGTTTAGAGGGCTAGTCGCGGGAAGAAAGGGGGTACAGTATGGCAAGGAAATGGACTTGTGAAGATGACATTTTATGTGGCGTAAATGAGCCCAAGGACAAAGAAAATTTGACCGACCTGGAGAAAAAGCATATGCCCACGATAGATGCCCCCGAAAGGGTAAAAAAAGATGAACCTTTTGAGGTAAAGATAGAAGTAGGTAAGTTACTGCCTCATCCAAACGAACCAGCCCATTTCATCGAATGGATAGAGCTCTATTGTGGCGACACATTCCTGGCCAGGGCAAACTACAGTGGAGGAGTGAGTTTTCCTCAAGTCTCTTTCAAGGTAAAACTCAGCCACGCTCACGGTCCTCTGAGGGCATGGGAAAAATGTAATCTACATGGGTTGTGGGAAAGTAGCAAGGAAATTAGCGTGGGCTAAAGAAGAGCCAGGCGAGCTTCAGGCATAGTCAACGGGAAAAGGAGGTGACAAAAATGGCAGAAATTACAAAAGAGAAACTAATAGAACTATTGAACAAGGATCTCGGTTTGGAATACACAGCTTGCGTGCAATACACCCAGCATCAGGCAGTAATGAAAGGAGCGATGTACCAGACTATTCAAAAAGAACTTGTTGTACATGCCCAGGAAGAACTAGCCCATGCCACAATACTCGCTATCCAGATAGCATATCTTGGCGCGACTCCCACGGTTGAAATGCCCACCCCGAAAGTTTCTAAGGACAATGTGACGATGTTACGACAAGACCTGGACGGAGAGAATGATGCTATAAAAAGATATGTTCTTAGAATAAGCCAGGCTGAACAGCTCAATCTGTACCATCTGGCACAGCATCTCAGGAATATCCTGGCAGTGGAACAGGAACACGCAATGGACCTGGAGGCTGCACTGGGTAAATAAGAACGAGGGCAAAACTCCTGCGCAGGTGAAGGGGGTATAGCATGATTAATTACGGATTTACCAAAGAATTAATCATTCCCTTTGAGAAGACAGTGGAGATTGTTACCAGGGAACTGAAGAAACAGGGGTTCGGAATTCTTACTAAAATAGACGTCAAAGAAAAATTTAAGGAGAAACTGGGTATAGATTTCAAAAGGTACGTAATATTAGGAGCTTGCAATCCACCCAACGCCCATAAAGCCATTCTCGCCGAAGAAAATATCGGGCTAATGCTTCCCTGTAACGTTATTGTTTATGAAGACGGAGACAACACGACCGTATCCTTTATAAAGCCAACAGTAGCGATGGAAATGATTAAGA
>SMTZ1_10006798_pt1 | contig 11510 bp, 7 predicted proteins | sample DeeMarSWOR136_30_FD_25667 | JGI IMG/M metagenome (IMG submission 25667)
AATTTTACTTTCCCATTCTTCAAATGTAAGAGGCCTATTATCATAGGCACTAGGTAAACGCCATCCATAATCTACAAGATTTTTCTTACGAGAACGATCACCACCTATCATCCCATGGATTTGTGGTATGGTGATATGAGATTCATCAACCACTATTAAATAATCCTCTGGAAAGTAATCTACTAAAGTCATAGGTGGTGTCCCTGGTGGCCTACCATCCAATGGTCTAGAATAATTTTCTATACCTTTACACCACCCCATCTCTTTCATCATTTCTAAATCAAATTTCACTCTTCTCTCGATCCATTCTGCTTCAGCGTACCTTTTTTTATTTTTAAAAAATTTTATACGTTCTTCCAACTCCTTCTCTATAAGCTCTAAAGCTCTAACCTTGTTCTCCTCTGGTATAATAAAATGTGTAGCCGGGAAAATTCGATAATTTGGGACTTTATTTATAGCATTATTAGATATTGGATTAATTTCTGTTATAGATTCAACTTCATCTCCAAATAAGGAAACTCTTACGCCATTATTTAAATAAGCCGGGTAAATGTCGATAATATCTCCTTTTACTCGTACATTTCCAGGTTTAAATTCAAACTCATTGCGTTCATAATTCATCTTAACGAGCTTTTTCAAAATTTCAGATCTTTTAATTTTGATACCCACTTCTAAATAAAGTGCAATTTTTTCCCAGAGATCTGGATTACCTAGCCCATAGATACATGATACAGTCGCAACAACGATAACATCTCTGCGAGTCCTCACAGCATGAGCTGCTGCTAATCGTAGGCGCTCAATTTCTTCATTAACGCTAAAATCTTTTTCTATATACAATCCAGTAATTGGCATATATGCCTCTGGTTGGTAATAATCATAATACGACACAAAATAATGAACAGCATTATCAGGAAATAACTCTTTTAGTTCATTATATAATTGAGCTGCTAATGTTTTATTAGGAGCCATTATTAAAGTTGGTTTCTGAATTTCTTGAATAATATTAGCGATAGAAAATGTCTTTCCAGTTCCAGTCGCTCCTAATAAGGTTTGAAATCTTTTACCATCTTTTATATTATTAGCAAGCGTAGAGATAGCTGAGGGTTGATCACCCGCAGGCTTAAAACTTGTTTGTAATTTAAAACCAACACTCATGAACAATAAATAAATTATTTTTAAATAAATAATAAATAAATTAATTGTATTATATATAAGATAAGTCTATAGATATTCTAATGAAACATTATCTTATGTTTTTTACTAAAATTAGTGAGTAAAAAAAAGTTTAATTATTTTTAAGGTTTATTTTACAATTTCTTCATGAATATCTTCAGCACCTTCTAATGTGCGAACTAAAATCTCCAAAATATCATCATCAAAAATAGGACCAACCTTTGATTCGATAACAGCCATGTCAATTGTTAATTCTAATGATTCACCGCTAGCAATTTCAAAACCGTTATTAGAAGAGAACAGATCAATTGAAAAGTATGTATTATTTATGTGTACAGAATCAATTGTAACATTAAAGAGCCCTTCGTTATAAAGTAAAATCGTCAAAGTGCCTGGATCAAAAGCAGATGTTCCCCCATCATTAATAGTTATATCATGATATTTTGAATCTACAAATGCATAAAGAGTTTCATTTGTCTCTAGGAAGGAAGTCGTAGTAACCCTTATATAACATTCATCTGACTTATTAATCTTTAAACCAGGAATATCAAATAATATAATTGCACATTCTTGGATCTCTAAGGAGGCATTACCATAAATATATTCCGCATTACTTACTAAAGTATTGTTTACATAAATATTACTAAGAATAACTGATTCATTTCCTGTGTTTTTAATTAATAATTTTCCAGTTTCATTTGCATAAATAATAGATGATTTAATACCTTGTACTTCTTTTATTATTTTAATATCTGGTTCAGCTTTAATAGTATGTATATAGCCAATATCCGAGGCAACAGTTCCTAATTCTCCAAAACCTCCAGTTACACATACTAATATTTCTTCGTTGATATCTCCTGTAAGCCCATACTTTGCATCAGTTGGATCATTTGTGTCTATTTCTATTATAATTTCATCTTCGTTATTACTTTTTAAGTTCAGATATCCACTTTTTGTATAATAATCATCATAATCTACTTCAATCAAAGATTCTTTTAAATAAATCGAATCTAATCCAAATATGATGTCTCCTGTGTTTTTTATCTTAATATTTAAGATAATAGTTCCATTATCATATGAATAGGCATAAGAATTATTAAAGTCTATTGGAATATGCTTCCTATAATTAGTATTAAGGACTGCCAATTCTTCGGGAGATGCAAGCCGATTTGAATCTAAAATTGAAAGTGAATAATTTTCTACATTTGATGTGAATAGAATTTCGTCCTTTATATTGTTTGGAGTTGCTACACCGATCTTATTATATTCTTTAATAGGGAAGAAGTCTAAAACAGCATCTTGTATAAAAATAAAAGCTTTGTCTGATGGTTCTAGAACTGAAGAGCCACTTAAATATTGGATTTTATTTTGATCAATTCTATTTTCAATTGTATCACTATTAGCATAAAATCTATCTAAAACTACTATTGAATTTCCTGTATTTTCTATTTGAAGGTATAAATCAACAGTAGAAGAATCCTTTTGAATAACTATACTATTTTCTTTAATAATATTTATTTTTCCCTGTTCTGCTGGTCTTACAAAGAAATTACTAGTTGAATTAGAAAAAATATACTCTCTCTGGTTCAATGCTTCTGATTGAGCAGTCACATTTATTCTAACTACATCATCTAATTGAAAATTTCCATTTGTCGTGTTAACCCAAACTAATGCTTCAGAACCTTCTTCGATCGAGTTATTTGCCATGAAAAAATTATATTCCAAACCATTAATCTCTATATTTTTAATGAGTAGTTCTTTTGTTCCTGTATTTTCTAACTTAAATGTAGCATATCCACTATCTGTAACTTTTGGATTTCTAATAACAAAACTGGAATCCAGTATTGTATAATCAACCTTATAAAGCTTTACTAAATGGTTTAAAGATACATATGTAGGAATAAAGATGTTAGAATCATATTCTCCATTCTGAGGTATATGAGATGACCATGGTTCTCCATCATCTGCTTTTCGATTTGTTATTTGATTTACGTAATATTGTTGAAGTTGACCCTGAGGATCAGTTGTTCGTTCACGCATAAGCAAAAGCTTAACTAATTGACTTTCAAACCATGCATCCTCTGTTAAGCCTGAAGTTAAATTTACATAATCACTCATGTCAAAAACCGAATTTTCAGCCCAATTATCTTCTTCCCATCCTTGTTTTTTATATTTTTCATAGTTATCATTGCATATCTCTACCATCCATTGCCATTTACCTTCATCCCCACCCAATTGTGTTATTAAATATCCAAAATATACTAATACATAATCAGCATGCAATCGACGTAATGCTTTTACGCTGTAAAGCTCATTAGTTTGCATAAGTGCCATTCCTGTTAAACCTATCCTAGTTGAATTGCTAGTAGCATTATCGTTCACTGTGGTCACATTACCTATAGGCGTAAGCCAATAGCCATAATCCCACCATGAAACCACTACATCTGTTCCTTTTAAATTAGTTTTCATCCACAATAGTGTTTCCTCCCAATCATGAACTCCTGCAGGAGAAATTTGAGCATATGACATTTGATTAATTGCAATATCTGTAGTATGAGAAACTTGCGCAAATAATAATATTCCTACCGTAAAATAAACAATTAACACTTCAGAGCTTCCTAAAGTACCTTTTAATTGTCTTCTCCTTTTTCTACTGACCCCAACTTTTCTCTCTCCAATAAAGCTACCAAAAATTTTTAATATATTGGCTAAACCATATGCTCCAGCTAATGCTGCTGCTGGTGCAAAAATTAGAATTATTCGAATCATACTTCCGGTAAAATAATACATTGTTATAACAAATGTTATTACAAAGATATCTGCAGCATTCAACCTCTTAAAACAAAAATATATTCCTAGCGGTACAAGAACTAACGGAATTAACGTATTATAATAAAATACACTCCATGCACTAGGATTTTGCTCCGCTACTGAAGCAACGAGACTTACTTCTTCTCGGAATAGCGGATTAATAATCGTCCAAAACCGTGAGCCAAATCCAAAAGGTAAAATCTGAGGAGCCACCCAAATTATTACAGCAAGAACAAGAATAACAGGTATAGACCCCCATTTTATTATATTTACTAATCGGTAATAAAAATTAGGATGTTCTTTCTTTTTAGTGAAGATAATGTGAAAAAAAACTAAAATGATAGTAAATAAGAAAATTCCTCCTATATCCAGATCTGAGAAAAGACTATTATAATTAAACCTTGAAAATAAAGAAAAAATTAGCAAACCAGTTCCTTGAACTCCAGCGTAAGACAATAAAACATTTTCATTATATTTGTTTGAAAAAATTAAGATAATGCTAATTATAGGAATTATTAAATAAACAAATTGATAACCCCCCCAACTTAGGGATAAGTAACCTAAAAAGAGACCACCAATGAGCGCATGTGAAAACTTACCAGTCCTTATAGCTTTTAAAAAGAACAAGAATATCATTAATGTAGCAAACACTCCTACCGTTTCATTATCAAAAAAGCCAGCAGTAGTTCTTTGTAAATAGCCTGGATTAAAAGCTAAGAACAATGCGGTAAATAAACCAGTTGCCCTATTAAGTATTTCTTTACCTAAAAAATAAATTACTAATACAGTTAAACCTCCCATAAATGCTGGAAAGTAGAAACATGTATCATACAATGATATTGGTAATCCAAAAAAGTTTAAAATCTTATGAAAAATAACAGCTGTAAATGTTAATCCAGGTCGTAATCCCCCTCTAAAAGTACCATTAGGAAACCAACTTTTATAATCTCTCCAAGTAAAGTATTCATAAAACGTGTGAGTATCTAAATACTCAGCATTATACCACTGGATCCAAGGGTCAAATGCTTTAATTAGAGTGATCTCTCTTATAAGAGGGCTTAATCTAATAACGATTGCTAAAAATACAATTAAAAATAGGGCTAAAAAGAAAAGAATATTACGTGTTTTCAACGATATGGATGTTTTGATACGATCACGAAAATTCCTTAGTGAAGCAGTAATTTTAACCATTATTTATCATAAAATCGAATGTAACTAATTAATACCCATAATTAAATTTTGAATATAAAAAAAATCCTTAAGATTAAAATGTTTTTCTTTAATCCAACATTTTGTAAAATTCAAAAAAATATAGAAACGATTATTTAATTTCTATTAAATTTTAAATAAGTACAAGATTAAATATGTTAAACTCCAAATTCCTTTTTAAAATCTATTATATTGGAAAAGATAATTATTATGGTTCCCAAAGACAACCTAATTTCAAAACAATCGAACAATGTATATTAAATGCTTTAAAAAAACGGGGATATATTGATGAGATTAATAATTCACAATTTGAATTTGCAAGTAGAACTGATAGAAAAGTTTCTGCGCGAGGAGCTTGTTTTTCCTGTTTATTGAAAAAGGAACCAATACTTATGGAAATTAACAGTGTTTTACCAAAAGAAATTGGTATTTGGGCTTATTCAAATGTCCCATTAGAATTTTCTTCTAGACACAATGCAATTTTGCGACATTATATTTATATAGTGCCATTACCAATATCGTATTTTTTAAAAACGACTGGTTTAAATATTGATTTAATGAAAAAAGCTTGTAAAGAATTAGAAGGTCACCATAATTTTGCTAATTTTTCAAAAAAAAAATCTAATGACATAAATACTGTACGGGATATGGATTCTATAACGCTTTCAATAGAAGATGATTATTTATTTTTACAATTTAAGAGTAGGGCGTTTCTAAGACAACAAGTCAGGAGAATGGTCTTTAAAATCTTAGAAGTAGGCACGGGGAAGATATGCTATGAGGATTTCTTAGATTTATTCGATGCTTCAAGAGAAATCTCTTATCAACCGGCTGATGCTAAAGGTTTAATTCTATTGGATATTAAATATGAGGATAAAATTAATTTTATTATAGATTCAAAATCTAAAGAAAGAATGAATAATTTTTTCACGACGAAAAAATTAGATTATAATCTTAAATATCATTTATTTAGGGTATTGCAACAAGACAATTTTAGCTAATAATGCTTGTAGCTGAATTTCTTCAGTTCCTCCTTGACTTAATCGATATTCAAATTCAGCTAATAGTTTTAATAATTCAATTTTCATCTTTTCTGGAATTTTCAAATCATAAATTTCTCTATATATATTCTTTATTAAGTTTTGTCCAGAAAGCCCATATTCTTTAATTAAATCATTTAAAAGTTTAATTGATAATTGTAGTTGTCCTTCTAATGCAGTATTCAAGATTTCTTTTATTTTTTCGGAGGGAACTTCACCAGCAACGCGAAATACAATCTCTTCATCAATCTTTTTAGAAATCATGCCGCATGATTGTAAGTAATTTATTGCTCTTCTACAATCACCTCGAGAGATTTCAACAATTGCATTTAAGCCTCCAGGTGTAAAATTAATATCTTCTTGTTTTGCTACATATTTTACTCTTAATTTTACATCATCATTATTTAAAGAAGCAAATCTAAAAACTACACATCTCGATTGAATTGGAGGTATAATTTTGTTAGAATAATTGCATATTAAAATCATCCGACAATTTTTAGTATATTTTTCCATTGTTCTTCTTAAAGCTTGTTGCGCAGGAGACGTCATATTATCAGCCTCATCAAGAATTAACACCTTAAAAGCAATATCAGCAGGAGGACGTGCTCGCGCAAAATCTTTAACATAAGTTCTAATAACATCAATACCACGAGCATCACTAGCATTTAATTCTAAGTAGGTTTTATTAACTGCCATTTTTCTCCCATATAATTCTCTTATCATTGCTAACGCAGATGTTGTTTTTCCTGTGCCAGCAGGACCGGCAAAAATGAGATGAGGCATAGATTTATCTTTAACAAATTGTTTTAAACGTTTGATAATTCCCTGTTGATTTACTACCTCATCTAGTACTCTAGGTCTATATTTCTCAACCCAAGGTCGATTCTCAACTTTATCCAGCATTATATTTAATTTATAATATAAGTATTAAATCCTATACATTCAATTTTATAAATATTAATATAATTAAAGATATCATTCTAAATTATTTTTATATAATTTGAGCATTTAAAATTATATTTCAATAAAAAGTATAGAATGAACAATTTTACTTAAATTATAGATTATTTTCACTTGCATTTTTATCTATAAATTTTATTTATTTTAATTATAAAAAACAAGTATTAAATTTTTGTTAATCTGTTAAAAACTAATTTTAAAGATTATGAAAATAATAATTAATAAATTTTTTAACAAGCGTATAATTCATAAAAAAAATAAATGAAACAAACAATATATTTATTTAAATTCTCCCAATGAAATTTTAAGAACCAAATCTTGAAGATATTGTTTGGGAGATAAATTATCGCTATTATCTAATTCAGGGAAGATTTCTCTAAAAACTCTACTCATAATTTCCCAATAATAACTAGATTTATAATAACTTTGTTTTGTTCTATAACCAAAAATATCTACAAAAATTCTTTCTAAAGTGATGATGGAAGGAGAATGCTCTTTTTTTAGTTCTTTAATAACTCTTTTACGTCTATACTTTACAATTGTCTCTCTCATACTTGAAACTCCAAAGATTTCGTGAACACGTTTGAGTTTCCAAAAGTGAGAACTAAAGCTCTTTCCATCAGAGTAACCTGCTTTTTCACCAATTTCATTTATACCGATTCTTTTATCAATGAACCAACTAATCCATTGTGATTTATGAATTCCTTTTATCATCTGATTTTTATGATAATCATCAATTTCTTTTTGAATATCACCCCAATTGAATTTATCACAATGTAGTTTTTTACTTCTCAAAACTTTCTTTAAATCTTTAAGTGAAACGGATTCTCCATACCATTGTTTAAACTCGTCACCATAGAAAAAATCTTTCCCACGATTAATAGCTTTTGTAATTGATTTTCGATTAAGATTTGGCTTTTTTTCCAATACCTCTTCAAACACACGTTTAAATAATTCTTCATAATGAGAATTATTAAAAGATTCATTCAATCTATTTCTAATTAAACCCTCATTAAAATCTTCTCCATATAATTCATTAAGTATTTCTACAATAATTGGTGGTTTATAATCTACAGAAATTAAGAAAGAGGTATCATACAATGGTATCATTCTAAAATCTGTTTTGCCTTCTGTTCTATCATGCATATTTAATCCTTCTGGATAAATAGTCCCTTCTTTTTTATAATTCTGTGGAAGTTTATACCAATTTTCATTTTCATATACGAATTTGGTAGAAAAGTGAACTTCTAGTATATTCATTTCGATTAATTTATTTTCTAGTAATTCATCTACTATTTCTTTCCATTCTGCTTGAATCGTTGAATCAATATTGTTTGAAATAATTCTTTTTGAATATATGTAAAGTTCCTTAATGCTACTAAATCCTTTAAGTCTTTTTAAACCTTCTAAGAATGTTTTTAAAATAAGTCGTGGAGGATAATAATCAACTGACTCAAAAGGAGAATCTTTTTTGAAATCTAACCAATCAGTTATTGAATTTTGTGTTTTTGACTCAAAAATTTCAACAAATAACTTTAAAGATTCACATAAATGGGCGATCATTCTTTCCTTCTTAGTAAAAGCAGTATGCCCTATGTATGTATCTGTAGTTGTCCCCATTCCAAATAATGCTATAATTTCATAGATGATTTGAACATATTTCTTATTTGTTTGATCAATATAAAATTCAAATTCAGGATGATCCTTATTAATATAATCTCCAAGAATTTCTTTATACGGGCTTACTAATTCATCTATCTTACTATATATCGGTAATCTTCCTTCATCAATAAGCTATCTTAGAATTGATATTGCTTTATTTAATGCAATTCTTTTTACACTTGGAGGAGGATGTTCTGAAATTAATCTTTTAAAAACTTTTAGTTTTATACATTTATTTTCAGCTTCTTTTAATATATATTGAATATTATTCATTTCCTCATAAGCAAAGTTAGGATTTATATTGGAATTTAAAATTTCATCATAATTAGCATCAAATTTATGAAATTGAATATTTTCATCAAATGTATCATTATGATCATAGCATTTTTTGAAATTTTTAGTGCAATAGTTTCCCAAACTTTTCTTTAGAATTCTGTTTTGCATATCAATGAGACCTGACCTCTTTTTTTCATTTTGATTCATCCATCTAACCTTATACTATCAACTTAATTACATTTTATACCATGAAGGATTATTTAAATTAAAACATTAATTCTAAATACGTCTCAATAAATATTTATGCAATTCTTTTTAAAAATATATATTTTTTTCTTCAAAATCTCTAAATACCTTATAGTAGTATAAACAATACGAGAATTTGAAAAATCCTTGAAAAAATTCTAACTTAATAGGAAAGACTCTTTGAATCTGATAAAGAAAATAAATATTAACTCATTAAAAATTATCATCTTAAATTGGACTTTATTATTTTATTATATATCACCAAAAGTAAATTCAGCGTCTGATTTCACTGAAAATTCCTTTGAAAAATTAAATAAATTAAACAAACGTACGCATTAAAAAACTACTATTAAGACAACAAATATGTGTATTAAGATTTATTCGGTTGCATTTAGCGATGATAGTGAGGAAGAAGTAGAGAGACAAGTTATATACCAAAAAAAATGTGAAGTAACAGAGTGGAAATTTCGGATTTTTGAAAAAACCATACTTACAGGTGCTAAGGGCGATTATAACTCAAAAAGCATCTTTTATAGACACATGGGTAATCGATTTCGTTAGAGACTTTTATTCAGCATGACAATTAATCTTTATCTTAATTAAAAATTGAAAATTTTATCAAGTTCTTCAAGTAATTTTGCTTTTGTAAGTTCAAATGCCTGACGCAGTACCATTAACATGATATTTTTCCCTATAGGGAAATTTAATATTGAATCATCTTGTTCTACAATGGATATTCCTTCTTCTTTAAAGTCTAATTGACGTTTTAAAGCAAAATATGCTTTTTCTTTTGTTTTATATGTTGCTCTTGACAAATCATTATAATTCTGAATATCCTCATCAACCTTTAAAAGTAATACACTTTCTTCGACCTGTGTTATAAAGCACTTTTTTGTCACTTCTCTTAGTCTTTTGTAATTTCGATGTTTTTTTTTACACCCTCTATCTGTTTGGTCATTTTCTAAATATATAGTGAAATTCTTATTAATAATCATATCAAATTGTTCCTTTGATCCATCCCCACTTGTAATAAATTCTTTAGCAGAATTGAGAGTTATTCTTATCTGTTCTAAAGTACCAACACGAGCATCTTTATCACTCCAATATTTATAAAAAGATTTTATGATTGGTTTAACTAAGACGTTTAGGATCCCTGTATCTAACTCTGATTCAATTATAGACTTCCCAAAGTTAAGAGAAACATCCGTTTGCTTAATCATTCTTTCCTCTAAAATTTTATAGTTTCTCTCGATAAGATCCATGCTAATTTCACCAAATTTTTTATGAATTTAATAATTTCTGATCAATTGTTTCGAGATTTTCATATGGAGAAAGCAGGAAATTGGGTATAATTATATTGTTGGAGAAATACCATGGATTAATGGGTCAATGAACCGAGTATTTGGAAAGGTTTTAAAGTTCTCTTTATTAACAAAATGTTTAATTTGCCTTTTATTAAGTGATGTGGCGGTGAATTGGATATATTTACAGGTATACTTATTTTTGTTTGGTTTCGATTTTTCGCTCATTTGTATTTTCCTCCGTTTTAAGAGACACAAGGTTCGAGCCTTTTAAATTTTGTCCCAATTTTCTGTGAAATTTTAATGGAATGGTAAATTCAGCGTCTGATTTCAATGAAAATTCCTTTGAAATAACTAAATGAAAATTTAATGAAAAAACTAAAAGTATTTTAGCTTTCTAAAAGCTCCATACAATTTAAATCTTCTATGGTGCAAAGGGTATTTTCTAATCTATACCACCATTCTATAGGAGGCATACCCACACTCCACCACCAGATAATTCTGTAAAGGTTTAATAAAGCCCATAATTTGTAATCATACCAACAATCATCCCAGCTATAGTCTTTTATACCAAACTTTAAAAGCTCGTTATGATAGTGTTTAATAAGATCTATTTCTATCAAATGCCTATAATCAGGATAGAAAAACAGCCCTATCATGTATGCTAGATCTTGACATCCAACGCCAATACCCCACGATTGCCAATCAAATAATATAGCTTTAGATTTTTTACTTGCAATATCTTTAGGAAAAAAATAATTCCCTAAATGAGCATCAGCATGGATAACTGTTATATTCTCTTTTTTAATTCTTTCATAGGCTACTTGAGGAT
>SMTZ1_10017487_pt1 | contig 11508 bp, 7 predicted proteins | sample DeeMarSWOR136_30_FD_25667 | JGI IMG/M metagenome (IMG submission 25667)
TCGGTGGTCTGAACATTGGTTGTGGAAGCAACTCTGCAGCAGGGACATTCTGGTCAGGCCTAATTGACGACGTTCGTATCTATAATCGGATCGTGAGCCCGTGACATTTATTATCTTAATAGAAGATAAATGAGGACTGGTAGCTTGAGAGAGTTACCAGTTCTTTTTATTTGCGATTATTTGTACACGACAATAGGATTGTTCGGAATATATATTACTCTTGAAATGTTTCTGCATGCTGTAGTTTTGCTTGCCACTTCTCAGCTTCTTCTGGCTTGTTCCAGGCTTCGTAAAGTTCTATCAGGTTGTTCATAGACTCTAATGCATGTGGATGAGTGTCACCGAGTTTGAGATGGCGGCCTTCGACTGCTTTAAGTAATAATTTTTCTGCGTTATCGTAGCGAGCTTGCTTTGTGTAGAGTACAGCCAGATCGTTTTCAGTTTCCATTGTACCCGGATGGTCTACACCCAACTTGCGGCGTCGGGCTTCTATTGTATCAAGAAACAGCCCTTCTGCTTTATCATAATGTTCTTGGGCCACGTAAAGCTTACCCAATGTGTTCGCTACCGATAACGAAGCCCAATTCTCCTCGCCCAATAAACGGCATAAAATGTCCCATGCATTATTTAAAAGCGGCTCTGCTTGGTCATATTTTCCCTGGTCTAAGTAAATTGTGCCTAGTCCATGCATAGAGGACAGACTACATGTATGTGACTCACCCAATACTCCGCGAGCAGTTTCCAGTGCCTTGCCAAACATTTCTTCAGCCTGCTCGTAACGGCCTTGGCTATAGTATAACCAGCCAAGAGAATTCATTGTCCGCAGTGTGTCCGAATGTTCTTCGCTCAAGGTGTCGCACCTACCTTCCAGTGCTTTGCGTAAGAGTTGTTCGGCCTCATCGTATCGGCCCTGCTCCCAACATAGCTCGCCATAGTTGTGCATTAACTGCAGTGTCTCCCAATCTCGCTCGCCGCGTACACGATAACTGATCTCCAAGCCTTTTTTGAACAGAGGCTCTGCCTCTTGGTAGCGGCCCTGAAGGTGATAACCAGCCGCCAGCGTGCCCATGAATATTGGGGAATACTCATGTTCTTCGCCCAGCACACGGTGGACAGTCTCCAAAACCTCGGACATAAGCTGCTCGCCCTCATCGAAACGTCCCTGTATATAATACACGGCGCCAAGCATAGCTATGGCAGAGAGTCTTGTCCAATGCTCCTCATCGATAACAAGCCGAATGCCATCTACCGCTTTGGTCAATAATTGCTCTGCCTCGTCATAACGGCTCTGATAAAAGAATGTCCAACCAAGACACTTCATTGACTCAAGAGTAATCGGATGTTCAGCTCCAAGTATAGCTTGATGAATTTCGAGCACACGGGTCGTATGCAATTCATTTTGCTTATATAAACCCAAGGCAAAATATGCGATTGCCAGCGTTTGTCTGATCGATGCTTCAGCAAGCGGTTTACCTGCAAACTTTTCCTTAATACCTTCCGATGCTGCATCAAGAATAGAGCGATTGGTTATTTCCCGACCATCAACGCTAAGTGGATTCAGTGAAGCGATAACGATATTCTGGAGGTAATCAGATACAGCTTGCTCATCAGCACGGGCACGTGCTTGTCCGATGGCGAAAACCGTCGATACAATGATCCCAATGAGTAGTACAAATATGACTGCTGCGGCTCCCGTCACAAGTGCTTTGTGTCTCTGTACAAACTTCTTTGTGCGATAAGTAGCTGACTCAGGACCAGCTAGAATCGGAATGCCGCTTAGATAACTCCGTATATCATTTGCGAGTTCGGAAGCTGACTGGTAACGATGCTCACGTTCTTTCCGCATAGCTTTGAGCGGAATCCATTCGAGCTCTTTGCGTAATCGTTTGGTGAGTGCTCCGGCTTCTGTGGAACGGTTTTGTGCAACTTCTGCGGCTTTTTCACAAAGACTCGACAAACGCCTGCTGGGCGTCTTCGGTTCTTGCTGACGAATGGTTTGCCGGATGCGATCTATGCCACCCTCGCTAAATATCTTCGAATCAAACGGCATAGCGCCAGTTAACAACACATATAACAGCACTCCCAAAGAATAAACATCGGAACGAGTATCAACATCTTCGTTGGCCATTTCTGCCTGTTCCGGACTCATGTACTGGGGCGTGCCGACCAACTGACCCTGTTCAGTATATAAAGTTCGTTCATTTAGTGGCTGACTGATGGCACGGGCCACACCAAAATCTATCACTTTGGGCATTGCCTGTTCACCATGTACAGAAATCAGGATATTCGATGGTTTGATGTCCCGATGAATGATACCCTTCTGATGCGCGAATTGAACAGCATGGCATACTTGCATGAACAGACTCAAGCGGTCTTCGATACTGAGTTTATATTTGTCGCAATGTTCGGTTATCGATAGGCCTTTTACATATTCCATAACAAAATAAGGCCGGCCGGCCTCTGTTGTCCCGGCATCATAGACATGTGCGATATTCGGATGATTCAAAAGGGCTAACGTTTGCCGTTCGGCTTCGAAGCGGGCGATAACACGAGCCGAATCCATGCCTGGCTTGATAACTTTCAGGGCCACTCGGCGTTTAATCGGCTGGGACTGTTCGGCCAGATAAACGATACCCATACCACCTTCACCCAGGATACTGCCTATATTTTTTTCCGCTGTCAGGCCGGCAGAATCGGATTGCTTGCCCTGACAAATCTTTTGAGCATCGTAGAACAATTGCTTTAGTTCGGCTGGCATCCTTTTTTTCTCAAGTAGCTCGGCAAAAGACTCTGTAAGATTTTTGTAAGAGTATTCGTCGATCTTTTGGTCGTGATATACAAGTAGGTTCGCGGCGGCTGCGTAATATATCGTAAAGACAACCGCAAGCTCAGCTTCATTATCGAGCGATGAAGATAATTTCCTGGTGTGATTTATGATGGTTTGCAGAACAATGGTATCTGATTCAGGATCCAACAACACCCGGATGAGTGATTTATTGTCGGGCAGAGAGCACTCTTCATCAAACGAACTGTCGAGCCGCTCCTGCAGAATATCATGAATAGTTTGGTCTTCCGAAGCACTATCCCAGAATTCACCCTTGTCCGTACCCATATACAAAATACACCGTAATTGTTCGCGTTTTAGGCCGTATATTGATTTCTTATCCATGTTCTGCTATCCAGCGTGTTTCGATGAAAGAAACTGCGCTATTTCGTCCAATTCATCACTGACCTGGCGATCCGAAATCACGGATTTGCGAAGTTGCCGTTCCAGAGCGCTCTGAAATCTCCTTTTGACTGTAATAATCATATTAGAAGCCTTAATCCCATCTTCGATGCCGTACTTATCACAAATTTCCTTCATTGTCGGGGCAGCGACGTTTTCTATCATAGGTCGCAAAACGCGGTCGTGGAATACACTCCAGTGGACCTTTTTGCCCTCTTGACAAAATTGAGTCCGTACTTCTTTCAGTACATGTTCAAGTAGTGACGTGACCCATGCATAATTGAAGCAATCTTCCGGCTCCAAATCTGTGAACGGTTCAGGTAATTCAAGCAAAGCAATCCGGTCAAGTGAAACAAGTTTATTTTTGGGGATGCGTTTCTGTGCCGCTTGTTCATTTTGTACGTCAATGACATACCGATTTAGTGCTACCAGCAGAAACGACCGGAACCGACCCTTGGTTTGCTCAGCTTTTTCAATCAATTTTCGGCCTAGCACAACTTCCTGAAAGAAGCCCTGGGTCAAATCCTTTGCCTGTTCGTTGCCGTAGCCGCGACGCCGCAGGTAGCAATAGACGGGTTTCCAGTAAGTCTTTATCAGTAGACCGATCAAGGCACGATTCTTCTCATCCCCGCTTAAACCGACGTCCTCTATGATGGACCAATGCGTCGTAAGAAATTCATCCCTTACCCCACCCATGTCGGTGTAATCATTGAATCTCACAATTTATGTGCCTCTTATTTGCGGCTATTGGGCATCCCCTATGCCCCAAACACTTATCTTATCATCGATTAGAGAAAAAGATTCATAAGCCTTATGCACAGCAAAAGTTATCAGCTCTCATTATAAGAAAAGAACACACTTTTTTCAATAAATTTCGCAACTCGCGCAATATCCGCAATATCTTCCGTATTTAATTTTAGGAGCCTTACTGTTGTATTCATTTCAGTGTTTCAAAGATCATTTTACCGTAATTGAATTAGGAGATAAATCTATGCCGCAATAAAGCTAATCGATTCAGTTTGTGCCTTGTATCACCGAGCTTCTAAAGAAAATTCACAATGCTAAGTGACAAAAATGAAATTAACTCCAATCGTCCCGAACTAACATTAACTTAAGGAGGAACAAAATTATGTTTAAAAAGAAGAAAATTTGGATAGTAACCTTAACACTCGCAGCCGTGATTTCGCTGCCGGTATACTTAGCAGCAGGCGAAATGGACAATCTTCTCCAGAACGGCAGTTTCGAGACATATTCCAAGAATCCCGACATATGGATCTTTCCGGGTCGTGTTGACTTAAATCTGGATGTTGGCAATACCGAAATTGCCAATTGGACGGTCATCAAGGGCATGATTGACTATTTCGGATTATGCCCTGAAGACCCTCGGCTGCCAGTCCCAGCGCCGGCGGTGTCAGCCAGACGTTCGGCACTGTCGCTGGCGAAACATATAGAGTTCAATTCTACATGTCCGGCAGTCCGATGACTGGCTGGTCGGGCGAGGATCAGCCCAACAAGACCTTGCGTGTCCAAGCAGCCGGTCAATCCGCAGATTTCGCTTTCGATGTAGCCGCTGAACAAAACAGTCACACGGACATGAAGTGGAAGTTGTGCACATTTTTCTTCATCGCGGATTCGGACACAACAACATTGGAAATCTTCAGCACGATGGAGCCTGTTCATATAGGCCCTGTGATCGACGATGTCTCGGTAGTGTTTGCCTCGGATTGGTCGCCCGCAGGAACTTATACAGGTACAAACAACGTTGCTGAGGAACTGCTTGTTACCATAATCCCGCTTGGTCCGGACAGCGAGAGGTTCTCCATTGTCAGGGATGCCCTAAACCAAAATCCTGGTTGGGAGGGGCGCCCTGTGACTCGCGGAGAGATGGCTAAAGTCGGACCAAATGAATATGCAACAACCATTGTAGCACTTGTCACCGATGAGAACCTCAAGCTCCAATGGAAAGCAGTTGTCAGCGGGACCTTTGTGCAGACAGGCCCAGATACTCTCCAAACGAACCTTACCCTGGCAACATACACGCCGGACCAGGATCCGTTCGCAGATGGGACCGTGCCAGTCATGTCTTTTCCCGGTGTCATAGACACGCTTCAACGCGTGCCTATTGTTCCGGCTTATGTGCCGGCGGCGGTTCCTTAAAGGAGTCTTCGTTGCTGCAACGAAAAAATATTCGGTGATACAGGCAGCCTATGTTGGGTAGCTTGTATGGCAAGGGCTGGAAGCAAAACGCTTGCAGCCCTCGCTACTTAACAGCGTGCAGCTATGAAGAACTCAAAGCCAAACACTAAATTCCCTGTTGCCACAAAATTCTTCTTTGAGGCATCCATGTCACCACGTATCAGCTAAAGTCACTTACTAATTGGCGACGTTCATTGAATACGTTTGCGTTTTTTTGACTGTTACATAACTCCTTTATAAATAATAGCTTATGGAGTTAAGGTTTTCTGGAAAAAGGTAGATAAGGGGCTTTCGGGTTGTAGCAGTTTCGCGAGTGAAAATTGGGCCATTTTGTTGTTGCAATGTCACTCCATCACAGATTCTGTTTTTGGTAGTTTTGCTCGCCACTTTTCAGCTTCTTCTGGCTTGTTCCAGGCTTCGTAAAGGTCGATTAGGTTGTTTAGTGACTCGATTGTGTGGGGGTGAGTGTCACCGAGTTTGAGACGATGACCTCGTTTGAAATTGAGTACAGTGTTATTCCTCTTTTCCTGATGGTGCGAACCGCTTCAATTCCTCGAACCAATTGGTCACGACGTGCAACACTCTCTCTTTCGAGTCGTCGTATTGAGGTTTCAGAACCAGGAAGCGCTGGCCATCGGGTGCAACATCATAGGAAAAACCAGCCACGTTGATGTACGATCCTTTAAAAACCTCTTGAGGTTTACCCGCTTTAAACTCAGGTTCCATAGAGATAGGCACAGCCATCCATTTGTCGCGGCTGCGGTAGAACAACTCATCGCCGTTGTTCGACCAGATGGGCTCTTCCCCGAAGTCAAGTGAGATACGCTTCTCCCAATTCTCCCATTCAGGATACGGGCGGACATATACTTGAAAATCTCCCTCTTTATTTGAGGCGTAGACAATGTATTTTCCGTCCGGTGATAACGCCTCCTGAAATGTGGCAAAGTCTGGCTTGAAAACAGACTCGAGTTCATGCGGTTCATCGACGGACAAGATACAGATACCTAGATCACTACTTCTTACCATCAACCGTTTGCCGTCGGGGTGCCAGGTACGAGGCCCTAGCTCGTGCTGGCTGGAATAAAGCGATTCGGCTTTACTACTGCCATCGGCCGGCGCCCAAAAAAGATTCCATCGTTCTTCGTTCTCTCTGCGACAAGAGAACGCGACTTTTTTGCCATCGGGTGTCCAGACAGGTACTATGTTATCCCCTTCCTGAGTCAGCTTGGTTCTTATCTCTGTGGCGATATCATAGACATACACATTGGATTGAAGCTCTTGAACCACAATCGCCAGCCGTTGTCCATCAGGTGAGAGTTTGGGCGTTCCATAGCATTGAGCCGTCATACCAAGCGGTTCTTCTTTGCCATGACGATCAATCCAGACCGGGATAGTCTTGCCTGTATCCCCCCCGGGAACATAGACAAGCGTGCCATCGTTCGAGAAAGCGAACTGTGCGGAGCCGTACACCGAGTCTGACAGAACGTTATTAATGATCGGTACACGAGGACCCGTCTCTTTAAGCGTAGCAAGACTAAAAGGAACCGCCTCGAGGGCACCTGCCCGAACATAAACAAGGTGGCCCGTTGGTATATAGCGGGCGTAGAGAACGCCTTCGACCAGAATTTTCTTCTCTATCGTCTCCAGGGAGACAAGCTCGGCGTCTGCCCCCGAAGAAGTCAGCACGGCCTTGCCGTCGGGAAGAACCTGTGGGTAGCTCCCGATAAGCTCAGATTCAATGCCCAGATCTTCGGGATCACCACCGGTGGACGACACTCTGAATAGGCTGCCTGCCCCACAGAAGTAGATCATGCCGTCATCGCTCCAGCTTCCACCACTGCTCAATCCAGCATTGCAGAGGATCACGGGGTCTCCCCCGCGAAGCGAGACGGTCTTTAACTGTTCTTTAACGAAGAAGCCTACGGATCGACCATCGGGTGAGAAAAAGGGCGATGAGGCTCCATCCGTGCCAGGGATTAGTCTGACTTCATACTGGTTCATCAGGCGCTCGAACAACTGTGTTGCATCACCAACGCGCGCAACATAGACCAGGCGCGAGCCATCGGGCGACAAAGCAAAAGCGGGTCGGCGGATACCGAAAGTCGTGGCCTGGAAAAAGCCCATCACTTGATCTTCAGGAAGTGTGATAACAGAGGCTACCGTGGATGGCGACGAACCGGCAGGCTCACTCAAGAATATACACGCAGCAATAAGGCCGATGATTATGCCGGCCAAGCTAAACGCGATTGCCAACCAACATTCTCGCCACCACCCTACTTTAACCATTGGCTCAGCGATGCCGGGTTTGTCCGGAGGAACGTTAAGGGTTTCGTCGAGCTCAAGTACGGCATCGCCCATGTGTTGCAGGCGTCGGTGCGGATCTTTCGCCAGGCAGCGCCACAAGAGTACGCGGATATTCGGCGGGGTCGTTAGGGGTAACCGGTCCCAATCCGGCTCGCGTTCAATGATGCGTGCTAATACATCCGTCGTTGTCTCACCCTCAAATGGTAAGTGTCCCGTCAATATCTCGTACAAAAGGCAACCAAACGACCAGATGTCGGTGCGGCGATCCATAGGATGGCCGCGAGCCTGTTCTGGGCTCATATAGGCCGGCGTTCCCATCACCCGGCCTGCTTGAGTAACGGTTGGCTCGTTGCCGGCGTCTTTTCTGATGAAGGTCTTAGCAAGGCCAAAATCCAGCACCTTAACCCGGCCATCTGGCGTGATTTTGATGTTGCTCGGCTTGAGGTCTCGATGGATGACTCCTGTTTCGTGAGCAGCACATACCGCTTCGGCAATCTGTAAACCTATTGATAACGCATCCATCAATTGCAGGGGTTCTCTTGCCATTCGCTCGGCTAATGTCTCGCCTGGAACATATTCAAGAACAAGAAAGGCGCTACTCTCCGTTTGCTCAATGATGTCATGGATCACACCGATGTTCGGGTGACTCAGGGAAGCTAACAGCTTGGCCTCACGGGTAAAACGTGTCCGTGCCGTTGAGTTGGACTGTAATTCAACAGGCATACTCTTAATGGCAACAGAGCGGTCGAGTTTAGTGTCACGGGCTCGGTAAACGACTCCCATGCCCCCTCTGCCGATTAACTCGACAATTTCGAAATTACCTATTTTTTGGCCGATGAGATCCTGTGCTGACGCAGTCTCTTCAAAGTCGCTCTCATCTACCTGGACAATGGAATCGAGCAAGGTATTTATTCTATTGAGCTTGCCGATTCTCTTTCTTATCTGATCCTCAAGCTCTGGATATCGTTTCACAAACTCATCTATATCTGGCTTCTGGCCTTGCAGCTGTGCATTGACAAATTGCTGCAAAACTTCTTCAAGGTCATGCTTTTGATTGTCGTCCGTAAGTTCAGCCATTAGTCACTCTCAAAAACGCTGGTCAACGCCACCATTGCACGAGACAGCAGCATTCCTAATAGCATCAGGGCTCCTGCCTAATCTTTCACCTATTTCTTTATAGGAAAGCCCCTCTATTCTCTTCAGGATAATCACTTCTCTGTATTCAGGTTTCAATTCATCTATTGCTTTCTCAAGCTTATCCAGTTCCTCCTTTCGAGACATAATAACACTCGGTGTGGTCGAGTCAATAGGAGCTGGAATTCTGACAAAACCGTCCCCGGTAGATGGACTGTGGTTGTCAAGTCGAATCTCTTTGCGAATGTCGCGTTTATCTGCATGCAATTTCTCTAAATTGTCTCGCAGCCTGTTCTCTGCTATTGTCGACAGCCATCGCAGGAAATCACCTTCATCCTTATATGTGAAGTCTTTTAGCCCGCCCAGAGCGCAGACAAGGGCATCCTGCACCAAGTCCATGGACTCCAGTTTGGAGCGAAGCTCTTGACCCATTCGAAGCCGAACTATTCGCCGTACCCGCTCGCTGTAAACCTTGCACAATTGACCCAGGGCAGAGTTATCGCCTTCCTTTGCCAGAGTAACCAAATGCTGGGTTTTATGGCTGACGCGAATGTTCAACTCTCGTTAACCTCCATAATCTACATTTATTTACTACTTATATTATGCCAATTTTCGAAGAAAATTTCAATTGAATCGTTAGATTACCTCCGTTTTCCCGCTAATAAGAATAGGACGATTGTTAGCGCAAATTGGATTTGTGGTTCTTATTATATTGCCCTTAAGGGCAGAAAGGCAGGTGCAAAATGAAATTGTTAAATGATTACAGAACGAGGTTGGTGTTGATTGGAGCTGTGGCTGCTCTTATGCTTTGCGGCGGACATGCGAATGCGGATTTTATGTGGACACAAAAGGCCGATATGCCAACTATAAGGTATGTCCATTCTACAAGCACTGTGGGCGGAAAGATTTATGCTATCGGTGGCTATGTTGGATCGAATCATACTACAAGGACAAACGAGTATGATCCGATGACGGACACATGGATAAGAAAGGCTGATATGCCAACCCCAGTAGGTTATACATCCACTTGCGTGTTGAATGATAAGATTTACGTTATTGGCGGTGACCCATCACATAAGATCTCCATAGTGCAGGTCTATGACTCGTCTACCGACACTTGGGAAGTGCAGACCCATGTGCCTTCGCTAAGACAAAGAGCTTCAATCAGCATGATGGACGGATTAATCTATGTATCCGGCGGTGTTACCGATGATGGTGAGATACCTACTGTGGAAGCTTATGACCCAAAAACGGACACATGGACACGGAGAGCTGAAATGCCCACAGCCAGACAGTTTGCAACCAGTTGCGTTGTGAATGGCAGGATATATTTCATTGGGGGATTTGCTTTTTTGAAGACATGTGCGGATGTGGAAGAGTACGATCCAACAACGGACACCTGGACGGTGAAAGCACCCATGCCAACAGCAAGGTGCCTTCTGGATACCTGCGTGGTGGATGGGAAAATTTATGCAATTGGGGGTTATGATTATGAGAACGATGTTCTTATTTCAACTGTGGAAGTTTATGACCCAGCGACTGATACATGGACGAAGGTAGCCGATATACCCATACCAACAGAAGGATTATCTGCCAGCGTGGTAGATGAAAAGATCTATGTCTTTGGCGGCTATATCTTGGGGGGGACTCTTACCACTGGAGCAGACACTTCAGCAGTCTATGCAAGTGACATCATTATCGACTTCAACGCCGACGGCAAGGTTGATGGCTTCGAGATTTGCAGGATGGCGAATCGGTAGGGTACTGATGATTCCTTGTGCGACATCGCCCCGAAGCCCTGGGGCGATGGTATCGTCGATGTCCGGGACCTGATTGTTCTGACCGAATACATAGGCGAGGAAGTGGATGATCCAACACTGATATCTCACTGGCCACTGGACGAAGCACAGGGCAACATAGCTTGTGATAACGCAGGTACTTGCGATGGAACACTTTTGGGCGATCCAGTCTGGCAACCAGTCGGCGGTATAGTGAACGGTGCGATTCAGTTAGATGGTGTGGATGATTGTATCCTCACCGACTCCATAGCGAATTCCATAAGAGGGCCATTCAGTGTAGTCGCCTGGGTCATGGGTGGCGCTCCAGTCCAAGCTGTTTTGTCGCAAATTGGTGGTGCAAACTGGCTCTGCGCGGATTCGTTAGAAGGTAACCTGATTACGGAGCTTGAAGCTTCTGGGCGGGGAGCTACCGAACTGCTGTCACAAGCAATCATCACCGATGGCAACTGGCACCGGGTAGGTCTCGTGTGGGATGGTTCCAACAGAACGCTCTATGTTGATAACGTCCTGGCAGCCGAAGACACACAGGTTAATTTGGAGGTCTTACAAAGCGGTCTGTACATTGACACGGGCAAGGCTATGGAGCCGGGATCCTTCTGGTCCGGCCTGATTGATGATGTTCGCATCTACAACCGTGCAGTTATACCCTAAGAAATTGAAATAATGGCACTTTAGGAAATCATAAGAGACAGTAAACTTTCGCACTTTTTAGGCGACTGATTTTAATGATTTATCAACAAGAACATATCGACCAGCCGATGTCTTTATTGGATTTAAAATTAAGACAGGGAGGTCGATATGGATATTATTACTTCGACTTGGGCAGAGCTTCTTCAACAGTTTTTCCCA
>SMTZ1_10006802_pt1 | contig 11507 bp, 9 predicted proteins | sample DeeMarSWOR136_30_FD_25667 | JGI IMG/M metagenome (IMG submission 25667)
CGATTAGAAATGGACGCGTATACGATGATGTGGATGAAGACTTGATTGCCAGGCCTGGGCCACGGTGTATCAAGGGGGCACTTGAGCTCTTCAAAAGATTCCATCCGGTAATTCAGTGAAGAGAAGGTACTTAACCCTGGTTCTTTTGCTCGTATTGATTTCCATCTTGTCGTTAGCGGTTGGGCCGGTTTTCCTGCCTCCTCAAAAGACGGTCCTCTCGCTTTTTTCGAAAGACGAGACCTTTGTAAGAAGGATAGTGTTCGATCTGAGATTTCCCAGATTGATGGTGTCGATCCTGGCTGGTGCCAACCTAGGTATGGTGGGAGCCACACTTCAGGGGATACTGTTGAATCCACTCGCGGACCCATATATCTTGGGAGTAGCTAGTGGTGCCTGCTTTGGCACGGCGCTTCCGCTCGCCTTGGGTTTGAGGAATATGGAGATAATTCCTCTCTTCTCCTTCGCCGGAGCTTTGGTCGCGATCTTTGCGGTCTATTCACTGGCATCATTCAAAGGAAGAATTCCGAAGGACACCCTGCTCCTGGCTGGAGTACTCGTTGGATTCTTCTTTTCTGCTCTCGTAATGCTCACGATGGTCCTCGGTGGGAGAGAGCTTCACAACATCGTTTACATGCTTATGGGGCATCTCGGAGTCGTCTTCCATCGCGGACTGATCATCCCGTTCACGATCTTTGCTGCCGTCTCTATTCTCGTATTCATCGTAAGTTATGTGCACGGAAGAGAATTGAATATCCTCTCGCTGGGTGAGGAGAGAGCAGCAGAACTCGGTGTGGAGTCCGAGAAGCTGAAAAAGATGGTTTTTCTTGTGTCTTCGCTCTCGATTGGTGTCACGGTCGCGTTCTGTGGCCAGATAGGATTTGTGGGCTTGGTCATACCTCATATTGGTAGACTACTCTTCGGCCCAGATCATAGAATTCTCATTCCTTCATCTCTCCTGCTCGGGGCGACTCTGCTCATAGTTGCAGATATGGTCGCAAGATCCGTTGCCCCGTTCGAAATACCGGTAGGGGTCGTTACCGCACTATTTGGGGTTCCTTTCTTCGCGTATCTCTTGAGGAAAAGGATGAGTGAGTGATGGAGACCCTCGTACTGGATGGAATAACTACTGGCTACGAAGGAAGAGAGGTGCTAAAAGACCTGAACCTTGTAGTAGAAGACGGTTCCATGCTTGCTGTCATAGGACCGAATGGGTGTGGGAAGACGACTCTTCTGAGGACGGTTACCGGGACTCTCAAGCCGTGGAGAGGAAGAGTGATGCTCTTCGGAGGGGATGCTGCTCGTCTATCCCGAAGAGAGGTCTCGCGCCTCGTCGCAGTGGTTCCGCAAGAGAGCTATTTCGTGTACAGCTTTTCGGTAGAGGAAATCGTTCTGATGGGGAGAAACCCTTATCTGCGGAGATTTCAGCGCGAAAGACCTGAAGACTATTCTATCGCTTATGAGGCGATGAGGTTTACAGATATTCTTCATCTAAAGGAGAGGCGAATAGATGCACTATCGGGAGGTGAGAGGCAGAGGGTAGTAATAGCGAGGAGTATCGCTCAGAAAGCCAAAATACTGCTGCTTGACGAACCCACATCACATCTCGACATAAATCATCAGATCGAAATACTCGACCTTCTGATACGCCTCCATAGGCAAGGGATGACTATACTGTTCGTATCGCACGATCTCAATTTGGCGAGTGAATACTGTGAGCGGATAGCACTCATGAACGATGGAAGGATAGAGGCAATCGGCGGTCCAGAGGAGGTGATAGACCCAGATCTGATCCACAGGGTGTACGGAGCCAAAGTGCGCGTGGAGAAGAATCCGATCACAAATCTTCCACACGTGCTGTTGCCTGGTAGATTGGAGGAGTCATGATCAAGGATATTGTGAAAAAGATGGAGAAATACGGCATACCTGGAAGAGATCTTCATGAGCTTCCTTCTTCACAGCTGACTTTTCCAGATGGAGCACATTACAGAATGGAGATTTCAGGAGTAGAAAGGCCTGAAGTGTGTGAGGCACTCATAGACGAGATGCAGAAAAGGAATGTGCCGGTGCACCGCCTCATCTCTGCAGTCATGGGTGCAACGCTACTCGATAAGCAAGAGTTGAGAAGATTCGCAAAGGCGGCCCACGATGCCAAAGTTGAGGTGATAATGACCCCCGGCCCCAGGGCACCATGGGAGATAGGAAGACAGATGGCAACTCCAGAAGGCGCGGTGTGCGGACTGAGGTTCAGAGGCTCCGATGCAATAGCACGCTACATTGCTGACATATACAGGTGCGTAGAAGCCGGTTTCAGAGGATTTCTGGTGTGGGACGAAGGTGTGCTCTGGCTCTTGAACGAGATGAGGAAGGATGGAGAATTCCCTGAAGGTACTACGTTCAAGGTATCGATCTATGCTGGTCACGCAAACGCCGCTGGAGCGAAGCTACTTGAGAACATAGGTGCCAACACCTTCAATCCAATAGGAGATATTTCTGCAGCTATGTATGCATCGATCAGAAAGGCGGTCAAACTGCCGATAGATGTGCATATCTATCTGTTCGACGCGTGGGGTGGATTCGTCCGGTTCTGGGAGGCCGGAGAACTTGCCAGAGTGGCTGCTCCTTGCTACTTCAAGATTGAGCCTGGTCCATCCGTTGGAGCACTTTACAAACCATGGACTCCTCCTGACTCCCTCTCATTCCTTGCCAGAGAAAAGGTGAAGTATGGTCAGATCATTCACGAGATCATTCAGGAGAACAATCCTGAACTGAAACTCTCAGCTCAGGGGCCTGCAGACCTTGCCATTCCACAACCTTAGGAAAGGGATGAAACTGCGGATAAGCTCGGAAGGTGTGGGGGAACTCTTTGCAACGACCAGCGATGAGAATCCGACTACAGTGGAGAGGATAGCAGCTGCCCTGCCACTTGAAGGAGAGGCGATCATATGGGGAGATGAGATATACTTCAACGTGGATCTCGTCTTGGAACCCGAGAATCAGAGGGAAGTCGTTGCAGAGGGAGATATCGCGTTCTGGCTGGAAGGGTCATCTGTATGCATATTCTTTGGAAAGACACCCATTAGTAAAGAGGGGGAGATTCGTGCATACAGCCCAGTGAATGTGTTTGCCAGAGTGGATGGAGATGTGAGGCTACTGCGGCGCGTGAAACAGGGACAACGAATTCGAATTGAGAGATCAACACCTTCTCCCACATAATCTGGTCTGACTCATCACGGCCGCGAAACGTATCAGCCAGATCCAACTCAAATCATGAAGAGAGGAAGTCTACTCGGTACGTTCATGACCAGACGAGAGGATAAATCGAGGGCATAATTAATTTGTAACTGATTGCTATAGTTGAAGTTATGTAAACCGTCTACAGGGGTGGGGTTTATCTTCCGATTCCATACGCAATCCAGCCGTTGTCTCTCATTTCCTCGACGTTCACACACTGCCGACCATCCACGAGCACTCGGTGGCGCATTCGTGCGCCAAGATCGCTCCAGTCGATCTCCTTGAACTCCGAGTGATCGGAAGCGATAAGAACAGCATCAATGGGAAACTCTTTTCCGACATCACTGAGATCTTTTACAACCCTCGCACCGTACTGCCGAACTTCTTCACCGAGCAGAGGATCATAGGCATATACTTCGCTCGATTTTTCTGTCAAAATGGCGATAATAGGTATCGATGGGCTGTTTAATGTGTCCTTCACGTCACCGCGGTATGTGACACCCAAAACGAGCACACTGGCGCCCTTCAACTCGACCCCTGCTTGGGAAAGCGCGAGTTGAAGCCGCTCCACAGCGTAGTCTGGCATGCCGCTATTGATTTCCCGTGCGAGTGCGTGCAGCCGTGTAGTGCTGTGAACGGCACTGGCAAGCCCATAGCCACATACTCCGATGCAGTGACCGCCTACTCCGCAGCCTGGCATGGACATATGTACGTACGCGGGTGGTGTGTTCAACGCACCGAATACTTCGGTGGCGCTAATCCCGAGCTCATCTGAGGTCATGGCGAATTCATTTGCAAGCGCAATATTGACGTCCTTGTACACTGACGCAAACATCTTCAGAGCTTCCGCTGCCGTAGGGTTACTCACGGTGATCACACCTGTGGAGTTTATGGCCGAATAGAGAGCCGCCGCGGCGCGGGTGCTCGCGCCGTCGATACCTCCCACTACCTTGCGATACGAACCTCGTATATCCTCGATGACGCTGCCATACCTGGCATGCAGAGGACAGCGTGCTACACCAAACTCGCCGCGTTTCAGCCCGGATTCCTCCAAAGTTGGCAAAATTATCTCATTGGTGGTCCGTGGAGGGACATCGTGTTCCTGAATGACAAGATCCCCTTTCTCAAGTCCTTGCGCGATCTTCTCACATATCGACTTCACCTTCGATAGCTCCGGAGCATAACCGGGACTGATCGTCATCGGTACGACAATGATCATAACATCCGCCTCTTTTGCAGCAGCCACTGAATCGGATGTTGCGCTCAATCTCCCAGCCTTCACACTCTTTCTGACTAATTCTGCAAGAAGTGGTTCACCCGCTACAGGACAATCTCCACGATTGATCGTGAGCACAATATCTGGGTCCACATCCACGCCTATAACTCTTGCACCACTGTCTGCAAATAGTGAAGCAAGGGGTAACCCCATTCTGCCGAGGCCGTATACCGCGATACTGATTTTGCCGGACCTCAATCCATCTATTATCGTGTCTCTATCAGCACCATAGGTCTTCATTCGATCTTCCCCCCAATCTCTCTCAAGTCAGGTCGTCTGTTGGGCCTGCCGCAGTCGTACGCATCCATCTCTGTTACACAGCAACAGCCGTAATCTCCGTGCGTCCATCGGCTTCTGGCCGCGTAATCTCGACTCACAGGTCTCGCTCACTTGAAGATGCGCTCTGCCAGGCAATTCGCCCATCTTCAGGCTTTCCTTCATTACTTAACGGATTTGCAGGAAGGTGTCAAGTGGCTTCACTGCAAGAGAGGCCTCTTTCCTTCTTCGGTCAGGAGATTGATCACATTTCTCGTACGGGTCTTCACTCTATTCCTCTGTACGACAGGCGGTTTCGGAATCGATCTCTCTCTGCCGGGCCTTCGACGGAATTCTGAGAAGGTGCGTCTCTCGTCAGCAAGGTCTTCGGGTTGAAATCGTCCTCGTGACTAGCTCCTCTTCCGCTTCACGTTCACGAAGTCTCTTAGCGCATCTACGGGAAGGATGTTAAGGAGGTCTTCCGGTTCCAGCCATCCTCTTCTGGCCACGCCCACACCCAGCTTCATCATCCATAATTGGTGTAGGTTGTGAGCATCGGTCCCGATCGATAGGTGAACACCATATTCTTTTGCCGTTCGGACATTGACGTCACTGAGGTCGAGTCTGTCGTAGTATGCGTTGATTTCGAGCGCAGTACCAGTTGCTGCTGCTTTCTCTATGATCTTGTGTATTTCGATCTGATACCCCTCTCGAGAAGATATGAGCCTTCCTGTGGGATGGGCGATTACGTCCACATGCGGATTGTCCATCGCCTTCTGCATCCTTTCGGTGCAGTTCTGCTTGAATCCCATATGGATGGCGGCCACAACGATGTCAAGTTTTTCGAGGAGACGGTCTGGATAGTCGAGCGTTCCGTTCTGCAATATATCCACCTCCGTGCCCGCCAGAATTGTGAAATTTCCAATCTTCTCATTCAATCTGGCAATGTGCTCAAGCTGTTCCAGAATCCTCTCCTCGGACAGTCCACCGGCGTATCTCACGGACTTGGAATGATCGCATATCGCTACGTACTCATAGCCCAGCCTCTTCGCCTCTTCTGCGATCTCCTCAAGCGACGCAGCCCCATCGCTGTAATCGGAGTGGACATGAAGATCTCCTTTGATGTGAACGTATTCAACAAGGGAGGGGAGCTTACCCTTCATAGCCGCTTCTATCTCCCCTCTGTCTTCTCTCAACTCAGGAGGAACCCACGGGAGATTCAGGATCCCGTAGACTTCCTCCTCAGTTTTGCCTGCCACCTTTCTTTCTCCCTTGAAGACGCCGTATTCGCTGATCTTCAGCCCTCTTTCCCTTGCCATAGACCTGAGTTTCACGTTGTGAGCCTTTGAGCCTGTGAAGTACTGGAGTGCTGCACCATAGGAGTTTTCAGGCACTACCCTCACATCAACCTGATGGCCTCCGGCCATCACCACAGATCCTTTCGTATCCCCCTCCGCCAGTCTCTCCTCGACTTCGGGCATATGGGTGAAGGCCCGAATGACTTCTCTCCCTGTCTCAGCACTGACCAGTATGTCTATGTCTCCAACAGTCTCCTTCGACCGCCTTAGAGAACCTGCAGGAGAAACCTGATGGACTTCCTTGAGCTGCCTGAGCCTATCGGTCACACGTGTCACCAGGGGGAAGGCCTCACCGAGAGAGATGCGCTCTTTGCTCACCTCGAATCTCTCAATTCCCTTGAGAATGTTGGCAACCTTCTTCTCGCCCATTCGCGGGAGTCGAGCAAGAGAGCCATCTAGAATGACTCTCTTGAGGTCGGAAAGACTCCTGACTCCCAGTTCCTTGTTGGCCAAACCGAGAGTCTTTGGGCCGAGGTTTGGAATCGCCATCAGTTCCAGGAATCCGTCAGGTATGTCACCGACTACCTCTTCATACTTCTTCATCTTTCCGGTTCTGAGGAACTCATCTATCTTCTTCGCTATTCCTTCACCTATTCCAGGAATGCTTCTGAGAGCTCCCTTCGCATGAATCACTTCGATATCCTCAGTCAAATCGTTGAGAATCCTTGCAGCTCGCCTGTAGGCGATGATCTTGAACGGATTCTCCCCTCTGAACTCGAGAGCGTCACCTATTCTTTCGAAAGCGAGGGCGAGCTCTCTGTTCTTCACTGGCATTGCCTCCAGATCATCTTCTTCCAAGAACCACAGTACTCTTCTCCACGAATATTCCGGGAGATGCCGTATCTACGGCCTCAAGATAGAGTATGTATATCCCGGAGGGGACAGGTCTACCGCTCGCATCGTTTCCGTTCCAAATCAAGTTTCCTTTGCTGGAAGCCCAAATCCCATCTGCCAAAGACATCAGTTCTCTTCCGTTCACGTCCAGCACAGTGAGCCTCAGTTTGGACAACCTGTATGGCAGAGAATACGAGATTATGGTGAAATCTCGGTCTCCGTCTCCGTTCGGAAAGAATGGGTTTGGAGCGGAATTGAGTGAACCCTCTCTGGACGGCGTTCCCGTCCAGAGGCTGTTCTTTTCTCCGGGAGTGGCGCCATTTGGATCGAGGCAACCTCCCCAATTCGCCCTCTCTGTGCCGCTCACATCTGGTGAGATCCGTTCAAGGGAGACCCCAGAAGCACCTCCCATACTGGCGAGGTAATGGATGCTTTCGAGAATGAACCCAGTCTCGTCTCCCAGGAAGACCATGTCCTCAGTCTTGTTGAGATAGGGAAATCCATTCTCAGGTTCAACACAGCATTCCACTCCAGGGTAGGGAAAGTCTGAAGTCGAAGCCGTTACTACACAATATTCATCGGGCTCGAGTACGGACTCTGGCAGAGAATATGTCTTCTGGCTATCGGAGTCAGATATCGTGAGGTTTTTGAGTACGTAACTGGTTGCACCCCGATTGTACACCTCGATCCACTGAGGGTCGTCAGAGAGAGGATCGTACATAACTTCATTCACGATGAGATGAGGAAGGGGAGCTCCAACTCTCAGATATCTGTAAGCGACGTTGTCCAGAGTATCCTCGTCGAGTTCACAGAATACTTGAGCTACGATTCTGTGGTCTCCTTCCTCGAGATTTGTCCACAGAAATGAGACCGATGACCGGCCGGTTAAGGGTTCGAGAGAGTCAGTCACTCTTCTCCTTTCGATCAGCTCACCAGGCTGTAATGTGAGATCCAAATTGTAGTCTGAGAAGAGCGTCAGGTCAAAGTCTGAAATCCACTCTCTTCCTACATTCGTCGGTTCAAGAAGTATCTCGCAGTTGGCGCCCACCATGGGAGAGGAGGGGAAAAAGGAGATATCCTCATTCCATATGGCGAGATTGTAGAGTTTGGAGACGCTGTTTCTCATGCCTGGAGTAGAGCCGGATTGGTGGACGGACTTTGCCCAGTTGAGTTCCTTATCTTGGCCCCCGGGGTCGATCCTTTCCACTGAAAACCCGTCACCAGGATCGAATGGTATTCCGTCTGCCGTGTCATCAGGTGATCCGTACGTGTCGATGAGTTCATCCGTATCGTCGAAAAGCCAGACCATATGCGTAGTCGCAAGCCCGCCACTCCCGAAATACTTGGTGCCGATCGTAAGAACGACTGCACCTTCACCCAATCGGTAAGGCTGAAGGTAATCGCTTGAATCTGTGTATCCTCCAAGAAGAACCACCGCATATCCTGAAGCCGGAATGATGGTAGTATTCATCACGATATCTCGGTCCGAGAGGAGCGTGTCGGTCCAGCACAGAATCTCATCCTTCACCCCAGGCGGGTATCCGCACTCAAAATAGAAACCGGTGAGATCAACGTCCTGATCGTCTTGGTTGTACAGCTCGATGAATTCATTCTTGTCACGAACGTCACTTTCGGGACCTTCGGGATTTGACATCACCTCATTGATCACGACAGCGTCACCCGCCATTGCCCAGAGGAGCGTGAGGAAGAACCACCCCCTAATCATTGACTATCTCTCCCCACGGAGTCCATCCACTCAAGCCGAGTACCTTTACTCGCACGACATCACCTATATTCGAGACTCCTTTGAAGAGGACTGTTTCGTTCTTTTTCGTCTTGCCGTATCCATCGTAATTGCCTCTCTTACATCTTCCTTCGATCAGAATCTCCACTACCTTTCCAACCAACAGACCATTCTGTTCCTTCGTAATCCGGTTCTGTAAATCTATGATATGCCTCAGCCTTCTCTTTCGCACCTGCATCGGTATGTCTTGGTATTCCGCTGCCCTGGTGCCTTCTCTCTTCGAATACATGAACATGTACGCAAAATCGAATCTCACTTTTCCCACCAGATCGACGGTCTGTGAGAAATCCTCCTCACACTCGCCGGGGAATCCTACCATTATGTCAGTGGTTATGGACAACTCCGGTATTGACTTTCTTGCTCTGGTGACCAGATCGAGATACTCCTCCCTGGAATATCCCCTGTTCATTCGGCTGAGGACTCTGCTTGAACCGGACTGGACAGGAAGGTGTAGCCAATTACAGAGCTTCGAGTGAGAACTTATGGTATTCAACAGTGCCGATGTGACATCCTTTGGATGGGACGTGGTGAATCGTATTCTCCCTATCCCTGGAATTGTGCACAGTTCCTTCAGTAGAGTGGGGAAATCGAACCTTCCGTCATTGTATGAACTGACATTCTGCCCCAGAAGCGTAACCTCCTTCACCCCCCTCCTGACAAGCCATTCTGCTTCTTTCTTGATATCCTCGTGGTCTCTCGACCTCTCATTTCCTCTTAGATATGGCACTACACAGTAGGAACAGAAGTTGTTGCAGCCCCGCATTATTGCGATGAAGGCGCACGGAGCTCTGCGGTGAACGCTCCAGCACTCCGAATACTTTTCTTGTCCGTTCTCTTCATTCAAGACAACCTGTCTCCCGTTCTTGATGAGATCGGGTAGACGTCTGTAGTTATCAGGGCCCACGACGAAGTCTACAACAGGGGCGACTTCTATCACTCTCATCCCAAGCCTTTTCGCCATGCATCCGACTACCCCTATCTTCAGATCTGGATTCCGACATTTCAATTTCCCCAAGGATGTAATCCTACCCAGTGCCCTCTGTTCGGCGTGCGCCCTTACTGAACAGGTGTTGACGAGAATGGTATCCGCATCCACGACTGACTGGACCGACTCACCACCGGCCTCCCTCAACATGGCCTCTATTAATCCTGAGTCATAGAGATTCATCTGACATCCGTACGTGATGATGTGGTATCTCATCCCTCAATGATACGTCCGTCTATGTCTGGGTGTCAACCTCATGCACTGGTCACGAGGGACGCCTCGGATCGGATATTGCGAATGTCTGGTTTGAAACCCCTGTGAGGAGGCGACGGTCGCACTCAGAAGGGAGTTGAGATGCTGTCAGGTGTAGCAATTGGATTCCAGCGCAATCTTGACCTAACTGTTCTTCGCATATACCATCTCAGGAGAATGCTATGAGTGGCGAGTTTCGTTTTTCGAACGGGGATAGAAGATGATCATCACTCTGGAAACAAGGCGAAAACTGATTCATCTCTCAGCTTTTTCAATTCCCATTCTATACTACCTCATTCCTGAGTACATCTCCAAACCAGTACTCCTTCTCTTAACAGCTGGATTCATCCTCATCGAGGTGTTGAGACTGAGATTTCCATCTTTGAAAGCGATCTTTATGAATATTGCCCGTTCTCTCATAAGGGAACATGAACGCGCCACCCTGACTGGATCGACCTACCTGTTGATGGCATCTTCACTATGTGTTCTTCTGGCAAGAAAAGAGATTGCCATAGCAAGTATGTCCTATCTGGTGCTGGGTGACTCAATGGCTGCAATAGTCGGCAAGAGATATGGAAGGACAAGAATCTTCGGGAAGAGCCTTGAGGGATTCCTCGCATGCTTCATCACCTGTTTCGCAATTGGACTGGTAATCCCTCGCATAGATGTCTCTCTTGCCATCGTTGGAGCCCTTACCGCAAGTCTCGTTGAATTGTTGCCCATACCGATTGATGACAACCTGAGGATTCCTCTAATGTCGGCAGCTGTGATGCGATTCTTAGAATTGCTCTAGGAAACTGAGGTCATTCTCATAGAAGAGTCGTATATCATCGATCCTGTACTTCAACATCGCGATCCTGTCAATACCCATACCAAACGCAAATCCCGAGTATTTGTCTGGGTCGTACCCGACCGCCTTGAACACTGACGGATGAACCATACCACAACCCAGTACTTCGAGCCAGCCTGATTGCTTACAGACCTTGCATCCTTTCCCTCTACAGATGACGCAGGAGATCTTCACCTCTGCAGAAGGTTCGGTGAATGGGAAGTAAGAAGGGACGAATCTGACACCGACGTCCTCACCGTACATCTTTTCAACAAATACCTCCAGGGTTCCCTTCAAATCGCCAAAACTGACGCATTCATCAACATAGAGTCCTTCGATCTGATGTAGAACGGGAGAGTGGGAGGGGTCAAAGGGATCTCGTCTGTAGCACCTGCCCACAGATATTATTCTCACCGGAGGATCGTTCTGCTCCATCACTCTTATCTGAACCGGTGAGGTGTGGGCGCGGAGAACAAGATTGTCAGTCACATAGAAAGTTGACCACATATCCCGAGCTGGATGTTCGGGGGGCATGTTCAAGGCTTCGAAATGGTAGTATTCCGATTCGATCTCGGGTCCGAGCGCAACGGTGAACCCAAGGCCAACAAAGATATCAACTGACTTCTCTATCACCTGGGTAATGGGGTGAAGTCTGCCGAGGGGCCGCTTCTTTCCCGGCAATG
>SMTZ1_10006805_pt1 | contig 11507 bp, 11 predicted proteins | sample DeeMarSWOR136_30_FD_25667 | JGI IMG/M metagenome (IMG submission 25667)
CTCATAGAATAATATGGTCGTTTGTCTTCACCAGTATCATCTTGATAATTCGAAAAAGGATGTTCCTGAGAAGACTATTGATGGATGCCAAGAGCCGGCGGGCGCTTATCCTGACGGGTATGTTGATCCGACTCAACTGGTTTACGTATGTGTATGCAGTAAACAGTGCACGTATTGTTGAGGCAAGTATGGGTTACTACATCAATCCACTATTGAGCGTCGTTCTCGGCATTGTGATTCTCAAAGAGCGGTTGAACCTTCTGCAAATCATCGCCTTCTTACTTGCCTGTGGGGGTGTGTTGTATTTGACAATCGACTACGGAAGATTCCCCTGGATTGCCCTTTTGTTGGCGTGTGCTTTCGGACTTTACGGATTATTGAAAAAGACCACGCAGATTGAATCCATGTCCAGCCTGATGATTGAGACGATGTTTTTATCACCGATTGCACTTGGCATAATGTTCTATCAGATATCGCATGGCAGGGTGGCGTTGTTCAGCATATCTGTGAGTACTGATTTCTTGTTGGTTCTTGCCGGAGTCATTACCGTACTTCCACTTTATTGGTTCGCGCAGGGCGCTAAACGGATACCATTATTCAGTGTTGGTTTTCTTCAATATATAGCGCCAACATTGATGCTGGTTATTGGGATCTTTATCTATAATGAGACATTCACTCGAGCACATTTAGTTAGTTTTGGATTCATATGGATTGCTCTGGTATTATACAGCCTGACACTGGTGAGAGCGTCAGAATCCCCAGCAATAAAGGTAAAATGAAGAAAACAAACCCCATTTGTCATATGGCGTGTTTTGCTTGACAGCTATGAGAAGCGAGATATAATTCCACGCAGATGTTTCTATTATCTTAGATATGTAAAATGCATCAGCAAGACAATGCAGTGTGAGGAAGGAGGTGAGAGAAATGCGTGAAATCATGGTGTTATGCTCGATTGCCGTATTTGCTTTCCTGGGTTGTGAACAACAAGGAGGACAAGCAATGCCCCAATACCCTGATAAAAAAGTGGGTGTCGTCTTGTCGGGATGTGGAGTTTATGATGGTTCCGAGATTCATGAAGCAGTGATCACATTGCTCGCAATAGGCAAGACAAAGGCACAGATCATCTGTATGGCGCCTGATATTGCACAACTTCATGTGATCGATCATCTCAAGGGAGAAGAGAGCGCGAGTGAAAGCCGGAATGTTCTAGTTGAGTCAGCCCGTATTGCCCGTGGTGATATCAAAGACATAAAGGACATCACGGCAGAGGATATAGATGTTTTGATCTTTCCTGGCGGCTTTGGCGCGGCAAAGAATCTATGTGATTTTGCTGTAAAAGGGAAAGACTGTACTGTGAATCTGGAGGTCGAAAGATTAATCAAAGAGATGCATGCGGCAAAGAAACCAATGGGGTTTGTGTGTATTGCACCGGTTATTGCTGCGAAGGTACTGGGTGAACACGCACCGACTTTGACGATAGGCTCAGACGAGGCTACAGCTGCAGCGATTGAAGCCATGGGCGGCAAGCATGTCATCCGTGCAGTCAATGAAATCGCCATCTGTGAAGTAAATAATGTAGTATCTACTCCGGCATATATGCTTGGACCAGGCATTGGAGATGTCGCGTTCGGAATTGAGCTATTGGTGCTCAAAGTATTGGAATTGAGTAAATAATTTGCCAATCTTTGTTTCAGCCATCAGCTTGCGAAAAGATCGTACGACAAATATGCGTTGTCGTTGTCATGCGATAAATGATGTATCACACTGCATTGTCAGATGCATTTTGAGTACCCCCGCAGAGATAATCGAGGAGATTTTTTTTGGCGTGTTTTGTAGGGGCTACTTGCATAATAATCACGTGGCACGTTACAGTAGTATATCATCGCCACACCTTGACATGGGTGGACGTAGCCTGTATAATCCAATGCAATAATGGCGAATATCATAAAGTGCCGAGGTTTTATACTCAAAACCTTCCCGTTCAAAGAGTCCAGTCTTATAGTTTCCGTTCTTAGCGATCGGCTAGGTAAAATAAAGTTGATGGTAAAGGGAGTCCGGCGGCCGAGAAGCCGGATTTGCGGAGCCATGGAGCCGTTCAATCTCGATGAAATTATCTTCCACAAGCGTGAATTCAAGGAGATGTATAACTTGAGTGATGCGGCGGTAATCGATAGCTTTGATGATATCCGCAAGGACCCCAGAAAAGTCAATGCCGCACTCGTCTTATGTGAGTTTTATGAAAAAACACTGCCGGCTGAAGAGATGGACGGACAAGCTTTTTGCTTGCTGCTTGTTTTTCTCAAGAAATTGTGTAGTGTCAACGAATCGACAATCCGTTCAGTGGTAATAAGTCACCTATTGAGAGCTTTCTCAGGAGCCGGTGTTATGCCGCATTTAAAAGATTGCGTTCGGTGTAATGGAGCCGTCGGCGGTAACAATCGAAAAGTGGACTTCAGCGTGGCCTCAGGCGGGGTTGTATGCAGCAAACACCATGATGATACAGTAATGCTGCTGAGTCCCCGAACAATCAACATACTCAAGAGCATCTATGCCATGGGAAAAGGAGACATTGATCGTGATTCATTGGATGAAATCGAAAGCATTCTCACGGATTATATGTATGTACATTTAGGTAACTTGAATCTAAATAGCTTGAAGCATCTAAAATAGAACCTAAAGCAATATGAAAAACATCATTCTAACCGGGCCCCCGCGTGTCGGGAAAACAACGGTGATTCGTGCCGTCATTGCAGCAATGGAAGATAAATGTGGGGGGTTTTATACGGAAGAGATAAAAGAACAGGAAGAGAGAGTGGGTTTTAAACTCCATACCATGCAGAACAAGAGCTGTATTTTATCGCATATAGATTTTAAGGGTCATTTCCATGTAGGCAAGTACGGCGTCGATCTGGAGTGTGTAGAAGAAATCGCTGCATCAGCTATTAAAAAGGGAGTCAAAACCGGGAAGACAATAATCATTGACGAAATCGGAAAGATGGAAATCCTTTCTAGACGGTTCAGGTTAGCGGTGCTTGATGCGTTGGATTCAAAATGCCCGGTTGTTGCTACCATGCTCTTCAAACGTCAGCCATTTTGCGACAAAATAAGAGCACGCAAGGACGTGGAAATACTCGAGGTGACTGAGGAAAACCGGGATAAATTGTCGGACATTGTTCTGCAAAAAATACAGGAATAGAATTCTCTTTGTTTCTTGAGAAACAAAGAAAGAATAAAAAATCTCACCATCGACTATTAGCGCAAAAAATCTTTCTATTCTTCTTGAGGTGGTATTTCTTGAGGGAGAACGGAAAGCTTCAATAAAGTTGCGCCGCGTAATACATTAATCTGGTAATTCTGCCCTGCCGGATTCTCATCAAGAAAGCGGTGTAATTCATCCACATCGGTGGTCGAGGTACCCCCGATGTTCAGAATTATATCATTGGGTACGATCCTGGCTTGCTCTGCCGGGCTCTTTGGGGCGACATCAACAACACCAACACCGCTTTCCTGCTTCAACCCGAGTGCTCTGGCTATGCTTCGTTGTATCGAGGCTGGTCGGGCTATGATTCCCAGATAGCCGCGACTCACCTTCCCTTTCGATATCAGCATTTGTACCACGCGTTTAACCGTATTTATAGGAATTGCAAAGCATAGACCTTGGGCTGGAAAAATGACCGCGGTGTTCATACCGATGACCTGACCGCGCGAATTCACTAGCGGGCCGCCTGAGCTACCTGGATTGAGCGCAGCGTCAGTTTGTATGATGTTTTCAATGAGGCGACCATTTGTTGAACGAAGTGAGCGGCCTAGGGCACTTATTACGCCTGCGGTTACAGTACACTGAAAACCAAAAGGATTGCCGATCGCAACGAGGAGCTGACCTACCTTAAGCTTCTGGGAATCTCCCAGGTGCGCGCTCGGCAACTTTGAAGCGGGAATTCGCAATACTGCGGTATCCGTCGCCGGGTCAGTGCCGACGATCTGAGCGCCGAATTTGCGGCCATCATTGAGCTTGACTTCCACGAGGTTCGCTCCGTGTACTACATGATCATTAGTAAGCACATAACCATCCGGAGTAATGATGAGGCCAGAGCCGGCGCCGCCTTGCTCTTTGCGCACCTTGAGCACTCCGATATTGACGACGGACGGACTTATTTTTTCGGCAACGCCTACGACTGTACGTGAATAAGCGTCGAGTAGAGTAGTTTCATCATCCGATCCAGCTGTGTGGCTCAATTCCTCCATTGTTTTATCTCGTGACATTAGATCTCCCATCGTTTAGATTGTTAGAAGCGGCGGTTAGTTTAGCCGGGATTGATCACATGATATCTTGGATTGTTTGATTATCAGGATTGAATTTTACATATCTTCTGAATGATGTACTGGCCAGCATGGGTACATAAAAAATTAAAACGAGGACAAAACTTCCCGAAATCAACAGTCTGATGGGAATGAACTCAGCAAGCACCCCGCCGGTGGCGTAGGCAATGGGCATGAGACCGCCCGCAAAACTCATCAATAGCCCGAAGACCTTGCCGCGTTTAGCTTGCGGTGTGGTCAGTTGCAGGACGGTATTGATGAACGTGTTGAGAATGGCGTTCACAAAACCAGTGACAAAAACAAGCATCGCCATGACCGGAAAATAAAGGAACACCGGAAGCAGTATCATGTTTGCGCTCATAACCAGATAGCAGACAGAAAACACTCTGAACCTATGTTCGGGTTTGAAATTCACGATTGATGTGAAAAGAAAACCGAGAAATAGCCCGCCGGTGAAAAAGCCCATGATGATCCCATAGAGCGCGGGCCCCAAATGTTCTTCTTGGTGGAATAGTGGTAGTATGAGCATGATCCCCATTACCGCGAAGAAATTGATGATGCCAGCAGTCATCATTAACGTCCTCAGTCCACGAAAATGCCAGACAAACTTGAAGCCGTCTTTCATATCTGCGAAAAAGTGCAGTTTCGCTTTTTCATGTACTATTTTTGGAACTTTAATGAAGATTTCGGTAATCGCTGAAAATAGATATGATACACCATTGAACAAAAACATGAAAGATGCGCCCAGTATTTTGAATAGGATGCCGCCGGCCGAACTGCCCACAATGCCGGACGCGGTTTGAACAATGCTGAATACCGAATTCGCCTGGACTAACTTGCGTTTATCTACAATATCCGGGATTATGCTGCTGACTGCTGGATTGAAGAAGGCGCCGCAAGCCCCGATGATGACGCCGGCAACAAAAACCATCCAGATTTGAATGAAACCTAGATATGAAGCAATGCCTACAAGAACCACAAAGATACCTCGTATCGCATCCATGAGCACGAGTAGCCACTTACGATCACTGCGGTCGACGATAACACCGGCAAAAGGGGAGATGAGTACTCTGGGAAGCGATGATGCGGCCATCAGCGTGCCCATAAGCGCAGTGGAACCGGTCATTGCGAGGATCCAGAAACCCAGTGCGATCGAGTATGCTACGTCACCCATGGCCGAGACAAACTGCCCCTGCCACAGGAGAAAGAAATTCGCGTTCCAGAGTTTTGGTTTGTTTATCTCATTGGTCTTTTTTTCTTCGGTTTGTGTTTCTCTCGCCTCCAAGTTGTCTCCCTTGAATTATTACCTATTGCGAATATATTAGTAGCAGTATAACAAATAATTCATATGAGTCAATGAAGTTTACAGGAAGCAAGCAAATCCTTCTGCTTCGAGCTTATAGGAAGCGTTAACCGTAGAGCACAACTTATTTTTCGAGCGAGTCTAGAAGCGTAGTATGTGTGTGGCGCTAATCGAGCACCGTGTCGATGATTCCGCCGCCGATGACCAAGCTCTCTTTGTAGAAAACCGCCGACTGCCCGGGTGTGATCGCCCATTGGGGTTTCTTGAACATAACCTTGACCTTGTCTCTGCCGACCGGCTCAACCAGTGCTTCGGAAAGCGGTGAAAAATACCTCACCTTTGCGGATACGTCCATGCTGTCCTCGAGAACATCAAAGGGAATGAAATTGAGGTCACGCGCAATGAATTCCTTTCTGTATACTTGTTCCTTTTCGCCGATGTAAATAGCGTTTTTTTCAACATCGATTTTTGTAACGTAGTAAGGAGATTTGTGACTAATTCCGATACCATGACGTTGACCGATCGTATAATGTATTATGCCTTTGTGTTGGCCGACCTGCTTTCCATCGTTTTTTAATATCGGGCCGGGATTCTCAGGTATTCTTGTCTTAAGAAGAGAAGTATAGTCACCATCCGGGATAAAGCAGACATCCTGGCTTTTCTTTCGCTTTGCCGTCGGCAGTTTGTGCTTTCGGGCTACTGCGCGCACTTCATCTTTTGTATATTGTTCGAGAGGAAATATGGTTTTCGATAATTGCTTTTGATCGAGCCGGTAAAGAAAATACGACTGCTCGGTATTATCAATGCCCTTCTTTAGCAAGTAACGGCTGTTTGTCTTTTCAATACCTGCGTAGTGTCCGGTTGCCATAGAGTCCATACCCATTTCTTGTGCCTTCTGCATGAAGAGACTGAATTTGATTATCTTGTTGCACAAAACACAGGGATTGGGGGTTCGCCCCAGTTGGTATTCTTTGACAAAATAATTTATGACTTCTTCTTGATGTTCTTGCCTGAAGTCGAAGCGATGAAAAGGGATGTGGAGCCGTTCTGTCACGCGTTCGGCGAAGTCAATGCTCTCCTCCTTCATGCCCTCGAGTATCATGATTGCTCCTTCGGTATGATCTCCGGATTCCTGCAACAGGGCTGCGGCAACCGATGAATCAACACCACCACTTAAGGCAACAAGAATGCGCTTTTCGCTTGATACTTTTGTCATATAAGGACTCGACTTCCTGAATGTATGTTACTGGAAATATGAACAATCGTCAAGTACACATATAGAAAGCAGGATTCATACGTAATCTTTTTGCTGATTTGGTCATTAGAATTTTGGGTTTTGTATTTGTTTAGGATTTCGATATTAGGATTTAATGCTTAAAGCAAGTAGGACAAATAGAGAATTCTGCTGTATGCGGAGCAGAGTGGTTTGGCAGTGGATAAAGAATAGTGTTAATTGAATATGTAGTTGACTTTGCCATCTTTTTAATATAATATATCCTATGAAATTGCCCCGGGGTCGCCCGATAATTGAGAACACACGGCTGGAATTCATTAACCTTGCCAATGTTCTCTCCGCGGCGAAAAGAGAGCGCGCGGATCGGATTTCTGGCTATATCGCGATTACTTATCACGACATTTTGGAGGTAATTTTCTTAAATCAGGGTGAGGCGTTCAATGCCGCGCGCATCACTCAAGATAAGCGAGAAATTGTCCCTATCGGAGAAGTCGTGGAAAAAGCAAGAAGGGCAGTCATGGGTACATTGAGTGAATACGCGACGGATGAGCTGCTCTTAAAGCTTATCATTTCTTCGATCGTATTAAAACCACTCAGAACTCAAGTCGATTTGACAAGAATGCAACCGAGAATATTCATCGAAAAACTGAAGAACACGAGATTTAATGGTTTTATCTGGTTGCGGTTGGGTCGTGAAGAATCATTTGTGTATTTTGAAAATGGCGCGATACCAGCATGCTATATTGCGGGGCGGGCGGATAAGACGTTGGAAGAAGAAATCTACCCTATTTTGACGAAAACTGAGACCAGGGTGGCAGTTTTTGATCGAGTCGAGAAGGCGATTGCTGAACAGGCAACGCCGGCCCAGGTGGAAATGTTCTGTAAAATATTCTCCTCTCTGCTAAAAGGCTACGCTCATCCATTGGGACAATCCCTCGTCTTACGAACGGCGATAAGTTCAAAGACAACTGCCCAGAAGGAATTTCCCTTTATCGAGAAATTCGAGATCGAATCAGACCTTTCATTTCATGGCGAGGTCGTTGCTGAACCGAAATCATTTGCCCGAGGCATGGCACGGATGTTTGATCTCATCTATGAATCTTTATCGACATTTTTGGGCAAGGAAAGCGAGGTAATCGCCAGGAAGATTCTGACCGATTACCGGTATGCCTTGAAATCTCTCCAATTCTTTGACTACACAAAGTTGAAAATTTAATGTCCCTTTTTATCGTCACAACACCCATTGGTAATATGCAGGACATCACCTGTCGTGCAATTGAAACTTTGCGGGATGCAGACCTGATCGCCTGTGAAGATACCAGGCGTGCGGGTATGTTGCTCAAGAAATACGACATCAAGAAAAAGCTTGTTTCATACTATGAACAGAATGAAAAAAAACGGGTTCCTCAGTTTATTCCTCTGCTAAAGCAGGGCAAGAATATCGCCTTGATTACCAATGCCGGTACCCCGCTGTTATCTGATCCAGGTTACATTCTCGTTAAAGAATGCTTAAGGCAAGGCATCAAGGTAATTGCGGTACCTGGAGCTTCAGCGATCACTGCGGCGCTCACGGTTTCGGGATTGCCTTCGAATCGGTTTGTGTTCGAGGGTTTCTTGCCCAAAAAGAAAGGCCGACGAACCAAGGCATTGGCAGAACTGAAACACGAAAGCAGAACAATTGTACTTTTTGAGTCTCCGAATCGAGTTGCACGACTGCTCGAGGAGATTCTTGAATATATAGGCAACCGCAAAATAGCACTGTGCCGGGAAATGACCAAGTTTCACGAGGAAGTAGTCCGTGGACGGGTGAGCGAAGTGGTCAGGCAATTGAAAAAGACTAAGGGGGAGTTCACCATAGTAATAGAAGGAAAGGATGACTAAGATAAAGGAAATGGGTAGGAAATTCTTTGTCCGGCCGCTCGTCGCCATACTTCTCGCCTTGAACATTCACCCGAATGTCATTACCGTTTCCAGCCTGATTTTGGCAGTGATAGCATTCTTTTTCTACAAGAACGGTACCTTCTGGGCGGGAGCGATTTTTCTTTTCTGGTGCGGTATTTTTGATACCTTTGACGGCGAGATTGCGCGCCACAAGAACATGATATCTAAGCTAGGTAGTTTTCTTGATTCTACGGTTGACCGAATAAATGAATTCATCATTTACTTTGGTCTCTACTTCTACTATTTTGGCAAGACCAGCTACGTGCATTACTGGATTCTGGTTGCAATATTTGGCTCGATGATGGTAAGCTATACCAGAGCACGAGCTGAAGGTTTGGGCATCTCACCACAGGTAGGTATTTTTGAACGTTTCACACGCATCGTGTTGTTGATTGCCGGTTCGGTGTTTGGGCCTAGAGTCATGCCTTACATCATTATAATATTAGGCATCGGCACAATACAAACCACGATCCAACGTATCATTTTTGTGCGGCAAAGGTCGGAAAAGGATTGAAAAGAAGCACGCCGCATCTCCTCAAAAACAATCAAGAAAGAGTGCTACTGGTTGCCGTCGTTGATTCAAAGATAAAACGGTGGCGGGTCATACAATCCCTTGAGGAGCTCTCCAACCTGACAAAGACCGCGGGTGGCGAGGTGGTTGAGAGCCTCATGCAGATGAGGAGGAAGTTTGAACCGGCAACGCTGCTCGGGATTGGTAAGGCTAGGGAACTGGCATCGGTTAGCGAGCAACTTCAGATTGATCTCTTGATCTTCGACACCGAGCTTTCCGCGGCCCAGATCAGGAATATCGAGGATATCGTCAGTGTGCGCGTGATTGATAGAACAACTCTCATCCTCGATATTTTTTCGAAACATGCGCGTACCAGGGAAGCGAAGCTGCAGGTTGAGCTCGCCCAGCTTGAATACCGGTTACCGCGGCTTGTTGGTATGGGTTGGGAATTCTCGCGTTTGGGTGGCGGCATCGGCACCAGAGGGCCGGGTGAGAAGAAATTAGAGGTGGACCGCCGCCGTATTAAGGAACGGATTGCTACCCTGAAGAAAATGTTGAAGAAGATCGAGCATTCCAAGGAAGTACAGCGAAAGAGGAGAGTTGATATTCCGAAGATCGCCGTCGTCGGGTACACAAATGCCGGCAAATCATCACTTGTAAACGCGCTCACACGTGCGAAACTAGTTACGTCTGAACAACTATTCTCAACTCTCGATTCAAATACAAATGTGCTCTTTGTGCCGCCCAAGCATAAGATGCTGATTAGTGATACGGTCGGGTTTCTGAAGAACTTGCCTCATGATCTTATCGCCTCGTTTCATGCCACCCTAGCCGAGGTTCTGGAAGCAGATATGCTTATTCACATTGTCGACGCCACAGCTGAGGATCTTGAGGAGAAAATTGCGACGGTGGATAGTGTCTTGGCGGAAATACAGGCGGACAAGAAATCAAGAATTTTGGTCTTCAATAAGATCGACCGCCTCTTCGAGGAGGAGAAAGAAAGATACGAAAGGAAATTCCCTAATGCATTGTTCATTTCGGCGGCCAAGAGTACCGGACTCGACGTGTTGAAAGAGCACCTGCGGGGTCATTTTTTTCGAAAATCATCGGACGTAGCGTCTTGACCATGTCGTCATTTCCACTATAATTGACCGTGGCTGACTACCTTGATGATATCGTCGGACAAGATACCGCCAAGAAATTCATACGAACCGCAATCAAAAAGGATATACTTTATAATTTTCTTTTTGTAGGCCCACGCGGGGTGGGTAAACGTATGTTTGGCTTTGCCATGGCCAAGACGCTGAACTGTCCACCTAACTCACCGAATTTCCATCTCATCACACCTGTCCCGTCAAAATTAAAGGATAAGAGTGATAAGATTCATGAATACTCAAAGAATTATCTGCCCGAAAATACAGTAGTTGATGCGGAAGACCGTGTTTCAATTCTGATCGAGCAAATAAGAAATCTAGACGAACGTCTAATGCATATGCCTGAATCCGGGACAAAACGTGTCGTTTTGATCCTGGAAGCAGACCAGATGACTGATGAGGCGGCAAATTGCTTTCTGAAGACACTGGAAGAGCCGCCGATCGACACCGTCTTCGTACTTACCAGCTCACGACCCGAATTCTTGCTGCCCACCATACGCTCGCGCTGTCGGGTTCTTCCATTCACCCACCTGGGTCGCGCGCAAATCGAAAAAATCGTGTACGAAGGTAAAGATGAATTTATGTTAGGCAGTCCGGGTGAGATATTGGCTTTGCGCGAAAGCAGCATGGTAGATAATATCATGGATGTTTTCAAGAAAACCCCGATGCATTTGAAAAGTGCTGCCAGTGTGGCTAGGGAATATGAGAGAAAAAACATTGTCGAGTTATACTATCCCTTATTGCTGCTGTATCGATTAGTACTCTACAGAAAATTGAATCTGGCGAGTAAAACGGGCTATGAATTTGAAATCGCGAAAAAGGCAAAGCGCGTTACCCTGGATAAAGTCATCGATACGATAGTAATGCTAAATAACAATATATGTTTACTTGAAAGAAACCCCAATAGGCTACTTCATTTGTTCAATGTGCTGTTAAGACTCCCCTGATTCACTCGATGACAATAAAATTCATCTGTGATGGTATGCTTGGAAAACTGTGTAAATTGCTCAGGATTATTGGTATCGATTGCGCGTATTCAAATGA
>SMTZ1_10017534_pt1 | contig 11507 bp, 5 predicted proteins | sample DeeMarSWOR136_30_FD_25667 | JGI IMG/M metagenome (IMG submission 25667)
ATGGTTTTGTTGATGGTAATAGGAACGGTGTAGGTTGTACCGCTGTGTCCTCCGCGTGCAGAAACTTGATACGGCTCAGAGCCGTCGAGCGTATAGTATATTACGGCATTTTTAGTTTCAGTAGCGATTGTAACAGAGAAAGGAGTAGTATAAAAACCGCGCTTGTGGCTGAACTTCGGGGTTTTGACCTCGCCTAAATATGCACCGTTATTTTCCGCTGCCGGGGTTGGTGCAGCCAGGAAGCGCAGATTATCAACAGCGTCGGGGTAGCGGCCGTATGAGATATCGGTAGTCTGCTCGCCGAAGGAGACAATATCAATCAGAGTGCTGCCGTTAGTATCAAACAGGGCGATTTCCTCGCCGCCGGCACTGAGTTTAAAATTCGCATGCAGACCAGTGTCTGTGGTATCATCATCGGCCCATACCAATAGATAGCCGCCCGGGGGGATGGTAGTCGCGGAACGAGAATTACTGTGAATCCGCCATTTTGTGGGAACGGAGAGGTTGTCCGTAAGGTACATGCCGGCGACATTAATAGTAGCGGTCCCCGAGTTATAGATTTCTATCCAGTCGTCGTATTCGCCCTGTGGGTCCATGCAACATTTGCTATTGGATGCCATAAACTCGTTGATTACTAATGGGTTGCCTGTCTCGTGCCATTGCTTGGTCAGCAGGGCAAAATCCGACATATTTACGCCTCCGACACCATCCAGGTCGGCATAATTTGGTTCCGAGGAGGTATCCGAAGATTGCAACCACTGCTCGGCAAATAATTGAATATCGAGAAAATCGACCCGGCAATCTCCATTTAGGTCGCCGGTTGGACAGACAGCCAACACTGGGCCGGCTAAAGATATAGTTAATATCAGGGTAAACAACGAGAATTTGATAGATTTGTACACTTAATACTTCCTGCCTCACAAATTATTAACAATCGAATATATATCTTACTAAAAATATCCGAAAATTTCCAGCTAATTGTTACTTCGACGGTTTTAAGGTATGAAGTTATTTTCCGGCAGTGCTTTTTCCGGTTTACCGGTGCTTAAAACAAGTCAATTATCGGAAAAACCGGCTCTATCCGCCCGTGTTGAGCGTGCCATCCGTATTTGACGGCGTGCTCAACGACACATCATACTGATTATGCCGATAGCCATCATACACAGATAAAAGAGCACAAATCCGCCGGCGATGATAGTAGTGATAATCGCAAGTAACTTACGGCGGTCACAGGTGATTCCCACGATGCCGACTATCAAGGCTGAAAGAAATGAGAATATAATAAGCAACCCTCCAAGGGCCGAGAGAGGATTGCCTCAGCCGGGGCGAAGGACAATAAGCGCACCAAAAGTTACGACGGCTATGCCCAGTAAAATTGCAGAAATTTTTCCAAAACGCATTTTGGCTCTCTCTTACAATCCAATTTTATAATTAGTTTTATTTACTGCAGCATACCACCATATTCCATAGTAAGCCAATTGCAAACCAAAATATATAGCACCACCCCCACTATAACGGCAACAGTGGCAATAGCGAAGAATTTGCGGCGGTCGAAAATGACTCCCACAATACCAAACACCAGGGCAGCAGGAATGGAAAGATTTATGATTAACCCTACAAGGGCTCTGATAGGATTACCTCATCCGGGCCGAAGTATGATACTCGCACTGGCAGTCAGAGCCGCTGCTACAAGTAACGTTATCGCGATTTTTCCGAAACGCATTTCTTCTCTCTCTAAAAAACGTCAAATAAGACTTTTTAGATTCTAAACATATCAATCGACGGCGAATTAGTCAATTGTGGGAGTTTTTAAATAGCGGGTATAGCCAACGCGTCGGGTCAGACCAATGCGGTCAAAATAGTCGAGCAATGGGATGGCAAACTTTCTGGTGGTATCAAGAAGATACTTGAACTTTACACTTTCCAGTTGGCCTTCTTTATTGATGAACGAGATTAGAATTTGGCGCGCCTGCTCAATTGCCTCACTGTGGAAGAACAGGTCACTCTCGACCCGGACAAGCCTTTCATGTTCGATTAGTATTCGCAGGATTTTCTGCACTTTTTCCGGCGATGCTCCTGTTTGCTCAATAACTTCTTCGAATTTGGGCGGATTGAATGGACGTTCTTTGAAAAGAGATTCGATACTCTGGAGCAATTCTTGTTCACCGTCACTGAAGGTTTCTTGATGTTCGGGCAAGGCCAGGCGATGTTTTCTCTCGACGAGCCTGCCCTGCGAGATTAGCAGATTAACAAGCCCGTCAAAAACATCCTTTTTCATCTTGGAAGCCTCATAAAACTGCTCGACGGTCAATCCGGGGCTTTCGGGCTTGTTGTGGTGAAAGTCACTCACAATGTTAAGCAGTTGTTGCTGGACATTATCAGCCGTATCTATGTGGATATATAACATCGAGTCCAAATCAATTATCTTTTTCTGCTGTACAAGCTCGGCGATGATTGCTTTGAGCCGTTCGGGAAGTATCTTGGTACGAATTGAAAGTTCAGTTTCAGTAACGGCAAAGGCCTCGGCGGTTTTTACACAGTATTCAGCAAAATCCTTCTCGACAAGCACGGCCCGGGCACGGTCGCTGGCGTCCTGGATTGTCTGGGGATGGTTTCGTTTGAGTTTTTTGGGAAGTGCTTCGACAATCATTCCCCCGCCGATTGTTTGTACGGGTGAAAGGCTTCGCAGTATGAAACGGTCGCGTGGGGCCGCTACAACGGGCTCGTTTAATCTGATTTGAACCAGACACTCATTGTTGGCAGAGACTGTATTGCTTTCCAGCACAAAAACCGTGGCGACAATCTCGGAGGTGCCGGTGTGAAACTTTATATTAGTACCATTTTTAAGAGGAGATTTTATATGAGGCAGGACTCTAAGTTTACATAAGTACAACTGCTTCGGCTGGAAAAATTCGCCGAGCGTAACCACATTGCCGCGTTTAATGGTTTTGTATTGCCACTGGGGGACATTGAGCGCGGCGCACTGGCCGACCAAAGCGATTTCGCTGTCTCGTTTATAGACCTGTATAGCTTTTATTCGGCCTTTTGTTCCGTGGGGGAAGAGGACCATCGCCTCGCCAATCTTAGCTGAGCCTGCTACCGGAATGCCGGTGACCACGGTGCCGTAGCCCTTGACGGAGAACGTCCGCTCGACCGGAAGTCGAAATACCCCGTCGGTTCTCTTTGGTTCGATTGTGCCGACAAGCTCTTTAAGGGCCTCGTAAAAGACATCGAAGCCCTGGCCTGTTATACCGGATACAGGAAGAATCGGGGCTTCTTCCAAAAATGTGCCGACAAGAAAAGCCTTAATCTCGGCCGTAACATTGCCCACGCGCTGCTGGTCAACGCAATCTACCTTCGTTAAAGCTACTATGCCGTATTTAACACCGAGCAGTGTGAGTATGTCGAGATGCTCACGCGTTTGCGGCATCACGCCGTCGTCCGCGGCGATAACAAAGATAGCGCCGTCAATACCGCTTGCGCCGGCCACCATTGTTTTTATGAAATTCTCATGGCCGGGGACGTCAACGATGCCAACCTCCAAATCGGAGACAGTACAAGGTGCGAATCCGAGGTCGATAGACATTCCACGTTCCTTTTCGGCCTTGAGATGGTCCGTGTCGCATCCGGTCAGGCATTTTATCAGCGCTGTTTTGCCGTGGTCTATGTGGCCGGCTGTGCCGAGTGTGATATTTTTTTGTGCTGCGCCCATTGGTTTTCGTCTATTTAGTTCTTGTTGCGGAAACAGTATTTGCCATTCCCGCGGAAGCGGGAATCCAGCTTTTTCGCACTGGACCCCTGCTTTCGCAGGAGCGACATCGTCGATTTTTGCTTTCAGTAGCAGATACTATTTAATCGAGAATTTCGAGCAGCGATTTAATAACTATCTTATCATCCCCACTAAGAAGAGTTCGGGGGTCTATAAGGACCTGGTCGTTTTGTATTCGGGTAAAAATCGGAGTGCCGTATCGGCGAAGCTGGTTCGCAAGTGACTCTGCACTGATTTTTCCCGGGCGTATGGCTACCAGCGTTGTTGCCAGGTTTTGTGTCGGCAGGGAACCGCTGCCCATCTGCGAATAGCCGGGGATGATTGTGACGGCGGAATTGGATATGCTTTCGCTGAGCTGGGAAGCTAAGTGTTTGGCTTTCTTGGCGATTTCCGAGTCATCCCGCCTGAGCATCTGCAGGGTAGGGACCTCACTAAGAGCTATTGATTCATCGAGGAAAAGTTTCAAAGTCGCCTCCAGCGCCGCAAGAGTAAGTTTCCCGATACGGACGATTCTGGCAAACTGGTTCTTGCGTACTGCCTCTATCAGCTCGGCCCTGCCGAGGATGATTCCTCCCTGAGAGGCACCTATCAGCTTATCGGCGCTTGAAGTGACAATGTCGGCCCCTTTACTGATTGATTCGGTCAGGGTCGGTTCGGGTTCGAACCCGAATTGCGAAAAATCGATAAGCGCACCTGCGCCGACGTCGTCAATCATAATCAGCTTATGTGAGTGCGCTATCTCAACAAGCTCATCGAGCGCCACTTCCGAAGAGAATCCCTGAATTTTGTAATTACTCGGGTGCACACGCAGAATCGCAGCGGTATTATCGGTAATCGCATTGACGTAGTCACGTGGGTGTGTTTTGTTGGTAGTTCCTACTTCAACAAGTTTTGCACCGCTGAAAGCCATAACGTCCGGCAGGCGGAACGAACCGCCGATTTCAACAAGCTGCCCACGGGAAACTATGACTTCTTTACCGTTCGCAACTGTATTCAGCACAATAGAAGTGGCGGCGGCATTGTTATTGACAACGGTGGCCGCCTCGGCGCCGGTCAACTGTCTCAGGAGCTGCTCGATGCGCTGGTCTCGTTTTGAGCGTTTACCGGTTTCAGTGTCCGCCTGGAGCAGCGAATATCCCGACAATTCGTCCTGAATTTGCCGCAGCGCCTGCGAGGGAAGGACCGCACGACCAAGCCCCGTATGCAAAATAATGCCCGTTGCATTAATGACTCTTCGATAGTACGGGCGCATCGTTGCTTCTAAACGGTGCTTAGTATCGTCTATGATTTTTTTGTGAATTTCTTTCTCATCTATCTCGGGAGCTTTTTTGGCGAGAATGTGTTCTCGAGCTTCGTCAACCACCCGGCGGATTGAATCGGCCACTACTTTCCTGCCCACCTCGCCGATATAATTTTCCAGGTCGGGGTCTTTTAGGAGGGTATCGACCGAGGGCAGTTTTCGAAGCAATTGCTCGTTCTGCTTTTCCATAAGTTACCTTGAGTTCTGCAAAACAGAAACCGTTAATACCAAATTTAGTTAATGATTGCCGATTGCCTGAGTTTGTCATTCCTGCGAAGGCAGGAATCCAGTCTCTCTATGAGTATTATATGCAATTCTTTCGGCAATTTTTAACTGTAATTGGTATAAGATGAACAATAAAAAACTTATTTTACTTTAACCGCAGGAAAAAAGCAAGGGATTTGCTTGCAGTAGCCGACCTGTCGCGGCTCGGCCACGTCGAGACAGGGACACCAATCAGGGCCGGAACACGTCCCCATCTATTTGTCTGCCGGGAAAGCGAGGTCAGTAAAGTTCACCGTTTAAGTCAACATCAGATAAGCTGGTCTCACCGAGGTCAAGACGCCAGACACTGCCGCCGTCGGTGCCGATATAGAGTATATCGTTCTCGGAATCCAGACCGATACACAACGTTTTCAAATAATCCAGGCCGTCGTTCAGCTCCAGCCAGGATGTGCCGTGGTCCTCGGAGTAATAGACACCCTCTCTCTCGGTCGCTGCATAAATAATATCCTTTGCCTGGTCGTAGGCAAACGCACGGGTCGAATGCGTTAGAGGTGTCGGGCTCCAGTCACATATCTTTGGATCTCTTCCCCTTGGCGTTGTCTGATAGACCCCATTGCTGGTCCCCACCAGCAGAGCGTACGGTTCATCGGGCGCTACCCAAATCGCATACACAAGATCGTATCTGGAATGGAATGAATCCAGATTTTCGGTGATATCGACCCAGGAGATGCCGGCGTCTTCTGAACGCCAGATCTTCACGAAACTATCAACCTCTCCACCGGCATAGACGACCGAGGTGTTGCTTGGCGCCACGGCTATATCCCGGCATGAAGTACGCCAGTTTACTTCATTTCCCAGATTTATTCGGGTTCCCCAGGTTCTCCCTCCGTTCGTTGTCTTGCATATGGACATCGAGTACGTCCGCGTTATCCGGTTGTAGTAACACCCACCGGTGTAGGCAACATCCGGATTATCAGGGTCCTGCGTAAGGCACCAGCCATCTTCAAAATAACTATCGACTTCTCTCCAGACGGAACATCCGTCTGTGCTCCTGTAGAGCTCGGAGCTGCCTCACCCGTCACCTTCCAGCGCAAGAACAACATCCTCATCGAGAGGATTGATGAGAATATCGCAGACATTTCCACAGATAACAAAATATCCAAGGTAATCCCAGTTATTGCCGCTGTCGTATGAGCCCATCATCTCACAGCCTTCGTATTCTATAAGAACAGTAGTGGGTTTCGAGGGCGCTACTGCCAGAGCCGGGACCCTCGTAGCTTTAATACCTTCATGGGCAAAATCCCAGGTCCTGCCGGAGTCTAACGACTTGAATAAGCCATTGGAGCTGGAAACATAAACCGTAGATGGAGTGGCAGGAGCCACCTCGATATGTGCTCCTTGGCCTTTAATGCAATTATTATACGTTACCCAGGATCGACCATAGTCCCTGCTTATAAAAACGGTTTTAATGCCGGAGGCATAGATATTGGACGGTTCGGTGGGGTCAATACCCAGGGAGAAGGCATAAGAGTCTATGGAAACCCGCCTCCAGGACAACTCACCGGTACTCCCTGTGCTTTGGCTGCAATAAACAGAATAATATGGGCCAAAGTTATAATAGTAGCCCCCGACATAGACTCTCTCCTCGTCGGTAGGGTCGATGGCCACAGCATAGAAGTACCCTCTGGGGGATGTATTCACGGAACTGGAAATATCTGTCCAACTGTTTCCAACGCTCGGGTTGCTCCCGGAAATTGCCATGTCGTAAGCATAGAAACTTTCGAACGTAAAGAACTGTCTGGCACTCCAGGTCCGCCCGCTGTCGGTGCTCTTGAAAAATGCCAGGCTGTATGTGCGGTCAGAAGAGTTGTACAAGTACCCCACAGCATAAACCTTGCTGCCCCTGCCGGTGGTATGTCCAGTTTGCCCCGCCGTCTGTGGAACGGTAACAGCGGGAACCCGAAATCGCATATAACTTCGAGAAATCGAACGCACTGAAGTCACGCAGATCAGGAAAAGGAATTTCACCGATCTTCCTCCAGCTTGCTCCTCCATCTGTGCTCCGGTAAACATTCGATGGAGAAGGTCTTGTGGTGACCACCGTAATCTGGCTGGCATTTGTCGGATTCGTTACCGAGCTAACAAAATTCCCCCGCTGGGCCCTACGGGTTCCCACGAGGCACAGAACGCGGCCGAGGGCAACATCAGGAGAAAACCAGAGGCAACAGCCAATAGTGTGGTGAACGGAATCCTGTAAAACCTATCTTCTTTTGGGAAACATATCGCGGTTTTTCTCGTCATACAATCCTCTCAGAACTGTATTTCTTGGTAATGTTGGGGATTCCGCGATTTATTATATCAGCTTTGAGTCTTCGGTGTCAATAAAAAATACTTATTTTTCTCAAGGGATTTTCCTTGACGGAAAGTAGATAATTTGGTACAGATAATATTAGTGAAGCTTGCATTTGCACGGTCGGGCATCTGTGGTTTTGAGTTCATTAAGCGGGTACAATTCTTTGAGTTTTTCAATAGAGGAGGAATTAATTTATGTTATGCATGGCATAGAGTTTTAAGTGGGAACTTTTTGCTTCGCAGTTCAGATATAACATTTCAACTAACAGCTCAAATTCGTTTTTTGAAGGAAGGAGGTATTGTCAAGTAGTACATAATTATACTGGGCAAATATTGTGTAGCAACAGTGAAATTCATTATAGGTTGCTTTGGCGTGTGGCCAAAGCAAGGTCATTTTAACCTTTTTGAAGGAGAGCTATTATGTACACAAAGCTGATTTATGTAATGATTAGAATTCAAGGCCATTCAATCTTGTGCGCTTTTGTTGCACTATCAATGCTGCTGATTCTTCAACCGGCATCGGCACAAATCTTTTATGCAGATTTTGAAGATGAGATTGGTTTCAACGACCCCGCTCAATGGGTGCCGGACAACCCCACGCAAACATGGGGAATCGCTGATTTCCCCGGTAGCGGAAAGGGATTGAAGAATCTCAATGAAGGTTGTGGGACATCCGGCAACACGCCCTTGCCCGGTGTGACTAACTTCACCGACGGCATTATCCAATTGGATATGTCATGGGAAGACGATGATAGCTGGGGCGTGATTTTTCGTAAGACCGCCGACGACGCGGGTTATCTGGTCGTATTCGGCTACATCGAAACCCCGGGGGTCATCATTGCCGACCTCGCTGATGGCTGCGCCGCTACAGGTTTTTGCCTCGACGAAGTCAACTGTGAAAACGGCGGAAATGAACTGATTCAGGTTGACCACGGCCTTGGCACCGGCTTAACCATGGACTTGAGCGTTTCGTATACCGGACGTATTTGGGTGAAGGGTGACACGATCAGGGTGTGGTACTTGCCGACCGCCGATATTGATGACCCCACTGACCCCCTTGGCGATTTAGGAGAACCGCTCGTCGAGATTCAGAATGGGGCGCATCCCGGGCCGGGTTCCGTGGGTATCTGGCAGGAGAGCCAAGGTGGCTCAATGATCGATAATGTGTTGGTTGTAGGATTAGGCGGCCAGCCGCTCGCCTGGGCTCCCAATCCACCGGACGGAGACCTTCTCACCGATACGTGGACGAACCTCAGTTGGAGACCGGGAGATTTTGCGGTCTCGCATGATGTCTATCTCGGCGATAACTTTGACAACGTAAACGAAGGCACCGGCGATACTTTCATAGGCAATCAGGCCAACGCGTCCATTCTCGTGGGTTTCCCCGGATTTCCTGTTCCAGACGGTCTGATGCCGGGAATGGACTACTACTGGCGAGTCGATGAGGTCAACGACGCCAATGCAGCAAGTCCCTGGAAGGGTAACATCTGGAACTTCTCTATTCAGCCCTACACTGCCTATGATCCCGACCCGGCCGACGGCGCCGAAGGTGTAGATACGGATGGTGATTTTAGCTGGACGGCAGGTTTCGGTGCGAAACTGCACCATGTGTACCTTGGTGACAATTTTGACGAGGTGGACAGCGCTACTGGCGGTCTTCCCCAGGGAGTTGCAACTTATGACCCCGGCACACTTAAATTGGCCCAGACTTACTTCTGGCGGGTCGATGAGTTCGATGCCATTGAGACACATAAAGGCGATGTCTGGAGCTTTATTACTGAGGGCGCAGTAGGAAGCCTGAATCCGGCTAAAGGCGCTGTGGATGTAACGCAGACACCAACTCTAACCTGGTCACCGGGAGTCTTTGGTGCATCACATGAAATCTATTTCGGAACTGACGCAGAAGCTGTCAAAAACGCCGATACAACTTCGCCGGAGTTTAAAGGCAGCGGAAATCTCGGTTCTGAAAGCTTCGAACCCGGACAACTTGAATGGAACACGACTTACTACTGGAGGATCGATGAAGCCAATAACGCCAACGCCGACAGCCCGTGGAAAGGCCCACTATGGAGCTTCACTACGGCCAACTTCCTTATTATAGACGATATGGAGAGCTATAACGACCTTGATCCTGTTGAACCCGACAGCAACAGGATATTTAATGCGTGGATAGATGGATATGACGACCCGACAAACGGTTCTTTAGTTGGTTATGACACTCCTCCGTTTGCCGAGCAAAGTATCGTTCACAGTGGCAATCAATCGATGCCGATGTCTTACGAAAACGCAGTCGGCAAATCCGAGGCTACTTTGACATTGACTTCCAATCGTGACTGGACAGTGAAAGGAGTTGACACTCTGACAATTTGGTTCAGAGGTGATGCGGCAAATGCTGCCGAGACAATGTATGTTGTTCTAAACGGCAGCGCAGGAATCGATACTGAGGACTTCCTGGACAGCATGGAATATCGACCTGCAGTCGTTTGCTGACCAGGGAGTGAACCTTGCCAATGTAACTTCGATTACGCTTGGTCTTGGTAACAGGGCTAATCCGGTTGCCGGCGGTGCAGGTATGATGTACTTTGATGATATTCGTTTGTATCCCCCAGCACCGTAAGCCGTGTGATTTAGTTAGAAGTTAGAATTACGGAGTTGATATAGCAGATTTGCATCAATTTGGGGCTTATACCGATTGATTCAGTATAGGCCCCATTTTCTTGGAGCAATATTAGAAAAGTCGCAAGTTAGAGAGGCTCAGATGGTGGTCTGTGCATTGGCACCGATAAGTCTATGGAAACAGGGTCCTTCTGGTTCGGCCTGATAGATGATGTTCGCATCTACAACAGGGCTGTGCAGCCATAGGAAAGGAACATGTTAAACGTTTAAGGAAATTCAAAGGCCTGGCAACTTGAGATAGTTACCAGCTTTTTGTTTATTCCAAAAAGAATCAAATGATGGATACATTTATTTCTCACCGTATACTTAGTCCCACTTCACACTGAAAATTGTCAATAAATATTCATGCTGGAATTCGGAAGCACGAGGATCCACTTTCTCTATTCGGATTTCAGGCCAGGAACGTGATATTATTACAGGTAATTTGAGAGAAAATATCGAAGGCCGCCTGATTCAATATTACATAAATATGGTCAGAATTACTGACACTGAAAATGTATTCCCAATAATGCATTTCCAGGATAATGGGAACAGACAAAATAATAACTTTACCGTTGGTTATCCTCTCATAAAGACTGGACCAAATTTAGGGTAGCAGGCCACCCCCTTGCGGCCTTTGAGGGAAAAAACATTCACCACCAACACATACTGGTGTATAGCCTAATCTCCCCCACACAGACTTTTGAACTTTATGCAAATCCTCACTGCCCTCGCTGATCGACATATCCCCATGCCGGCCTGTCCCCTGCCAGTAGTCATAGTCCGACTTGCAGACTACTAACGTTCTCGGGTCTTTCCACTTCCAGTACTCACTGTGCCCATCTACGAAGGAAAGGTTTGTCCCGTCACCGTGCCTCGCCGTAATCTGGTCCCACCATCGCTCCTGGTCATACCAGACTGTCCAACTCGCAGGACTCAAACGACCCTCATCAAGAAATACCACTCTTTGGCCGGGCTTGCGAATCTGAGATCTTCTCTTAACTATCTGTCCCTCTGCTCCGGGTATCGCATCATAACCATTCATTGCATCAACGATGGCATAAGTTACAACTTCGCCACGAATACCGGTGGGGCACTTATAGAGCTTTATGCTCGGGCAATATTCGTACAGCAATCCTCTAATAATGCCGTCTATTCGTTGCTCTTGCGAAGCTCCACGTCCCGGCCAATACACCCAGCAGGTAC